>CERC01066792.1_pt1 | contig 12946 bp, 12 predicted proteins | sample 530921 | NCBI WGS metagenome assembly CERC01 (sample SAMEA2621099, study PRJEB7988) | marine metagenome | isolation source: saline water (ENVO:00002010), including
AAGATCAATAGAATTATAAATTCAGTAATAATAAATAAGCTTAGGTTGTTTCTAAGAAAACGACAAAAATAATTATGCATTTATTGTTTCATAGATATACACCGTGGCAAAGACATATTCGATGTAGTACCAACATATATGCAGAAAAAGCTATTGAAAATGGAGTTGATGTGTCTTACATGTCTGGAATTACAAACCCATTAAAACTTGCTAGAAATCGAAAAATCGAAAAAATAAACTTTCGAAAAAGTGCATACAACTTTACTCCTTTTACATTAATTCCATTCACTAAAGGAGCTCCATTTAATCATCAGGTGTTTGCAGACTTATCATATACCTCTTTTTTGCCTTCTATTTCATCAATATTGGATAAAGGATATGGAGATCCAGATGTCATTTGGACTGTTCCACCTGGAAGCAGTGGTCTTCAAAAGAATTTTTCGAATGTCCCTTTGATTATGCAAGTTGTTGATTATTATCCGGCATTTTTAGGAGAGGGAATTAAAAAAATTGAAAAGAAGGATTATTCTAGGGCAGATCATATTTTCACGATTGGAGGAGCAATGTCAGCTTATTTGATCAATGATCTAAAAGTAAACCCCAATAAAATAACAAGTTTAGGGCAAGGGGTTGACATAGAAAAATATAAAAAAGAGTACTCCATACCTAATGATATTGCGGAACTCCCAGACCCAATAGCTATATGGGTAGGGGTAGTTAACAAAGGAGATCAACCGATGTTTGAGAAGGTTGCAGCTCACATGGATAAAATTGGGGGAAGCTTTGTTATCATTGGGCCAGAAACTGAATGGGCAAGAAGTATGGCAGCAAGGTTTGAAAATTGTAAATGTCTCGGACCTAAAATGTCTGATGAGATACCAGCATATTTATTAAATAGTGATATTGGAATAATGCTATACAACCGAAATAAATTGGCAATATATAAAGGGCAACACCCATTGAAATTATATGAATATGCTGCCGCTGGGTTGTCAATTATATCGACACATCACGAAGAATATAATTATTTAGATAAACCACCACTTTATGTCATAAATAATGAAAATGAAGTTGATGACTCCATAGATTGGGCTTTAGCAAATAGAAATGAGAAGAAACAAAATGCTATTGCTTTTGCTGAAAAACATACTTGGGACAATGCATTTGATAAAGCACTTTCAATAATAAATAAAATCAAATGAACATAATCTATTTATTAGGAAGAGGAAGAAGTGGAAGTACTTTATTTTCCCACCTTTTAGGAGCTCAAAAAGGAATTATTAATGTTGGAGAGTTGAAAAATTATAAGGCATATCATTCAAGAGAAGATTGGCTGAATATTACATGTTCTGATGGAGTTATACTTAAAGACCATCCTTTTTGGAAGGAGGTTGCTAAAAAGTTAGAAAAAAAAGTAGGGACACCATATCCAGATTTACGAACTAAAGATTTTAAAGAGTTTAAAAGTAATAATAAGGCGATCTATGATGCAATAATTGAAATTTCGGGAAAGGATATTATTATAGATGCATCAAAGAAATTAAAGCATCACAATCAATTAAAGAAAGCTTTTGGTGCTCAAGTGAAAACCATCTATTTGGTAAAAGACCCAAGAGCATATGCATTAAGTATTTACAAGTCAAATGTAAGAAAGGCATCTAGAAATAAACCCGTTAATAATGTTCTAGGGAAAATAATATGGTGGAACATCTATAATACGGCATTATGGGTATTACGAATGTTAAAGCTACAAAAATTTCTACTACTTAAATATGAAGATTTGGCTAAAAACCCAGAACTATCAGTAAAAAATGTGCTAGAATATTCTGAGGTTAATATCAAAAATGTAAACATGGATTTGTCCAGTAGCAAACAGCCGGTTTTCAGCGGTAATGTTTTATTTCTAGAAAAAGGTGAAACAAAAATAGAATTTGATTATTCTCACTTGGAAAATTTAAGCAATTCTCAATGGGTATTATTTACTCTGTGTGCTTTTCCAGCAATAGCATTATATCAATATCCGATTTTTAAAAAAGAATATTTGAAGAATTAGATGATGAGTAAAAATGATAAAGCCCCCTTTTTGGTGGAAAAAAATGAAAGTTCGAACTTATTGGTTTCATTTGGTGGTATTGCTCATGGATTAGGAGGAAGTCCAATGTTTGAGTTTTATAATTCATTGAAAACAATTCATTGTGACAAGCTATTCATAAGAGATTTTAGACAAGGGTGGTATCATTTAGGTGTTGATAATAAGATAGTTGATATTGATGGTCTCAGCGAATATCTAGTTAACTTCATTACTGAGGGGAATTATAAAAAAGTATGCTTTTTGGGGAATTCAATGGGAGGATATGCGGCTTTGTTACTGGGCAATTTAATAGGAGTTGATAGGGTTATAGCCTTTGTGCCTCAGACCTTCATAGGTATAAAGCTAAAGTTATTAAGCAGAGATTTCAGGTGGTTGAAAGAATTGTCTAGAGTGTACTTTTCTAGAACTAAAAATGTAAAATATTTTGATTTGAATAATGTGATTACAAAGCAAAATATTAATGCCGAAATCAATGTGTATTATAGTGCTGATAATAGGTTAGATAAAATTCATGCAAATAGATTAGCTGTTGATGACCGGATAAAGATTGAAGAAATTTCAAAAGGAGGACATGGTGTAGCTAAAGTAGTGAGAGACAGTGGTGATTTGGAAAAAATATTAAACAATTTATTTTCGGATTGATGAAAGTTATCTTGATTGCCGGGTCAGGCCAGAGTGGATCAACTCTTTTGACATTGTTATTAGGTGCTCATCCCGATATACTTAATGGAGGAGAGTTATTTACTTTATTTCATTATATGAAAAAACAACCTGATAAACCTTGTCTTGATGGTTATAAGTTAAATGACCACCCTTTGTGGTCGCTAGTAATTTCTGAGATTTCCAAGAGGGAAAGTCTTAAGAATAGAATTAAGTCCAAAAAGAAAGAGATATTTAATGCCGCATTTAGAGAATTGATAGAAATTATATCGATGTTTTCTGATAAAAAGGCTATAGTAATAACCTCTAAGCAATTTTGGCGGATTAAAAATATTTTAGAAGATGATACAAGTGATCTTGAAATATGTACTATACATCTAATAAGAGATCCAAGAGCAAAAGTGAATTCTAAATTGAAAAGATCAAAAGGGATGAAAAAATGGTATTATACATTTAATAAATCCCTTTCATGGTCATTGACTAATTTAAAATGTTCTTCGTTAAGTAAAAAGCGTGAAATCTATTTCTTGAAGTATGAAGACCTTACATACAATGTCGAAAATATGCTGCAAGAATTAATGAGACACTGTGATATTACATTCAGTAGTATTCAGATTACCTACTATAATACAGAACAACCTCTATTCTCAGGAAATGGACAACTAATTAATAGAAGAGATCCTGTGGTGTTTCGTAGGGATTTTTTAAAAATGAAAATAGGGTTGTGGTGTATTATAACAATTTTGACATTTCCTATAAATATTGTTTTTGGTTATCCAGTATTAAAAAGAGGGTACAAAAAATATGCTTCCAATTAAATTATTACTAAAAGACAAGATAGCTCCATTGTATAATTACATAATGGAGTCTAGATCTGAATATTTACTCATTTCATATCCAAAAACAGGTAGGACATGGTTACGTTATCTGATAGGTAATGTATTGTTTCAAGAATTAGGTATAGAAGAACCATTTTTATCAGATACAAACTATATACTAAAGCCTTGGAAAATTCGTGATAAATACGAGACTATACCTTCAATCTATTATTCTCATGACGATCGACCTCATAGAAAAAAGAGACTCCAAATAGAATCAAATAAGAAAAGATTCTACAACAAAAGTGTAATTTTTCTGTATCGAGATCCCAGAGCTGTAGCTGTTTCACAATATTATTCATTAAAAGAGAGAACATTAATAAATCCCTATAAAGGATCTTTGAGTGAATTTATTAGAGATGAAGAATATGGACCAGCAAACTATATCCATTATTTAAATATTTGGATGAAAGAGAAATCTAAATTTAAAAATATACTTTTTCTCTCTTATGAAGAGTTAAGTTTAGATACAAAAAAATCCTTATCTGCTGTGATGAATATATTGGGGTTTAATGTAGGGAATGATACCCTCAATATTGCAATAAATAAATCTGATTTTAAACAGATGCAAAAGCTTGAAGAAAAAGAGAAAAATAATCATGTCATTGCTAGAAAAAACGAAAAGAAACCCAATTCTGCTAAAATGAGAAAAGGCAAAATTGATGGGTATCGCGAAGAGCTTTCGGAAGAAGATCTTACCTTTCTAAATGAATTGATTAGTGAAAGGCTTGATAAAAGATATGGTTTTCAACTATGAAAATTTCCTTTGTCCTTAAAGAAAAGCCATCTGATATAAGAACTGGAGTTCAACGTTATTATGATCAATTGGTAGACAAGCTTGGAGAACTTAATGAGCTTGATATTTATTATTATGGTCAGATTTCAATTAGTCAAAGGAGTAAGTATGAATCGAAAGGTACATTAACAAATTTGAAAAGTAGTAGAAGGTCTATGTTTGGATCTATGCTATTAAGAGGATTAAGTGACTTGTCTGCTATTGTAAGGTATGACCAAATAGTTCACGCATTGCTTCCTGTACCAATGAAATTAAAGAGAGGGGCTGTTCTTGTCACTACAATTCATGATCTAACACCATTAATGGTTCCTGAGGCTTTTCCATTTTATACACCATACTTATTCAAAAAAAACCTAAAGGCTTTAGCTAAGAGCAATACTTATTTTATTGTAAACAGTCAATGTACCGGAAATGATTTGCAAAAAAAGTTTAGTGTAGATCCCTCTCGGATTTTTCATACTCCATTAGGAGTTGGAGAAGAGTTTAAGCCAGCTAATGATATTGTTATAAAAGATGTTTTAATTAAGTATAAACTTCCTCAAAAATATTTCTTGTTTACTGGGGCAATGAATAAGCGAAAAAACCTTGATCGTGTGATAGAAGCGTTTTTACTGCTCAAAAAAAATAAAAACACAGATATAAAGTTAGTTTTAGCAGGAAGAATGAATTGGGGAGGAAGTAATATAGAAGAGAAAGTGAAGAAAGCTGGGGTGAAAAATGACGTGATTCTGCCCGGTTATATTGATGAAGTTGATCTGCCCGCAGTTATCTCCGCTGCAAAAGCGATGGTTTATGTAAGTCTTTACGAAGGGTTTGGATTCCCTGTACTCGAAGCCATGAAATGTGGTACTCCGGTAATTGCATCTAATACTAGTTCAATACCAGAAGTAGCAGGAGACGCTGCATTATTGGTAGATCCTCTCTCTGTAGAAGCAATAACAGGGGCTATGGAAAAAATTGAGGAGGCAGGGGAAGAGATTACAGACTTAATAAGTAAAGGTTTCAAACAAGCAGAGCAGTTTACTTGGGAAAATACAGCTAATAAAACGATAGAGGTGTATAAGAGTTTACTTCAACAAAAAAAGAAGAGTTGATGAAGATTCTGTTTGTATCTCTAAGAGGAGCAACTAATAAGGAGCGCAAAGGTGGCGCTCAGGAATATATTCATAAAGTAGCTTTTGAATTGCAGTTGTTAGGGCATGATACGATTGTTTATTGTGGGCCTGAGAAACTTAATGGTGCCGCTTTACCTGAGCATGAAATTGTTGAAGGTGTAGAGGTTAAACGATTTGATTCATTAAAAGCGCTACGTCAAGCAATCGCACAAAATTATCAGAATTACAATTTTGTAATTGAAAATGTAATGTCCTTTGCGCTATTCACCCCGTCAATTGTTAAAAATGTGCCGCTAATAGCTATTAGGCATCATTTACAGAAGAAAAACTTCTTTAAACTACAGGGACTTGTCAAAGGAGCCGTTGGCTTTATTTCAGAGCAGTTGATAGAACCGTATAAATATAAAAATATAACATGGGTAGCTGCAAGTGAACTTACAGCGAGTGATCTAAATAAAAGGTTGATAAAGCCTCGAAAGCCAATTCATGTAATCAATCCTGGATTTACACACATAGAGAAAAATATTCCACAAAGTGAAACTCCTTTGTTGTTTTATGTAGGAGCATTGAATACCGCCCGAAAAAAAATTGATCATGTAATAGATGTTTTTAAGGAAGTTAGAGAAATTATACCTGATGTTGAGCTGGTTGTTGCAGGAGAGGGGCCAGACTTTGTAGGGCTTAAGGATAAAGCGAAAGATTTGCCGGTAACCTTTCTAGGGTTTATAACAGAAGAAGAAAAGCATGAGTGGTATCAGAGATCATGGTTGTTTGTTTCACCTTCAGTATCAGAAGGGTTTGGCATAACTTGGATAGAAGCTAATGCTCATGGAGTGCCAGTAATATGTTATGATTTAGGATTAGATACCTTAAATAATGAATGTGCGCTTTTAATTCCTAAAAATGATCTTATAGCATTAAAAGAGGGGATAATAATGTTGTTAAAAGATACAAGAATAAGGGAGAGGATGAAAGTAGGAGCACTAAAGAATGCTGGACGTTATAACTGGGGAAATACTGCCAAAAAGATTGAAGAATTAATGTTAAAAATGATTTGACAGAACGATGTTAAAGTACTTTTTTAGTTTGTGTTTTTCTATTTGCTCTCCCTTATTATTGATAAGTCAAGAAATAAGTGATGTTGAGATCGTTAAAACGACACGGGATATGCAGGTCAAAAAAAATGAGGAAGGAATTCTCATTTCAGGTTCAGGGGTGGTTGAGCTTCAGCTTTCTGTGAAGGTTGAAGAAAGCGTTCTTTCTGTTAAGATCAATCAAATGACTAAAAACCCTCCGTTTGAAATTTTTCTTATGGATGAAAATGATGAAGGCAAACAACGTAAAGTTATAAAAGAAAATTTATATAAAAATTTAATAGAAAGAAAAGGCAATATAGACATAAATATTGAAGATAGATTAAGTATCCGTGGTGTTTATAAATTGGTGATAAAATCTGATGAATATGTGGAGTTAATTTTGAATGAGTTTAAAGGGATTACTGTAGAAGATTTTTCTTATATCGAAATGTATAAAAGTGAAGAAAGTGGATTCTCTTTATTCTCGGATAAATCAATAATGGTAAAGCCATTTTTAATTAATGACTATACAAGATTTAATGTGCCCAATGATAATGGCGTTATCATCACTAAAATAGGGAATGATATTTTAGAAGTAGAATCATTAAAACCAACACGAATTTTTTTAGATGTAGATGGCTATCTAATGAGAGAACTTAGTTTGGATCTTCCAGACAGTATTCAGTTGTATAGAGTAAATGGAATTATTGACCATAAATCTAAAAAAAGTAAGAATATATATTATAAAGACTTACCCTCTGGTAGATCAAGTATAAGTGTTAGAGGTAAATTTTTCATTGTAGGGAGCGTTCCTCTAGAAGACTTAAAAACAAAATTATGTGTAGCTGAAATTAGGTTAAGTAATTCTGATCAAGTATATCAAGAAACTGACCTGATTAAATTTGATGTGAAATTTTCAAAATGGGATGCTATAGCATTAGCACATGAAAATATAACAATTGAAATATATAATGGAGATGATAAGCAATGGTCTGAGTCTATTTCTTTAAATGAGAGGAAAGAAAAGTATCAATTCTCTTATTCAGGAAAAGAAAAAGGATGGTATAGAATTAAGCTTAAAGCAGAAGGAGAAACTATTGGAGAACAATGTTTTACGATAATAGGAGGTAGAAATAGACAGCTCGTTGAAAGTGATAATCAAGAAATTAATTTTGGAGTTTATGATAAAATTGATTTTCCAATGCTAAAAAATTATATAATTCCTTATTATTCATACTTGGCATCTACTCTCAAAGAATATGGTATGAATTATTTGGTTTTAGGAACACCTCCAAGAGGTGAGTATAAAACGATTTTGGATATACTGAATAAAAAAAATATTAAAATAATACAAAGAGTTAATGATGATAGCTATTGGGCATCATTGAAAGATAATGATAGTTTGATCAGTTATTATTTGTTGTCAGATGAGCCATATTTAGATGAAATTGAACCACTGAGAGAAAGAATAAAATTAGCAACTAGTATTGTAGATGTTAACAAGTTGATTGTTAATTGTATCGCAGATTCATATGTCAAAGAAAAAAAAGAAAACCAAGAGAGACTCATAGCATGTAATGAATTGAATTTACCCACAGGTATGCTCAGATATTATCCTTTCAGAAATAATAACGAACATCTACCTTATTCATCAGATGAAATGTGTGAAAACTGGAATAGTACTTTTTCAGACTTAATTTTGAATAATGAAATAATTGTAGCTCCAGCATTTGGCTCCCTAAAAAGAAAGAATAAACAAAATGGAGGGTATAGAAGACCTAAGGCAAATGAGATGAGACGTTACTTGAATACCACTTTTTGTAGTGGTACTAAGCTGGTTCTTTTTTGGAATTTCCAAAAGCATTGGAAAGACAATTATTCTTTGGTTGACCCACAAAGCCTAGAGCCTAAAGATAGCTTACTATGTTCTATAACAAAATCAATTCATGAGATTCGTGAATTATCTTCAAAGTTAGGTAGGTTTATTTCTATTGAAGAGTTGAAGTTACAGCATCAGCCTTCAACTATATTGGCTTATTTTTGGGAAACATCCAATGGAAAATTCCTATTAATAGTTAACAATTCTGATACAATTCATCATTTTGAGGATGATATAAAAACTATAGAAGGAGAAAACCTTACAATAAAGTATATGCTGAAATTAAAAAAAATTGAGGCAAATAAAATTGAATATATAAAGCTATTATGAAATTAGACTTTTGTGTGGTTGGGCCTCAAAGAACAAGTACGACATGGATATATGAAACTTTACTAAAAGGTGGGAGAGTTAATTTACCAATAAAAGTAAAAGAAACATTTTTTTTCGATCAAAAATTTAAAAAAGGATATAGCTATTATTATAATCTTTTCAATAATATTAACCCAAATCTTATTACAGGAGAAATAGCCCCTACATATTTTCATCAAAACGAAGTTGTAGAAAGAATTTATTCACACAATCCAAGTTGTAAAGTAATAATAATATACCGTGATCCGGTTGAAAAAGCAATTTCTTTATACAAACATCATTATCGCAAAGGTCGTGTTGGAAAAGATATTGAACAAGCAATAAAGAAATATCCAGAAATAATTGAAGCCGGAAAATACAAAGACCTTTGTAATACATGGGAGGAAAAATTTGGTAAACAGAATGTTAAGATCATGAATTACAAAAAACTAGTTTTAAATCCTCAATTTTATCTGGATGAGATAACTGATTTTTTGGAGCTTGATAAACAAATTTTATCAGAATCTGATACTCGATTGATCAATGAAGCTACAACACCACGGTTTCCTTTTTTAGCAAAAATATTTTCTACAGGAGCAAGTACTTTGCGAAAATATGATTTGCATGGCCTATCTAGTTTTGGTAAAAAAATAGGATTGACAAAGATTTATTCTGGAGGAAGTTCAAAAAAGGACTATACAGAAGAGAAAAAATGGCTTAATAATATGTTTCAGCCTGAAGACTTTTTGTTTTAGCTAATAAATAAAATGAAAAAAGCATGTGTTATTGCCCATTATGGGGAAGATTATTTTGCTTATAGAGAGCAATTTTTGTCCTATTTGAAAAATGAACTAAATATCGATGGAATTGGTGTAGTTCCTGAAGATGATTACTCCAATAAAAGAATCGATTCACAGTTTAAAACATATTCATACAAATACCAGAGAAATTGGAAATTTCTCTTTTACATTATAATTGTTATTTCAAGGTTTAAGCAAATTTTTAAAAGAGAAAATCCAGATCTGGTTTTTACATACAAATTTTTTCCTAATCTAATAGGCGTTCCAATAGCTAAAAGAAGTAGAGTATCTGTTGTGGCAGCAACAATTGCAGGAATTGGATTTTTGGAGAATAGAGATTCATCTTTACTGATAAAGATATTATTTAAAATATACGTTAAAAGTTTAAATAATGCAGATTATGTGATTATTCAGAATAGAGATGATTTTGAGATGTTTAAAAAATATTTAATACGTCCAAAATTTATTTTGACAAATGGTAGTGGAGTTGATAAGAGTAGGTTTGAGAATATTGAAACTAATGAAGTTGAATTCATAAAAAGAAACAGTTTACCTACGAATAAAAAGTTTATTGTTTTTTGTAGCCGTATTGTTAGAAGTAAGGGCATATTTGAATTGATAAAAGGTTACAAAATGGCGAGTGAAAAGTCTATTTTGAAATATAATCTTATTATAGCAGGCTGGTTTGATGAAGCAGGAATAGAAGAGGAGGTGAAGAAGGAAATAAATGAAATTAAAGGGATACATTTACTAGGCTATCAAAAAGATGTGGTTTCATTAATTGATCTTGCTTCATGTGTTATTTTACCCAGTTATTATCCTGAAGGAGTACCTCGTTCACTCACTGAATCATTGGCAATGGGAAAGCCAATCATAACAACCAATCATAAAGGATGTCGAGAGACCTGTATAGATGGGGAGAATGGATACTTAATAGAGCCTAAATCAGCAATAGATATTAGGGAAACTATATTAAAATTCAATTCTTTGAATGATTTGGAAATAGAATCAATGGAAATAAAAAGTCTTGAATTGTTTGACCAAAAATTTGACCAAAAAGTAGTTTTCGAAACTATTGTCAAATCGATGAATTTGATGAAATGAAAAAGTATCTAGTGACAGGGGCTTCTGGTTTTTTGGGAAAAATTATTGTTGATGAGTTGATGCAAAAAGATGCATTGAATAAAGTTTTTAGGCTTAGTAGAAAAGGAGTAGTTGATTATAAAACAGATCTCACAACCAAATTTTCACCCTTCGATCAAAAATTTGACATAGTCATTCACTGCGCAGGGAAAGCTCATTCAATTCCTAAAACTGAAAATGAAAAAGATAGATTTTATGCAGTGAATGTTACAGGTACTGATAATCTTTTAAAAGCAATTACTCCTAAATTACCTGAGGCATTTGTTTTCATTAGTTCTGTTGCCGTTTATGGAAAAGAAACAGGACATATGCTTTCAGAAGAACAACCTTTGGATGGTTATTCACCCTATGCAAAAAGTAAAATTCAGGCAGAAGAACTTGTCATGTCATGGGGAAAAGAACATAAAGTGCCAATCCTGATTTTAAGATTACCTCTTATAGCAGCTCCTACTCCCCCAGGAAATCTTGGGAAAATGATTAAAGCGATAAAAAAGAACAGGTATTTCAGTGTAGGAGGAGGAAGAGCTAAAAGAAGTGTAGTCTTGGGTAGTGATGTTGCTGAGTTTATATCACAAAACATAGGTGCTTCTGGAATATATAATTTAACAGATGGATATCATCCTTCTTTCAGAGAGATTGAAAACCTAATCTGTAATCAACTCGAAAAAAAACGACTACCATCAATTCCTAATTGGATGGCAATAGCACTTGGAAAAGTCGGTGATTTAATTCCCGGATCGCCAGTTAACTCTGATATGATAAATAAGATGACTAGTGATTTGACTTTTAGTTCAAATAAGGCTTCCGAGAAATTAAAATGGCAACCATCTAAAGTAATTAACCATTTTAAAATTGAATGAGATTTAAGAGTTATAATTGATAAGCCTGAATCCTCTTTCGCTATAATTAGTACCTTATAAACAAAGTATTAATTACTTTAAATATCTCCTTTATATTTTTCGTAATCATTCTATCTTGCGCAACAAAATTTATTAGTTTATGAATAAATACAATCTCAAATGGCTGCTGTTGGTTTGTAGCATTATAATAGCAATGCAAGCGTGTGTTCCAAAGAAGAAAATGGTGTATTTGCAAACAAATGCCAATGAGAAAATTGATTCTACTCAAGTGTTTGATTACCATGTTGAAAAGTATAAACTACAGGTTAATGATATTCTTGATGTGCAAGTAAGATCTTTAGCCAAAGAAGCTAATGAAGCTTTTGGAAATGGTAGTTCTTCTTCAGGGCAAGCTGTTAATGCGACATCAAATAGTGGTGGAGACTTGTATTATATTACTGGATACAGTATCAATGATTCTGGTTATGTTGACTTACCCATTATTGGCGAAGTAAAAGTTTTGGGGTTAACGATCCCAGAAGCAAAAGATGAAATTGAAAAAAGTGTAAAACGCTATTTTTCAAAATTTTATTTGATGGTTAAATTAGGTGGAATTAGGTATTCAGCTTTGGGAGAGTTTAATAGACCTGGGAAATATGTTCTTTTGCAGAACCAGGCAACAATTTTTGAAGCTATTGCTAATGCGGGAGATCTAACCACTGTTGCACAGCGTGATCAGGTTACTCTTATTCGACAATACCCTGACGGTACAAGAATTCATAAGTTAAATTTATTGGAACAGAACATCATAGGATCTCCTTATTATTTTATTCAGCCCAATGACGTAATCTATGTTGAACCAATGAAACAAAAATCATTTGGAGTTGGTGTAACCGGAGCTCAAACAATAACAACAGTAATATCTGTAGTATCAACATCATTAGCATTAATTCTTGCAATTCAAAGCTTGAACAAGTAAAGAACATATGAATAAGGATTATACAAAGGAAGAAGACGAACTAGATATTAAAGCATATGCTTTTAAGGTACTCAGGTACTGGAAAGTAATATTGCTATGCATGTTTATAGGTTTTGGGTTATCATATTTAGTTAACAGGTACTCGAGAGAATATTATAGTTTAAGTACAACTATTCACTTAAAAGAATCTGAAAACCCACTTTTAAACTCAACAGTATCACTAGCATTTAATTGGGGAGGAGCAAGTGATTTGGTTCAGTCACACGTGGCTATTTTAGAATCCTATACACATAATATTAAGGTTGTAAAAAGGCTTGGTTGGGAAGTCGAATACTTTAGCG
>CERC01134274.1_pt1 | contig 12943 bp, 12 predicted proteins | sample 530921 | NCBI WGS metagenome assembly CERC01 (sample SAMEA2621099, study PRJEB7988) | marine metagenome | isolation source: saline water (ENVO:00002010), including
AGTCTATCACAATTCCAAGTATTAAGAATAGTCCACTGCTTATCGGGAAAGTTTCAAACGCTTCAAATATGAACTGTCCGTCCCCTGAACTTCCTGAATTGTCAAATGCCCATACATAGAAAATTAATGGATGGATTATTATTAATTGAAGTCCGAAGTAGCCCCAAAATTTTATCGTATTCAGATTTCGGTTCTCTTGTCTGTCTTTTATTAGAAGTTTAAAGAAATAGTAGGAGGAAAGTCCAAACGCGATCGTAAGTCCAAATAGAACTAGAAGAGCTGTCATTGCATAGTCGTCACAAAATCTATTTCCGAGTAATTCTAATGGTAGAGCAATCGGTAAAAAAGAGAGCATAGGAATGAACATGAAAACCATCATGTCAACACTTACTAGTGTCAAAAGTCCTGGAATAGCGAATCCAAATCCGACCAATGTTCCTAAGTACTTCGATTTCATTTTTTAATGGTTGCCAACGGTCTGGCGGTGTTGGTAAAACAGCACTAAACTTTCCTTAATCACCGAAAGCCCTATTTGCTATATACTGTGTTACCTACTGGCGTTATTTTATTGTTATCTCTTCTCCTTGTTTCTTGAGCTTGTCTAATAATTCGCTTCTTTCATCTAGACTTACTATGGTGAATTTTGTGTGCTTATAAAAGTACTTATAAATCAATTCTAGAATTTGATTTGACTTTTCGAAATCAGCTTCAGCGATTCCAATAAAATAAGAGGGAGTTTCAGATTCGATATTTAACCCTACAATAGGATTCATTTCAAATGCCCCATTAGTATGAGCGAACTTTTTCAATGCTTTTGATAACTCTTTGAGTGTAGATTTATCAGGGTGAACAAAGATTTCTTCAAGTTTATCAATTGTTACAAAACCATTGTCAAAATCTTCTTTTTTAAGGTTAAACTTAGCATCAATTGTAAAGTCAATTCCCTGTTTGTTTTTGAGAAAAGCAGCGTAAGCAGAAACAGGGCCGAACGGAAGTCCTATCCAGCAAAATATAAAGTTAAGAAGGTTATATTTCAAAGCAGAGGGACGCAAATCTCCTTTTACACAATACAGTTTTGAAATTCTTTTAACAGGAGGGAAAACAGGCCTAGGAATTAAATATTCAAAAGCAATTAACCTTATTTCTTCATCATTCTTAACTTCTTCAAATGAAAAGTCAGATGGATTGATCTTTATTTTAACTGTATTCATAGGTTGATTTGTGGTTCAAAACTAAAATTTTCAAAATAGAAATGTTGATGCTTTGACATTTGCTTACAAATGTATTGTTGGTTTAGTCTACATTTCGATAAGATTTCGTTCTTCGATCACTCAGGGTGACAGCTCAATAATATTGCAATGCTTCCCGCAACGCTTCTTCAATGCCTTCTATGGGAAGGTCTTCTTCCGGGTTGAGGCGCAAGACTTTCATGCGTTTGCGGTTTCCTTTTTCGAGTAGGGGATGGTCAATTCTTCCGCCTTCTACAACGCCTATGTAAGGTGCGTGTGTTTTCTTATCGATCCAGAAATAGCAAAACATCTTTTTGTTGTAGCAGAAGAACGGGACACCATACTTCCATTGCTCGTTGAGGTGATCATCTAACCCTAAAATAAGTGAACGCAACAAGAGTAGAATTTCTCGGTTGGTAGGATTTTGTTTGTGGTAAAATTCTTCAATATGGTTGAGCATCAGTGTTGATTTGGATCAAAAATAACAGGAAAAAGAATGCCGTAAAAAATTCATTATCAGTAGTTCCAACAAGAGTATTCTTTTCTTTTATATGTCTATACATAAAATTGAAGAAAACTTAATTATATGTACATACAAGTTTTAGCACCTTTGCGCGAACAAAAGTCTTTTTAAGGCGTTAGCATAGCACTAAAATCAATAGAATGAGCGATAAATTATTTTCAACTTATCAATTAGGAGATTATACCTTAAACAACAGAGTGGTAATGGCTCCAATGACCCGTTCAAGAGCAGTAAACAACAATGCTCCGGGTGAATTAGAAGCGACTTACTACGCACAACGTGCTGGTGCCGGATTGATCATTACTGAAGGTGTTTCACCATCGGCCAATGGTTTGGGTTATGCACGTATTCCGGGAGCTTATTCTGAAGCACAAAAAGCAGGCTGGAAATTAGTAGCTGATGCAGTGCATGCAAAAGGTGGAAAAATCTTTATGCAAATGATGCATACGGGTAGAGTTTCATCGGATAAAAACATGCCTGAAGGTGCAGAAGTAGTAGCCCCAACCACTAAAACCAAACAAGGTGAAATGTGGGTAGATGCCGATGGAATGGTACCGCACACTACACCTCGTGAAATGACATCTACAGACATTCAGCAAGCCATTGAAGAATATGCTACTGCTGCAAAAAATGCAGTTGAAGCAGGTATTGATGGTATCGAAGTTCATGGTGCTAATGGTTACTTGATTGAGCAATTCATCAATCCTAATGTGAATACATTGACGAATGAATACGGAGCTGATACCGTTGAAAATCGCGTTCGTTTCTTATTGGATGTAACCAAAGCGGTGGTAGATGCTGTAGGAGCAGGTAAAGTAGGTGTACGTATTTCTCCATACGGAGCATTTGGTGTTGAAGAAGGTCATTTGTACGATCAATTGGACGAGACCTATGTTTACATTGCTGAAGAGTTAAGCAAACTAGGTGTGGCTTACATTCACGTTGTAGATCATTCAACCATGGGATCTCCTGAAGTTCCCGCTAGCATTAAAGCTAAAATTCGCGAAGCGTTTAACGGCACTTACATTCTAAGTGGTGGATATACCAAAGAAACAGCAGAAGCAGATTTGGAAGCAGGTAAAGGTGATGTAGTCGCTTTTGGTAGAGCATTTATTGCCAATCCTGATTTGGTAGAGCGTTTCAAGCAAAATGCTGAATTGGCAGATGCCGATCAGTCTACGTTCTACATGCCGGGCGAGAAAGGATATACAGATTATCCTACGTTGGCTGAAGCGAACGCATAAAAGCGCAAAGTCCTCAATTAATCAATATAGAAAAACCCCTTTGGTCAAAGTGCCGAAGGGGTTTTTTAGTGTTTACTATTGTGCTATTAAATGGCTTTGAACACCACAATTCCGTTGTGACCGCCAAATCCAAAGGTGTTGCTTATGGCAACGGTTACTTTTTTCTCCTTGGCTTCGTTACGAACAATGTCTAACGTATCTGGAATTTCAGGATCCAATTGCTCCACATTAATAGTAGGAGGAATGACCCCTGTTTCAATGGCCTTGATGCTCAAAATGGCTTCAGCTGCTCCTGCGGCTCCCAACAAATGTCCGGTCATACTTTTTGTTGCACTGATAGACAAATTAGAGGGGCTTTTGAAGACTTTTTGTACGGCTTTGATTTCACTGACATCTCCCACTGGGGTAGACGTAGCATGCATGTTCAAATAATCTACATCTTCAGCAGTCAGTCCGCCTTCTTCCAAGGCCAATTCCATGGCTTTTGAAGCGCCCAATCCTTCAGGATGTGTGGCGGTCATGTGATACGCATCGGCTGTCATTGAAGCACCTACAATCTCTGCATAAATGTGTGCACCGCGTTGTTTGGCATGTTCGTATTCTTCCAGAATCAATGCTCCGGCACCTTCGCCCATCACAAATCCATCGCGGTTTACATCAAACGGACGACTAGCTCCAGTTGGACTGTCGTTGTTGGTAGACATGGCTTTCATGGCAGAAAAACCACCCACAGATGTTGGCGTAATCGGTGCTTCAGATCCTCCGGTAACAAACACTTTTGCTTTGCCCATGCGGATGTAATTGAAAGCATCCATAATGGCTGTGTTGGAAGTGGCACAGGCCGACACCGTAGTGTAGTTAATACCTTGTAATCCAAATTTCATAGAGATCATTCCCGATGCCATGTTCACAATCATTTTAGGCACCAAAAACGGGTTGAAGCGCGGTGTAAAATCATTTTGAACGTAATTGGTAACTTCATCTTCAAATGTGCCCAGTCCACCTTGTCCAGATCCCCAAATCACACCAATATCAAAAGGATCTAGTGTGCTGGTATCTAAACCGGAATCTTCCATGGCTTCACTGGCAGCATAAAGCGCATATTGCGTAAACAAATCGGTGCGCTTAATTTCGGCATGAGAGAGATACACTTTCGGGTCAAAGTCGTTGACCTCACAGGCAAATTGTACTTTGAATTTGGAAGCATCAAACTTGGTAATCTTTGATGCACCGCTTTTTCCTTTTACGGCATTGTTCCAAAACTCAGCCACTTTGTTGCCCAGCGGAGTAACGGCTCCCAGACCGGTAATTACTACTCGTTTCATAGTGAGTTTTTATTGATTATTCGTTTTCCTTTAACCCTTAGACCTACTTAAAGTTTAGGGTTAAACGTTTCGTTTGTAAAGTAAAGCTGCTGAAAATTCATCGGATAACCAACCTTATTCGTAAGGTGACGGATGATTTAACTTAACCGTTCAAAAATTCCGGCAACACCTTGTCCGCCTCCTACGCAAGCGGTAACCATTCCATATTTTAACTGTGCTTGCTCCATCAATCGGGTAAGATGGATGGTCAGTTTTGCGCCCGTAGCACCCAATGGATGTCCCAAAGCAATAGCGCCCCCATTCACATTTACAAGGTCAGGATTCAAGTGCAACTGATCCATCACTGCTAATGCTTGAGCAGCAAATGCTTCGTTCAATTCAATGGCATTGAGATCGTTTAATTTCAAGTTGGCTTTTTCCAAAGCTTTTGGAACGGCTTCAACCGGACCAATGCCCATGTATGCAGGGTGAACACCTACAGCGGCATAACTGAGCATTTTTGCTTTGGGTTTTAAATTCAACTCATTCGCTACTTTTTCAGATACGATTAATGTAAAAGCAGCTCCATCATTCATGGGGGATGAATTGCCCGGAGTAACGATGCCACCTTCTTTGAAAGCCGGTTTCAAGTTTTTCAAGGCTTCTAATGTTGTGCTTGGACGAATGCTTTCATCGTGTTGAAGTGTTGTTGATCGAGTTGTTTTCTTTCCAGCTTCATCGAGTAAGGCTTCTTCTACGGTGAACGGAACTATCTCAGGAGCAAAAAATCCGCTTTCCTGTGCTTTTGCTGCTTTTTGGTGAGAATGGAGTGAAAACTCGTCCTGACGATCGCGACTGATGTTGTATTTCTCAGCTACATTTTCAGCAGTTAATCCCATGTTGATGAGGTAATCAGGATGGTTTTCGACCAAGTAAGGATTGGGGGAAAGTTTGTAGCCGTTGCGTGGAACGATAGACATGCTTTCAGCTCCTCCGGCAATAATAATATCTGCCATTCCAGCCTGAATGCGTTGCGTGGCAATTGCAATGGCTTCCAGTCCAGATCCGCAAAAGCGGTTAACGATATACCCCGGAACATTCATCGGTAGCGACATGAGGGAAATCAAGCGACCCATTTGCATGCCTTGTTCTCCTTCGGGATAAGCACAACCTACAATGAGGTCGTCAATGCGTTGAGGATCGAGTTGAGGATATTGCTCCATTAGATGTTTAATGACCGCTACGGCCAAATCATCTGAGCGTGTGTTTTTAAATGTTCCGCGAATGCTTTTTCCAATGGCTGTGCGGTATCCGTCTATGATGTATGCTTCTTGTTGCATGTTGAGTTGGTTTAAAGTTTTTCAATTAAAAGTGCGCTGGATCCACCGCCTCCGTTACAAATTCCTGCCAGTCCATAACGGCCGCCCTTGGTTTGTAAAACGTTAAGTAAGGTGGCAACAATTCGGGCTCCTGAAGCTCCCAATGGATGACCTATCGCTACAGCTCCACCATGTACATTCACTTTGTTGATGTCGATGTTGAGCAAGCGTGAGTTGATGATGGGAACGTTAGCATAGGCTTCATTAATTTCGAAATAGTCGATCTCCGAAACGTTCATGTTTGCTATTTTCAGGGCTTTTGCCATCGATAGAGCGGGAGAGGTTGTAAACCATTCGGGCGATTGCGCAGCATCGGCAAAGGCAACAATTTTAGCTAACGGTTTTAATTGATGTTGCTGTACGTATTCTTCCGAAGCCAAAACCAGTGCTGCAGCTCCATCGTTGAGGTTAGAAGCATTGGCAGCTGTAATAGAACCTTCTTTTTCGAAAATAGGAGAGAGGTGGGGGACTTTTTCTTTTTTCAATTTATCCACATCTTCATCGGTGTTGTATTCTAATGCCCCTTTTCTGAGTGGCACGGTAACGGCAAATCGTTCATGATCCAGAATGCCTTTTTGGTGCGCCTCAGCTGCTTTTTCGAATGATTGTAAGGTGTATTCGTCCTGCTCTTCGCGAGAGATGTTGTATTTCAAATTGGCCATTTCAGCCGCATTGCCCATGTGGAAATCAAAATAAGGATCCCACAATCCGTCTTTCAGCATTCCATCCACAAAGGTTTCATGCCCGGTCTTGGTTCCCATACGATGATTGTTGATGTAGTAAGGGGCGTTTGACATGCTTTCCATTCCTCCGGTTATAACAACTTCACTGTTTCCAGTGAAAATCGATTGAGCTCCATAGGTGATGGCTTTCATGCCGGAAGAACAGACTTTATTAACAGTTGTGGCATCTGCTTTATGTGGAATGTTGGCGTAGATCGCAGCTTGTCGGGCAGGCGATTGTCCTAGATTAGCAGAAAGCACATTTCCTAGAATTACTTCATCAATGTCTTCTCTAGAAATATTGGCTTTTTCTATTGCCGATTGTATGGCTTTTCCTCCCAGTTCAATGGCAGAAAGTGGAGAAAGGCTTCCCAAAAATCCTCCGATTCCTGTGCGTGTAGCCGATAAAATATAGGCGTTTTTCATACTTGAAATGATTTAATTATACCAATGGGTATATTTATAGATTAAAAAAATTATAGATTGATTGATCCTTTTCCAGATGCCTCCCAATAGGCTTCTTTCAATGCTTCGCTATAGGTAGGATGTGCATAAGAAATGGCAGTCAAAAACTGGTCGGTTGCTTCCAATTTTATAGCTGTAACAGCTTGAGCAATAAGGTCTGCAGCACGTGGACCAAAAATGTGAACCCCTAGGATTTCTCCATATTTCGCATCGGTTAATACTTTAGCAAAACCTTCATTTTCTCCAGCTGCCCTTGCTCTTCCGCTGGCAGAAAAGGGAAATTTCCCGATGTTGTAGTCTTTGCCCTCAGCTTTGAGTTCCTCTTCTGTTTTGCCCACAGATGCTACTTCTGGCCAGCTGTAAACCACGCCCGGAATACGATCGTAATGAATCTGCGGTTGTTGACCGTGAATGGTTTCCACTACAAAAATACCTTCTTCTTCTGCCTTATGTGCCAGCATAGCTCCTTGAATGACATCACCAATCGCATAGATATTTGATGCGTGAGTTTGCAGTTTTTCATTGGTAAGAATACGTCCTTTTTCATCCTGTTGAACAGTCGTGTTTTCCAGCCCAAGTCCTTCTGTATAAGGCTTGCGTCCGACTGCAACCAGACAGTAATCGGCTGTTTGTTCCTGCTCTTTTCCTTTGTTGTCCAGGTAACTTACAGTAACCGTGTTCACATAGCTTTTTACAGTTTGGACTTTGTGGCTGACAAGTACATTTACGCCTTGCTTTTTCAACGATCGTTTGAGTGTTTTTCCCAATTCACGATCCATGGAAGGAAGTAGTTCATCAGCATATTCAATGATGGTTACTTTTGTGCCCATTCTACTAAAAATAGAAGCCATTTCAACTCCAATAACCCCACCGCCAATGATAGTCATCTTGTTGGGCTTCTGTCCCAGGCTCAATGCTTCGGTAGAACTGATAATGCGCTTTTTATCAATCGTTATTTCAGGTAATGAAGCAGGTTTTGAACCCGTAGCAATAATGAAGTAGCGAGCTGTTAATTGGTGCGTTGTTTCAGCATTAATAACTTGTAGCGTGGTATCGTTTAAAAAGGCTCCCATTCCCTCAAAGACTTCGATTTTATTCTTGTCCATAAGGTAACGGATACCTTTGGCGTTTTGCGCTACCACACTGTCTTTGCGGGCAAATAACTGATTGGTATCCAATGAAAGTTGCCCCGTGTGAATGCCCATGTCTTCAAATTTGGTTTGGGCAGTATGGTAATGTTCTGTACTGTCTAACAATGCCTTTGAAGGAATACATCCTACATTGGTGCACGTTCCGCCCAATGCACTGTATTTTTCTACAATAGCGGTAGTGTAGCCCAGTTGAGCTGCGCGTATGGCAGCTGAGTAACCTCCCGGACCTGATCCGATGACAATGAAGTCAAATGTTGTTTTCATAATGTACTGATCGGTATATTTTGTAATAAAAAAAGAGATTTATTCTTTGAGTTGGCGCACTAACTTTTTAAGGTATTGCAAATTGGTAATCAAATGTTTGGTTTCTCCGGTGGTTTTAGACAATAGAATTCCACCTTCAATCAACGAGGTGAAAAGTGTAGCAAAGGTTTCTGGTGCAATGGAAGTATTGAATTCCTTTTCTTCAACTCCGCGTTCCACAATGGTTTGTACACCTTTAATCCAACGGTTCAATGCGGCTTTTACTTTATTAAATAATTGAGGGTTTCCATCATCTGCATCTATTGCTGTATTTAAGATAGGACAACCACCACGCATCAATACGGTATCGTAATATTCTAAATAAAAATTGATGAAGACCAGCAGTTGATCTTCAGCCGTTTCTGCCAATAGCATGCGCTTGTTAATGGCTTGAGAAAGTAAACCAAAGTTGTAATCAAATGCGGCTACAGCAACTTCATCTTTGTTGCTGAAGTTCCCATAAATCGCGCCCTTGGTCAATCCTGTTGCGTTGGTTAAATCAGATAACGATGTACCCGCATAGCCCTTCTTGTTAAAAATAGGAGCGGTTTGCTCAATGATAAACTGCTTGGTGCGTTCTGATTTTTTCATGAATTGCTGCAAATATACCAAAAGGTATTTTTATTTGATATCCATCACTTGAAGAAACGATGTTGAAGAAGACAAAACCTTCGAATTGATCAAAAAGTAATTGGTTACTGAATTCCGTAATATTTAAACTTAAGATTCTAGGAATTATCCCTAAATTCGTAGGCATGCATACTAATATGGACAAAAAAACAATTAATATATCATGCTAAATTTAGCCTCTATACTTGAATTTCATGCACTTCACAAATCTGATGAAGTGGCTTTTTATTTTGCAGATTCTGAATATACATTCTCACAAATAAATGCCTTTAGTAATCGTATTGCCAATGCACTTCGCGAAGCTGGTATTCAACCCGGAGATAAAGTCGCATTAAGCTGTGCAAATACACCTCATTTTCCAATGGTGTATTACGGCATTTTAAAAGCCGGGGCAGTTGTGGTTCCCTTGAGTATTTTGTTGAAACACGAAGAAGTGACTTACCATTTGAAAGACAGTGGAGCAGTGGCTTATTTCTGTTTTGAAGGAAATGAAGCCTTGCCGATGGGTGTTGAAGGCCATAAAGGGTTTAAAGATGCCGGATCATGCGAACAGTTCATTACCATTACGGCTGATCCAGCTGCTGCAAATCCGTTTGATGATGGTATAACATTGGGACAATTCATCGCGAAAGCCTCATCAGAATTTGATATTTATCCAACAGATGAAAGCGATACGGCTGTAATTATTTATACCTCTGGCACAACCGGAAAACCCAAAGGTGCTGAGTTGAGTCATTCTAACTTATCGTGGAACGCCAAGGTGAGTCAGGATTTGTTCCAAATGCAACAAAGTGATGTGACGCTAACAGTGTTGCCGTTGTTTCACATTTTTGGACAAACCTGTATGATGAACGCATCGATGTTCATGGGAATTCCGAATGTGTTGTTGCCACGTTTTGATGCGGAGACCGTGTTGAAGTTATTCAAGAAACACAACGTAACGGTGTTTGCTGGTGTGCCCACCATGTATTGGGGATTGGTGCATACGCCAGACACTCCCGAAGTAAAAGAACTGATCAAATTTGCAGCTGAAAATGTTCGCTTGTGTGTATCGGGTGGGGCATCGCTTCCAGTTCACATTATGGATGAAATCAAGCGCATTTACAACATCGATATTTTTGAAGGATATGGAATGTCAGAAGGTTCTCCTGTGGTAACATTTAACCATCCGGGAACACAGCCGGTACCTGGATCAATAGGTACACCGATATGGGGTGTGTTTGTGAAAATTGTGAAGGATGACGGAACAGAAGCAGGTGTTGGCGAAAAAGGAGAGTTGTGGTACAAAGGGCACAGTGTTACCAAAGGTTATTACAACAAGCCTGAAGCGAATGCGAACAGTTTTGATCACGGATGGTTTCGCTCGGGTGACATTGCGGAGAAAGATGAAAACGGATATTACTACATTGTAGACCGTTCAAAAGATATGGTGAACCGTGGAGGGTTGAATGTTTATCCACGCGAAATTGAAGAAGTGTTGATCAAGCATCCGGCTGTTTCTATGGCTGCTGTAATTGGTGTTCCGGATGAAAAAATGGGAGAGGAGATCAAAGCGTGTATCATTTTAAAAGACGGTCAAACAGTAACCGCTGACGAGCTGAAAGCCTATACGAAAGAGCATTTGGCCGATTATAAATACCCACGCATTTATGAATTTATGGATGCTTTCCCTATCAGTGCTTCGGGTAAAATCCTGAAACGTGAATTGCGTAAAATGTAAGTTTCGTAAAGTTTAATGATAAAGCAGAAAGAGCAACTGAAAATCAGTTGCTCTTTTTTTGTTGCTGAAATCAGCATTTACTTCTGAGCAATGCAGAAAGTAACGTGCTGACCACTATAGCTGTCATTGCCGGGAATGATATTCCGGTGAAAGCTTATTGGCTTAAGTTGAGCCTGAGCCATTAATTCTTTTAGATCATTTTCTGAGAAAAAGTGAGTCCAGAACCGGTATTGTTTGAGCTCATTTGTTGTAGTAAACACATTGTGCTGATAGAGCACCACTTTTTCTTTTTCGTAAAGAAAAGAATTGGAAAATGCTACATAAGAAGTGTTGCTCCAAAACCCTTGATGAACAGCCTCAAATGTAGCGGGTTGCACTTTGGTAGAAAGGGCTTCGTTATCATTTAAAACATCAAAAATGAGTATGCCTCCAGGCTTAAGCATTTGATGAATTTTCTGCAATAGAATAGTTCTTTCCCGTGGAAGAAGCACACCAAAATCGGTGTAAATCAGAATAATCAAGTCAAATTGAGAATCGTTGATTTCCAGATTTACATAGTTCTCACAATGATAATCGATGTTGAGGTGTTGGTGCTGTGCACTTTTCCGAGCATGGTCAATAGATATGGGAGAGATATCAACCCCGGTAACAGCATGTCCTTGTTGTGCCAATAACTCACTGTAAAGTCCCGGTCCACAGCCTAAATCAAGAATTGATAAGGGGGCTTTTTGAGGAGCATGATCAATGATCCATTTTACGGTTTTTTCAATGGTTGAAAATTTACGGCTGGCAAGATCTACCTCTTTGTTTAGGTGTATGTTTAGCAGCTGAGTTGAAATATGAGCATCTGTCCACATAAAGGCATTACCCGGTGAATATAAAGTGGGTTGTTGTGTGGCTTGAATAATTGTTTTTACTGGCATATGTATGCATATAATGCATTGAATAGAAGTGAAGTGTGATCATTCTGTTCAATGAGATTAAAAAAATAAAATAGCAGAAAAGCATCGCCCCGAACGGAGCAATGGAGCTTCAGTGAAGAAGCAAACTATATGTATAACTCACCAGTGAAAGTGATACAAAGAAAAGCCAAAATGTGTAAATGACAGCGTAGCTAAGTAGATTATTCTATCCCCTCAAAAAAACGATTCCAGCGTATATTCAAAAAGCTACCGGCTTCCTTGTCTGCACTGTAGAGTACAAATGAAGCTGTTCCAATAAGATGACTTTCAGGTACAAAACCCCAAAAGCGAGAGTCGCTCGAAAAGTCGCGATTATCGCCCATTGCAAAATAGTAGTCCATCTCAAAAGTGTACCATTCGGTTTCTTTGTTATCGATGTAAACCTTATCGTCTACAATGTCAACAAAATGGTCTTCAACATCTGCAATTAAATCAAGGTAAAGCAAAATGTTTTGTGCCGTTAACCGAATAGAGTCACCGGCTTTGGGAATGTAAACCGGACCATAAAAATCAGTATTCCAGTTAAAAAAGTCGCTGTTGGGGAAAAGTCCGTTTTGAGCTTCGTTCAGCTGATGACCTATAGAACGAATGCTTTTTACAAGCGGATTGTAACTCAATGAATCGATTTGAGATTTGGTAAATAAGCCCACATACTCTCCATGTAGAATTGCTATATTATGAGGAGCAATACCATAAGCTTTAAGCGTAGAGTCAGAAAGTTCTGTTCGTGTTCTAATGCTGTATTTTTTCAAAACGTTAGGCGCATCTTCCATCTCCTTTCCTTTAATAAAAATACGTTTGTTGATGATGTTTAAAGTATCACCAGGTAAGCCAATGCAACGTTTCACAAAATAGCTTCGCTGGTCGGTAGGGTGTTGTTTTTCTATCGGATAATTAAACACAATAATGTCGTTGTGCTTCACATCAGCATATCCCCATATACGCATATAGGGGAGTTGAATAATAGTAGAGTAAGAAGCAACGTCATTTGTCAAAGGAAGTGTTTGTCGCGAAAAAGGAAACGAAAGCGGTGTGTTAGGAATACGCGGACCATATTTTAGCTTGTTAACGTATACAAAATCACCTTTCAGGATGGTGCCTTCCATACTTTCCGAAGGAACAATGAAAAAATCGCCCACCATTGATTTTAAGACAACAACAATTAAGATTGCCCAGCCCAATGCTCGAATCCATTCTTTCCACGCAATTTTACGGTGACTTTTTTTCTTTTCAGACACGGTACAAAGTTAGGCTTCAGATGGCTTTGGTTGACCATTTTGTTGCGCTGCAAATAACTTTGATTTGTTGAAA
>CERC01066138.1_pt1 | contig 12939 bp, 8 predicted proteins | sample 530921 | NCBI WGS metagenome assembly CERC01 (sample SAMEA2621099, study PRJEB7988) | marine metagenome | isolation source: saline water (ENVO:00002010), including
ATGTTTGGACTGTCAAAACTATTCTCAAGTAAATCGGCTGAAAAAGCGCCTATCATTGCTGCCTTAGCCGCCTATCGTAGTAGCGCATTTGCTATTGGCATTGAGCAAGACTGGCTCGAAGAGCTAAATCAAAACAGCGATAAAAGCTGGCAAGTCAAATTAAGCCTACCTTTTGCTGGCTGTGGCGAAATCAACGAAATTGAAAAGTTTGTCAGTGATAAACTATCTGTGCCTGTGTCAATTACAGCTCAGGTCAGGTTACCGAACGTATATAGTTTTAAGCAAATAAAACATATTGTACTCGTTGCGTCAGGCAAAGGTGGAGTAGGAAAATCAACGACGGCAGTGAATCTTGCTTCGGCTTTACAGCAAGAGGGGGCACAGGTTGGTATTTTAGATGCCGATATTTATGGTCCGTCTATTCCTCTGCTATTGGGTCTACAAGGGGCTGAGCCTAAAACAGAGGATAATAAAAACTTACTTCCTTTTGAGGCACATAACCTCAAGGCGCAGTCGATCGGCTTTTTAGTACCAAGTGATGATGCAACTGTTTGGCGTGGTCCTATGGCATCAGGTGCACTTAATCAATTAATGAACGAAACTGCTTGGGGAGAGCTTGATTATCTAATCGTTGATATGCCACCTGGCACGGGTGATATTCAATTGACCATGAGCCAAAAAGTACCTGCTAGTGGTGCGGTTATCATTACCACTCCTCAAGATTTAGCCTTAGCCGATGCGCAAAAGGGCATTGCTATGTTCAATAAAGTGAACGTCCCCGTGCTTGGCTTAATTGAAAACATGAGTTACTTCTTATGTGGTCATTGTGGTCAACCAAACCATGTTTTTGGCAAAGATGGCGCTGTAACATTGGCTCATCGCCATGGTGTGCCTGTGCTGGCTAATATCCCATTGGCAATTGAAATTCGTGAGAGCTCAGAGCAAGGTGATCTGATAGCGCAGGATAGTGCGGCTGAAATAAGTTGTACTTATAAAACGGCAGCTCGGGTCCTTGCTAGTAGTTTATATTATCAACAAGCCCAGACCAGCAAAGTAGATATTGTTATTACAGAAGACTAATTATTGAAATTTAGTCATTAATTAGTGTGTATTTTGCATTAGTTTTTAATGAAATAATCTTATTTTATTTGGCATCCTCCTGTATTTACGCATTACTGAAGCATTTTTGATAAATTTAAGAATAAACTCGGTTTATTTGTTAATAATTTATTGACGTTTTAGTAACCTTGTCATACTCTATGTAAGCGCTTACATTTTTGTTCTTTTTTATTTGACCTCAATTGTAAGCGCTTACAATTGGCTGAAACTAATATTTGTTATTAATATCAGCTGTAAACTAACAAACACAGAATGTTAGGGTTCAATGCAATGAACAAAATAAAAACACACTTAACGCAACTCGCTATGGCACTATCTGTGGCGACGTTAGCAGGCTGCGGTGGCTCTGCCACAGACACAAAAATCGATACCATTGACCCAAGTGAGCCCGTTTCAGATTGGGTTGTGGTATGGGAAGACAACTTTGATGGCGATTCCATTGATGAGGGCAAATGGAATTTTGAAATAGATTGCGCTGGCGGTGGTAACAATGAAAAGCAATGTTATACCGACAGTGAAGAAAATGCATTCGTAGCTGATGGTATTCTAAACATCGTTGCATTACCTGCAGAAGAGGGTGCTGCAAAACCTTATACCTCTGCGCGCATTAACACACGTTACAAAGCTGATTTTAAATATGGACGTTTCGAAGTCCGTGCCAAACTTCCAAGCGGTCAAGGCTCATGGCCTGCATTTTGGATGATGCCAACAGATGAAGTGTATGGTGGTTGGCCACGCTCTGGTGAAATTGATATCGTTGAGTCGGTTAACTTGAAAGTCCCAACAGATGACGGTGTCGAGTCAAATATCTACGGTACGCTTCACTATGGTAAAGAGTGGCCGAATAATGATCAAAGCGGTAAGGCTTATACATTTGATCAAGGCACTAACCCAGCGGATGATTTTCATACCTATGCAATTGAATGGCAAGAAGGTGAAATTCGTTGGTATGTAGACGATTATTTATATGCAACACAGCGCAAATCAGAGTTACTTTACAATGCTAAAGGCGAAGCTCTGGCACTTAAACACAAAGGTTGGTACACAGAGTACTTTGATCAAACAACCGGGGAGTTAACAACTTTCTGGGATGCATCTCCTTATGATCAAGAGTTTTATTTAATCTTAAACTTTGCTGTAGGCGGTGACTGGCCAGAAAACGTTAATGCAACGGGCATTGATGCAAGTGCATTTGAAAATGGTCAAACTTTTGAAGTTGACTATGTTCGTGTTTACGAATGTGCACAAGACCCAGATACAGGCAAAGGCTGTGAAACAGTTCGCCCTGGTTACGATAATTTAGAAGATGCACTAGTACAAGGTAAAGCTCCTGCACCTACACCACCTAGTGATGGTACAGTAACGCCGCTTACTATTTTTGATAGCAGCTTTAACCCTAACTGGCCAGCATGGGATTGTTGTGGTGGTTCAACTCCTGCACTTGTTGAAGATGCTGAGCGCGGTGATGTTGTTGAATTTGTTGTGGGTGCATCACCAACGGTAAATGGTTTCATTAGCCGTGATGCATTTATTACCGATGAAAACGGCCAAGCCACTCCTTATGACGCAAGCGCTATGCTAGAAGACGGTTATGTGCGTTTTGATATGCAAGTGACTTCATTACCTTCTACTCCTGATGCACCTTGGCTTTTCAAAATTGAAAGTGATGAAGGCGCGACAGCTGTTGAGCTAAACCTAAGCGCTAGCACTGAAGGTGTTAGTCCTGTAGCTGGTGAGTGGCAAACATATACCTTCCCATTACAAACATTAGCTGACGCAGGCTTAAATGTATCTTTGATTGATGTTGTAATGATTTTCCCTGCATGGGGTCAAGGTGAAGGCGCTGTTTACCGTGTTGATAATGTTGAAATCACTAACGGTGGTTCAACAACATTACCTTCACTAACACTGTTCACTGATGAGACTAACCTAGACTGGCCTCTGTGGGATTGCTGTGCGGGCTCAACACCTATTGAAGTAGTTGATGACGAAGAGCATGGTGTAACTGCTGAGTTTTCTATTGGTGCAACGCCAACAGTAATGGGCTTTATTAACCGCACCTCATCAGGTGGTAGTGGTACTCAATTTGATGCGACTTCGCTTGTTGATGACGGTATGTTGCAATTTGAGATGAAAATAACATCGCTACCATCAACTCCTGATGCACCATGGATGTTAAAGGTAGAGTCAAATGAAGGGGCAACAGCGGTTGAAGTTAACCTTAATACAAGTACTGAAGGTGTTGATCCGGTTGCGGGTGAGTGGCAAACCTACACATTCCCTGTAAGCACACTACTACAAGCTGGTTTAGATGTGAGTGCTATCGATGTCATCATGATTTTCCCTGCTTGGGGTCAAGGTGAGGGTGCTGTGTACCGTATAGATAATGCACGTATTTATGCACCGCAGCCGCAATCAGATCTCACTTTATTTGCAGATAGCGTAGCAGACCAATGGAGCATTTGGGATTGTTGTGCTGGTAGTACACCAACTGTAGAAACAGACGACGAAGCACACGGCTCAGTTGCTGAGTTTCAAATTGGTGCTCAACCAACTGTAATGGGTTTCTTAGCAGCAGATGGCGTGAGTTTTGATGCATCACACATGTTATCTCAAGGTGTAGTGCGTTTTGAAATGAAAATCGTTTCAAATGCAAGTAACCAAGATGCGCAGTGGTTATTTAAAATCGAATCAAACGATGCAGGGCAAGCTGTGGAGCTTCCACTAAGTGCAAGCCAAGAAGGTGTCGAGCCAGTGGTTGGTGAATGGCAAACATACACATATACACTTGCCGATTTACTAAGTGCAGGCCTTGATATTAGTGCAATCGACGTTGTTATGGTGTTCCCTTCATGGGGCATGGGTGAAGGTGCGGTTTACCGTATCGATAATGCAGTCATTGCGAATCCTTAATTAACACTGGCAACAATGGTGGGTGCCAAACTGGCACCTACATACCATGGCAACAAATTGCAAAAGCAGGTAAATCATGAAAAGCACAAAATTTATTAAAACGCCTCTTGCAGCTTCAGTGGCGATGATCTTAACCGCAGGGTTTGGCACTATGCCGATGGCTTACGCGCAAGATGAGCAAGCTGACAAAGAAATAGAAATTATTGAAGTAAAAGGTATTCGTGGCAGTTTGATCCGCGCCATGGATATGAAACGCGATGCTACAGGTGTAGTTGATGCGATTTCGGCAGAAGAAATGGGTAAATTCCCAGATACTAACTTAGCCGAGTCACTGCAACGTATTACCGGTGTATCTGTTAGTCGTTCAAACGGCGAAGGCAGCGAAATCACAGTGCGTGGTTTTGGCCCTGAGTTTAACCTGGTAATGCTTAACGGCCGTCAAATGCCGGGTACTGGTTATACACGTTCTTACGCCCTTGAAAATATCGCCGCTGACGGTGTAAGTGCACTTGAAGTTGCAAAATCAGGTCAAGCAGATGTACCAAGTGGTGGTCTTGGGGCAACAGTAAACATTATTACGACTCGCCCTTTAAATAGCCCAGGTGAAAAATTTAGTTCGTCTATTAAGGCTATTCACGACTCGTCAAATGAAAAAGGGGATGATGTAACTCCTGAATTCTCAGCGATGTACAGTAATACATATGTTGATAATTCAGTTGGCTTTGCCGTTTCATTCTCACATCAAGAGCGTGATTTCCAACAACAAAGCGCAAACATTCAAGGCTGGCAAGCGAATGTAGATTTACCATCATTAGATGAAGGTGACTACATTGACCCACGTCCAGTAGATAGTGAAGGCAACCGTGTTGGTAACCATTTCTTTCCAAAAGATATGAACTACAGCATTGCTGATGTTGAACGTGAGCGTACTAACGGCCAAGTGACTTTACAATATGCACCAGTTGAAAACTTCACTGCAACGGTTGATTACACGGCAAGCCGTGCAATTACAGGCGTTGAAACAACAGGTTGGGGTATTTGGAATGAGTTTGGCAGCAACATTAATAGCTATGAGCTAGATGAAAATGGTACTGCACTTTATGCCGATATTAGTGGTAACGATGGTTCATTTACTGCAAGCCGTGGCACTACAGAAGTAAAAGCACGCTCAATTGGTTTAAATTTAGAGTGGCAAATAAACGATGCGTGGGAAGTTGAGTTCGATTATCACGATTCGAAGAATGAAACAGACAATGGTGCAGATGACGGTTTAGGTTCTGACGGCCAGATCATTCTTGGTTCTGACCAACTCCGTAGCAAGGTGTATGACTATCGTACTGGTGAAATTCCGCATGCGTATGTAAATTGGAAAAACGGCACTACTGTACTTGATCCAAGTGAAATTGATTCTAACTTCAGCCAGTTTATTTATTCGCCGGGTGAGTCTAATGTAGAGCAAGCGCAGCTTCATGCTACGTGGTTAAATGACAGCTTTGAAATTCCACTTGTTAAAGTGAAATTTGGTGCTGCCAATACCAAGCAAACTATGGGTGGTTTTACTGCGTGGAGTGGCTTACGTGGTGGTCCTGGCTTTAACCCATCATTTACAGAGATCTTCCCAGACGGTATGTTCACTTATAATGATACTGGTGACATGCTAGATCAGTTCGCTGGTGGTGGTAGTGCTCTTGAACCAAATTACTATTACACCTATAGCTTTGAAGAAGCTTTGGCTCGTCAGCTTGCTTTTTTAAACGAAGATTTATTGGGCGATAACCAATACTCAATTGACCCATTTTTTGATGGTATCGACAGTGAAAGCTATGTAGAAGAAAAAACGCAAAGCTTCTACGTCAATACACTTTGGGAGTTTGAGTTATCTGACTACTTTGTTCAAATTAATGCAGGCTTACGTTACGAAGAGACTGATGTAACCAGTACGGTTCGTCAACGTGTTGAAAGCCAAGTTAACTGGGTGAGTGCATCTGAATGGATCATGCAATACGAAACTGGTGGTACAGATAACTTTTACCAAGAAGAAGGTAATTATGATATCTGGTTACCGAATATCGACGTAAAAGTTGAGATCACAGATGAACTTGTTGGACGTGTTTCGTGGGGTAAAACCATGGCACGTGCACCGCTTGGTAACCTTGCTGGTGGTCGAAGCTTAACTGGTAGTCCAAAACCAGGTTCGCGTACAGGTGGTCAAGGTAATACTAACTTGTTGCCGTTTGAGTCAACGAATTTAGACTTATCGCTTGAGTATTACTATGGCGAAGGCAGCTATGCATCAGTTGGCTACTTCAAAAAAGACGTTGATAACTTTATTCAAACGCAAATTACTGAAACAACGATAGAAGGTCTACATGACATTCTAAATGGTCCACGTTATCAAGAGGCCGTAGCTTCAGTTGAAGCACGCGGTGAGCAAGCAACGAGTGATGCAATCTTCAATGAAATGCTAGCACTTGGTTATGGTAATGCGGATGGTGCTATTGAACCAACTAGTGCAGACCCACTAATGGTATGGAATATTTCTCAGCCACAAAATACTGATAGTAAATCGGTAGATGGCTTTGAAGTTGCTGTACAGCACTTGTTTGGTGAAAGTGGTTTCGGTTTAGGTGTTAACGCTACATTTGTAGATGGTGATGTTGAATTTGATGTTAATAGTTTAACACAGCAAGCGCCTTTATCAGGTTTGAGTGATTCTGCTAACTTCCAAGCATTCTACGATAAAGACGGCTTGTCAGTTAAAGTTACTTACGCTTGGCGTGATTCGTACTTGATTGGTGTTGGTCAAGCGCAAGGCTCATCTGATGCACCGCCACAATTTGGCGATACGTTTGGTCAATGGGACTTAAGCGTTAACTACGACATTAATGAAAACATGACAGTTTTCTTTGAAGGTATAAACCTTAACAACGAAACTGAACGTGGTTATGGCCGTTATGAAGAGCAGTTCTTATTTGCTCGTCAATACGGACCTCGTTACACAATCGGTGCACGTTATAGCTTTTAATCTCATATGAACCCTAATGAGAACCAAAGCCGCTCAATGAGCGGCTTTTTATTTTAGTAAATATAAAAAGGATACACAGTGCTTAAAAAAGTTTATTGCGACTGAAAAAGTAAGCTGAAAAATAGCAGAAAATAGCAATGCCGGGGTTAATTAATAAATTGGGCATAAACACAATGTCGGTTTCACCATAACAATAAAGATAAAAGACCATGGTGAGTAATGAAGGTAGCGGGAAAAAGAAAGTTTCGTTTGCGACTAGGCCAACCACCGACCAGCTTGTTAGTAACAATGAGCCAATGAAGACGAGAAAGCCGTGCCAAATTTCTTGTTTTTTAGCGTAGTGTTTGGCGATTAAAATAGCAACAACACATGCTGGCAATGTTATTACGGATAAAATAACGTAATCCATAACAACTTATCCTCACTCTCCCTATAATTCGGCAATTAGAACAAAACTCATGACTCCAGATAAATCAGAAACAGCTGATGTTGTTACCTGAGAAGACTTATTTAATCGAGATTTATTAGCGCAACACGCTGCTGATTTGTGTAATATATGTCACACTATGTCCATTCCATTTTGCTTAACTGCTACACAATAAACTCTTTGTGTTTTTAAGTTTAAGCTTAGCGTGTTTTTTCAGCTTAAAATCATATGTTTAAGTTGTTTTAGGTAGAATAATAAATGAGATTATCAGATACCCATATTCAGCAGTATATTGACGAAGGCCGTATAGTTATTGAGCCTACACCGAGTAAAGAAATGATTTCAGGTGTGACGGTGGACTTGCGTTTGGGCAATAAATTTCGAGTTTTCCAAGATCATACCGCAGCTTATGTTGACTTAAGTGGTCCAAAAGATCAGCTAAACAAGGCGATGGAATCCATTATGAGTGATGAAATTGTGCTTGCTGAAGAAGAAGCTTTTTTCCTTCATCCAGGTGAATTAGCTTTGGCAATTACCTATGAAAAAGTAACTTTACCTGCTGATATTGTAGGTTGGTTAGATGGTCGTTCATCGTTAGCACGACTTGGCTTGATGGTACATGTAACTGCACATCGTATTGATCCCGGTTGGTCAGGAAATATTGTTTTGGAGTTTTATAACTCAGGTAAATTGCCATTAGCGCTACGCCCAATGATGAAGATTGGCGCTATGAGTTTTGAAACCATGACAAGTCCTGCTGAGAATCCTTACAACACACGTAAAGATGCAAAATATAAGGATCAAAACTCAGCTGTTGCAAGTCGAATAAGTGATGATAATAAGTAAAGTATTGTGTGGCCTTTAGTGCCACACGCCCATACGCCTAAACTTTTTACCTAATTAAAGTCTGCATAATTGGCAATTTAAGCGTATTCCCCCCATACTTTTAGCTGGTGTTTAAAGCACGGAGCTAAAATGCATTTTATTGGCAAGCACATCCATCGGGTTGTTAGAACGCTGCTCATAACAATGTGTTGTGTATTTTTACACAGCTTTAGTACCTTTGCTGCCAATGAGAGTTCATCGATTTGGCTGCTTGACTCTGCCGAGCCTCTTGCCAAATTAAGTCAATCGCTGGAACAATCACTTCAAAATGCAGAACAGCTAAATGCTCTCGAAAGCAGCTCAATCCGCCTTGCCCCGCAAACATCCCACTGGTTAATAATCGATTTATTGCAACTACCCGACAATAAAAATTACGTTGTTTATCTAGGTGAGCCAAATTTAACCTGGGTAAAGTTTTATCTGTTAGATGAAAATTCTCAGGCTACCAATAATCAGCGGCTCGCCTCACTTGAAAGCTTATCGAATGTGCGACCGCATTGGTTAATAGAGCATAGTCAAGGTCATCGCTGGGCACTGGTTAACTTTGAGCACGATAGGGCGCTGACTATAGAAGTTGGGGTAGTTGCTGCTAAAACCTTTGAAATAAACTTACATCAAATCATTTTAAGCTATGGCGCTATTTTAGGTGTGCTGATTATATGCATGTTTGTGTGCGCTATTTATTTTGTGGTATCGCAGCAACCAAAATACCTGCTGCTGAATGCTTACTTCGTACTGGTTAGTATCGGATTTTTGATTGATAACGGGCTAATAAGCTATTTCGTTAATGGCATAGATTGGGAAGCAAAATGGCCTGTTAATGAGTTTGCATTATATTTTGCGAGCTATTTCTTATATCACTTTCTGGCAATCCATACCTATAAACCCCGCTTTAAAAAAGCGTGGCAAGTAATGATGGCCTGTTTAGTCAGCGCGGCCGTGTTGTCATCACTATTGCCTCAGTTTAATCATCAATGGTTATTTATAGTTTCATGTATTGGGTTTTTAAGTTTTGCAGCTGCTGTATTTTTTAGTGTAATGCAGCGAAAAAATAGCCGCACCCACCTACGTGTATTTATGTTAATGACGATTGTGACTCAGGTGCTTAGTTTATTCATTTGGAATGGCTTTGGTATTGGTTACCATGGTGTTCATAACACCATTTTGCTTATCACATCACTGGCGATATGTTCCGTGCTGTTACTTAAAGACCGTCAGCAAATAGCGGCATTTAATTATTCGATGCTGCATGATGCGGAGACTAAACTGCCTAATAAGCAATTTTTGCTCGCACAAATGATGAAAAAAGTATCGCAGAAACAGCACTTTTCCGTCTTATTATTTAAACCACATGTTCTTTCAAATGCGCGTTCTACGTTTGGTTTTGAGCAAGCAAATATTTGTATCAATGAAAGATTAAGTATCTTAAATACTCAGCTACAGACCATGAATGCATTAAAGCTTGAAATTCAAGCCAGTAGAAGCGCATGGCTTGCTCATGTTGATGACAGTACGTTTGGTTGCTTAGTGATAGGAGAATTAGAACTCAGTCATATAGAGCAGTTTGCATGTTTGATCCATGGGGTATTTGAAGAAGGGCTCACCCATGAAGATATTAATTTAGTCGATAGTGTTGATATTGGTGTTGCCTATTATCCGATGCACGGCAATACCGCGAAGCAAATTTTACAATGTGCCATACAAGCAATGTCTGAAAAACGTTTACAAGGTGAGCGTTGGCGAATGTTCGACTCTGAGAGTGCGCGGCTTTCTGAACAAAGATTATCGATTGCCGCAGGACTTAAAATGGCGATAGATGAAAATCAGTTAAGCTTACACTTTCAACCACAGGTTTGTTTGAAAACAGGCAAAGTAGTGGGCTGTGAAGCTCTCTTACGCTGGAATCATCCAGTATTTGGTGCAGTGAGCCCAGATGTGTTTATTCCAATTGCAGAGTCTGCGGGGGTGATCAATCAGCTCACTGAATGGGTGGTCGAAAATGGAATTCAGTGGCAAGCGAAGTTTTGCACACTGATACCCGATCACGTTATTTCCATTAATATTTCGGCTAAAGATCTATTAAATAAAGACTTACCTGTGCTGTTAATCACCATTTTAAATGAACAAAATGTGCGTGCCGAGTCGGTTATGCTGGAGCTGACTGAGTCAGCTACATTAGAGGAGAGTAAAAAGATTAAAGCCACACTCGATGACTATCGTTTAATTGGCTTAAAACTAGCGATTGATGATTTTGGAACAGGCTATTCTTCACTTGCTTATTTAAGTCAACTTGGCTTTGATGAAGTGAAAATAGATAAACAATTTGTGTTAAATCTACCGTTTTCAGTAAATGATCAGAGTATCTGTCGGGCAACTTGCGACATTGCTGCCACATTAGGCGCGCAGGTGGTTGCAGAAGGAATTGAAGATCAGCAAAGCCTAACTATGCTGCAAAGTTATGGCTGCCAGTTTGGACAAGGGTATTATTTTTCAAAGCCGCTTTGTGCTGATGATTATTTAGCTTGGATTAGTGAGGTGCAGAAAGTTGAACTTAGTTTTGATGCAACAGCGAACCTAGTTGATTAAAGTAATTTAGCAGTGCTGCAAAGCAGCGCATCGCATGCTGCTCATCTGGATAGATTAAGCCACTTGTTGATAAACCACTTACTAAAAAGCTATTTTTTATATCAGGGTGCATGGCAATGCACTTTTCAAAACAGCGAGCTGCGAGTTCCTCAGGCATGCTCATATATAGCTGTTTTACTTGCTGATCAAAAGCAATAGATTGTTTTACATACTCATTTGGGTTTGCACCTGAGTTATCTAAAAAAACCTGATGATAAAAATCATTTAAGCGCTGATTAAGTGGGTGACTTAAATCTGGTGACTGTTCGAGCCATAAGGCAGAACAAAACTGCATGCTTTTTCTATTCGCAAATAAATGTTGGCAGATATGATGATCAAAGGCATGAAACCATTCGTGTGCAAGTGCGCCACCCCCGGCATTTTTAGCAAGTGCTAAGGTTTGGCTATGGGCATTATAATGTGCTTGTACGCCTTTTTGGCCGCCATGACCAAAAGCGAAATTAAGCTTACCCCGCAGACCAATAGCTGTTGGCGGTAAGCTTAATATTTGAGCAAGATCGGCTAGGGCATCATAAATTAAATTAGCCGCGAGTAGACGCTCTTGTTTGTTCACCCAGCTACCCACTAACATAGTACGAAACCCAAACGTGTCACGAATGTCATTGAAATCAACTTGATCATCAAAGCGGTAGTCGGGGCCTTGGCGATTAAAACCTGCACTCAATCGTTTAGAAACACGCATTAAAGATATCGAGCCCTTACATCTTCTGGCATGTGCTTAGTTTGCTTGTCAACTAATGCTGCGAGTAATTTATACAATGGCGTAACGTCAAGCTGTTCAATTAAGTGAAGACTATGGGCTACAGCCTCCAATGTTGACAAGCTATCTTCACGGGGAGCTTTTCGTATTAAATACTGATTTTGAGGTAGTTGCTTAAAACTAACGGTCTTAAACTGTTGTAAACTAGGGGTAAGTTGGCGCATTTTAAATGCTTTTTTCCACGTGCCATCTATAACAATCAGATGTGTTAGTGTTTGTTTAAATATATTCACTTCTGAGCTTTGCTCATCAAGACACCATGCGTCATGGCTTGGGTATAAAACAGCAGTGCTAGATTTTGGCAAAGTTTGCAGCGAAACAAAGTCTTGCTCAGATTCTCCAGCAATAATTTGGCAATTGGCTAAGCCTAAATTCAATAAATGCGCCGTGTTTTTAGTAATTTTTTCCTCACTTGGGTGGCGTAATATAATGATTTTTAGTCTATTATTGATTATGTTTATAGAATCACATAAGCAAGTTTTAGTAGAAAAGCCACAGTGGGAGCATAATTCTCTAGCCATATAAACTCGGAATACGGTAAAAGTATCCATAGTATACATGAGCTTAACCTACAAAGCAGGTTTGCTTTTTGACTAAGAACAGCTAAAGTTGCGGTTCTAGTTTTATGTTTTTGATTGAGGGATAAAAATGACGACAATCACCATAGACGAAAGTGCACTTGAAGGAATGGAATCGCTTTTAGGTGATCAGTTTGCAGATACCTTGAGCTTTTGTTGTAGTGAGTTTCAGCGACTAGGTTCAGAGGTGTTAGCTAACATAGGTACCGATACAGAAGCTGCAGCACGCCATGCACATAGCTTAAAGTCAAATGCGGCACAATTTGGCGCGCAAAGTTTGTCAGAAGTTGCTCAAGCGATTGAACATGCTTTAAACGAAAGTGATTTCGCAACGGCTGAGCAAAAAGCTGGCTATTTAGATGAGCAAGTTATAGGTTCAGTTGAAAAATTACAGGCTTGGTTTACTGGCCGTTAAAAACTTGAATTTATTTCAGTTGTAACTTCAAAAATCCACTAGCATGGTGGCCCTTTACTGGGGTAGTCTAAAGGCTCATTAGTAGAGGTAACCATGTCACAAATAAAAAAGAGTCACAAACTAGACGGTGTCTGTTATGACATCCGTGGGCCTGTGCTTGCACAAGCTCGA
>CERC01066726.1_pt1 | contig 12870 bp, 8 predicted proteins | sample 530921 | NCBI WGS metagenome assembly CERC01 (sample SAMEA2621099, study PRJEB7988) | marine metagenome | isolation source: saline water (ENVO:00002010), including
AGAAGGAATCATGAGAACTTAAAGCTATTAAGACATAAACACCGTTACAGTATTTGTATTATTTAGCTTATCGCAAGCGAGTAATTCATTTAGACCGATTCCAAATCAATTTTCAGATGTAGTAGCTCAGACAAACGCTTTAAAACACTCTTATCTAATAAACTCATCTTCTTTAAGGCTCGAACCTACAGAGCTATTCTCTAGCAAGCACTCGAGCTCTGACCTCACCCATCGACACATTGGATCATGATGAAATCGCTCATGCCAATAGAGATACAGCTTAACCTTTGGCAAATTAAATTCGGCAGGTAAAGGACAAGTCACTAACGACGGGTAGTTAGACTCAATATGCTCCCCCATAATTACGGGCAATGTAAAAACTAGATCTGAACCAATACAATACTCAGGAACTGACATAAAGTTTGCTAAGCGCAACATTACATTTCGCTGATAGCCCATTTTAGCTAACTCCTCATCCATGATACCGGGCCCCTTCCCTGTAATAGAGACCAATCCGTGAGAAGCGTTAATATAATCATCCAATGCCATAACCTGCCCCGCTAAGGGATTGTTACGATCCATGACACAAAGATGGCCTGTTTTAATAATAGCCATCCGGCGATATTGATCTTGGATTGTTTTGGGTTGTAGCCCTGTGGCTAGGAAATGTACTTCTCCGCGCTCTAACAGATTGAAATGCTCACTTTGCTGAGGAACAATTTCAACGCGTAAATTAGGGGCTTTTTTACGTAACACCTTTATAACTGCTGGCATAAGGAGCACAAGCTCCAAATCTAAACCCGTTAACTTCAATACTCCTTCTGCCTTACTAGGCTCCAACACCTGTGGTTGCATAATGCCTTCTACATCCACCAGCACCTGCTTGAGAGCTTGCTTAATTTCGACCGCTCTTGCACTCAGATCAAATCCATTAGCTGTCCTCACCAATATAGGATCATCTAAGGTTGACCTTAGCCGCTGTAAAGCGCGACTGACCGCAGGCTGACTCATCTGTAACTTATCAGCCGCTTTCGATACATGACGCTCTTCAAGCAAAGCTTGAAGTACCACGAGTAGATTTAAATCAACGGAACGTAAATTCATTTGAAACATAACCAAGATATTAAATATGCATTAGACGCATTAATGATCAACCGATAGACTCATAAAAGCAAATAGATAATCACGACTAAAAAACTAAACACGTAAAGAAAAGTAAATTTACATGTAAGCCTATAAAGGCTGTGATTGTATTAATCAGATTAAATTTCATGGGGCCGATATTAGCGATGGTACTTAACCATAAACTTAAGAACGATGAAAACAGTTATGGCTGGGGGCCGGTCATCATGCATTGGCTAATCGCTTTTGCAATTATTGGTCTCTATCCGCTCGGTCTTTATATCGAAACACTCGACTACTACGACCCTGCTTATCGTACTGTACCTATATGGCATAAAAGTATTGGCATTATGGTAGCTTTCACTTTAGCTATCAGACTGATTTTGAGAGCGTTTAACAAACCACCCAAAGCACTGCCACAACCAGCAGTCATGCAGGCGATGGCAAAGGTGGCTCATCTACTTCTTTACTTGCTATTACTAATAACTCTAGTATCAGGTTATCTGATCTCAACTGCCGATGGCCGCGCAATTGAGTTGTTCAATACGCTAATAAGTATTCCAGCACCACCTGTAGCCTTTCAAAATAAGGAAGATCTAGCCGGTACCGTACATTTTATTGTTGCCACTGTTTTAATCACGCTAGCAGCGGTTCATGCAATAGCTGCTCTTAAACATCACTTTATCGATAAAGATACAACACTGAAGCGCATGCTTGCGCTACGCGAGGAAGCATAATGAAAGCAAAGCTTATAAAGGGATTAACTCTAGCCTCTCTTATCACTGCATCACCACTGTATGCCGCTGACTATGTCATTGATACCAAGGGAGCTCATGCATCCATTGAGTTTCGTATCAGCCACTTGGGAACAAGCTGGTTAAAAGGTCGTTTCAACACGTTTACAGGTGAATTCAGTTACGATGCGGCTAAACCAGAAGCATCCAGCGTCAGTGTAAACGTTGACGTTGCATCCTTTGATTCAAACCATGCTGAGCGTAATAAACATATTCGCGGCGATGAATTTTTAGATGTAGACAAACACCCTACTGCATCATTTAAAAGCACATCGTTCACGCCTAATGAAAATGGCGGTGGCGTAATGAAAGGAATGCTAACCCTTTACGGAACTGCGAAAGAGATCGCTATTGATGTAGAAAAAGTGGGTGAAGGCAAAGACCCTTGGGGCGGATACCGTGCAGGTTTCTCTGGCACCGTAGCGATACAGCCTAAAGACTTTGGCATGAACTACCAGTTAGGCCCTGCCGCTGAAACTGTCTATATGGATCTGAATATCGAAGGTATTCGTAAGTAATCAGCAGATAGATATGATAAAGGCGAACAGCTGTTCGCCTTTATTTCAATTATCTTTGCACTCTTTGATCTGCGCCGTTTTCTATAAAACTTTATCCAGCCGCTCTAATCTAAAAGTTCCTAGCTAAAAGCTCTTAGCTCATCCCTCTACACTAATCTCTTTAAACTAATCCCTTTAAACTAATACCTCTTAACTAATACCTCTTAACTAATAGCGCTTAATTGAGAACTTCGAGGCAAAAGGGTTCTTGTAAAAAGCTCTCTGAATCAAGAAAATTAATAGCCCTCGTACTCATTATAAGTACTGACCTCATCTTGATCTGATACGGCATAGACTTTAAACGCATCTTTTCTAGCCCCCGGCATATCCATTCCCGGACCACCTGACGGCATTCCTGGCACCGTCAATAAACGCGTATTATGTATTTTCTGATTAAGTAGTGTTTTTATATCTTGAGCGGGAACATGCCCTTCCACAACCAAACCATTAACAACAGCGGTATGGCAGGAAGCGCCTTGTGCAGGTACTCCCAGTTTTTGCTTAATCGGCGAGACATCATGCATCTCTATGCTGTTGACAGAAAAGTTGTGATCTTCCAGATGCTCAATCCACCCCTTACAACATCCGCACGTAGGGCTATGGTAAACGTCTATTTCATAGACAGACTCTGTTTTGTTTTCTTGCCAAACTGGATTAGCAGCCTGAACGGAGCTAATAGAAATAGACATCATCAACGCTGCTGCAAAACATAACCACTTCTTCATTCGCCTACCCTATCAACTCATTCATTATGGTCTCTATTTTAACGGGCTAACACAGATCAGGCTACTTCTTACGATGTCTGGTTACTAATCTTTATCTATTCCTCTTGGCATAAACTTTAAACCAACACTGATGTTTAAATTATTCGAACTCCATGGCTTCGAATACTCGCCCTGCGTTTTTAGCAGCAAGCTGATCAAACGTTTCTAAATGGGCATAAGGGCTTTGATCAATTAGGTAAGCATCTTCAAGCGAGCCATCGTTTTCTAAAAGTTCAGCTACTTTAGCCCTGATATACGCTAAATAGCCTCGGGTCCATTGATCGACGGTTTTGAAGTCAGTCACATCACCATGACCCGGAATAATAATTTTATCTTCAGCAAACGGAGCAAATGCGTTGTTCCAAGTTTCTAACCATTCGGCAGTATCGGTATCAGGAAAAATAGGCAGTAAACGCTGTTGGAAAGCCATATCACCCGCAATCAGTACATTATTGGCAGGTACAAAAACTGAGATATCACCAACCGAGTGAGCTGGACCAAAATGGATAAGTTCAACCTTTAAACCACCCAAATCGAGCGTTAACTGATCAGTAAAAGTTTCATCGACTGCTATAAGCTCTGTTCCTTCAGCCCGTTCTTTTAAAATTGTTTGTAGATTCTCCAAGCCCTCAAGGCCCTGCTCTGATACCTCTTCAAGCGCATCTACATGAGCAATAATTTTCGCACCTTGCTCTTTCCAGTACCCATTGCCTAATATCGCATGCGACTGACCATTTTCATCAACCACATACTTAACGGGTAGAGCGCTGATTTTTTTAATTTCATCATGCAAGGCTTTTGCTAAAAGATAAGATGAACCGCCATTTACCACTAGGATGGAATCCGTTCCGATAACGAAAGACAGGTTATTATTGTGCCCACCATTTTCATAACTGTAGTATTGAGTTGCGCCAATAGATGTCCATACATTCTTAGCCACTTTTTTTGGCTGACTATAGAGCAAAGATTCCGGATAATTATCCTCAGGACTTGCGAAAGAGGTTATTGGTAGTAGAAGGAAAGTAGAAAGTAACATCCCGGTTATTTTTAACATTCAAAGCCGCCCCACTCTATATTAGAAAGATCTAAATAATAGAGCAGTTAATACTGATCAGGCAACCCATTCTGCTAAAATGACTAACCAAATGACTGAATACTAAAGCCTAGAAGCGGGTTATAAAGTCTAAGCTCTAACGCTTGAACACTTCGGTTGCCTACGCAATAGCTACCAAACTATCACCACCAAATTAGAGCAATTTAAACTCTAAGCGTGCGGTTCTTCCTGACTTATCCTGCACAAACAACTCATAGTCCCTTCGTTGATTCAGCGTAAGCGATATCTCTGCCGTGTACTCATCTTGCAAGTCACCATTTAAATACCAAAATATTTTCCCCGTCGGCCCTTCCACTTTGAGTCTAAGAGTCAAAGGCTTCTCCTTGAGCACATGATATACCTGCCCATGATTAACCCCTGTAACTCTTAATTGAGCCTTACTTTGCTGTATCGTTGTACAAATAGGATCAAATGCAGGTAACAGATTATATTTTCGTCTGTCAGGGCGTAACCAAGTATCAAATACATCAGGCCATAAATAAGTAGTTTTAAGAACAGCTTTATCTAAACAACTCATCGATACACGTAGACCACTTTCTGGGCTCGCTTGATATGCTAAATCAGGCTTAAAAAAGAGTGCCTGATCGCTGCCCCACTGATAGCCCGGCATCAACGTACGCGGTGCACTCCCTTTACTGATATACGCACTCCTTCTTATATGACAATGACTATCTTTAATCAGGCTTGCTCTTCGACCATCAGGCCAACAGATGGACTGTTCCTCTACATTCACAGGTTGAGGCAATTCCACATTTGAACGATCTATTTGACCAAAAAGGTTAAATAAAAGTGGGCCCGCTAAAAGACTACCCATCGTTTTCTCCATAGGCTTTCCGTCAGGGCGGCCTAACCAAACACCTAAGGTATAATCTTTCGATACTCCTACTGCCCAAACATCGCGATAATCCCAACTGGTTCCAGTTTTCCAACCTATAGGAGGTAAACTTTCCCGTGATAAGCCATAGCGCATGTTCAACGGCAGTGGCACATCTTGCAGTACATTCCAGGTTATCCAAGCAGACTCTGGAGTTAATAGTCGTCGCCTTTTATCCTTGCTTTTAAGCAGGCCCGTAAGGTCAGATCGAGCATCAGACAAATACTGTAAAGGCCGAACATATCCTTCATTCGCAAAAGCACTGTACGCTGTGACAAGCTTTTCGAGTGAGAAACCTGCGCCGCCTAAAATAACCGTAGGGTTAGCTCCCCCCTGAGGAATCTTTAAACCCACCCCTACATGATGTAATTTATTGACGAAATTTTGAGAACCATAGGCTTCAATAAGCTGCACAAATGGCAAATTCAGTGATCGAACTAATGCTTGTGAAGCTGATACTGGGCCTGAGAAACCTTGACTGAAATTTCCGGGACGATAGTGACTTTGTACACGCGGTACATCTGCTAACAATGATTCGCTATGAATTAGGTTAGCGTCTATAGCCAAACCAAATAGAAATGGTTTAAGCGTCGATCCCGGTGAACGTACAGCGGTTGTCATATCCACATGCCCTGCACGGCGATCATCATAAAAATCTGCCGAGCCAACATAAGACAATACTTCACTTGATCGATTATCAACGAGGATTACTGAGGCTGATATCTGTTCAGGTAGATTAGAAACATAGGCCTGAATGCTTTCTTGAAACTGGGTCTGAATATTCAAATCAATCGTGGTTTTAATCACCCTTTGCGTCGGTAACTCCCGATGTAAGCGTCTACTGAGTAAGGGCGCATCCGAAGGTGTTTCTAGTGGCCATACAGCAATCTGCTCTTCTTTAGCTGTAGTGACAGTCAATTCATCCCAACGCTCTTGTAATAGCATTCGTTCAAGTACTTTATTGCGCGCACTTTCAGCACGTTTAGGATGGCGATCGGGCCTAAGCCTTGAGGGAGCTTGAGGGAGTACGGCAAGCAGTGCCGCTTCAGAATATCTTAATGAGGATACCGGTTTATGCAGATACTGTAAGCTGGCCGCTTGCACGCCTTCTAGCGTTCCGCCAAAAGGTGCGTAATTTAGGTAGAGCTCCATAATTTCAGTTTTACTCAGGTGCCACTCTAACTGAAATGCTCTAAAAATCTGATTTAACTTCCCTGTTACCGTGCGTGAATGAGGGTGGAGTATCCGCGCAACCTGCATCGTCAAGGTAGACCCGCCTGAAACGACTCGTCCCTCTTGTACAAACTGCAAAGCAGCACGCCCTAAACTAAAAGGGTTTACACCAAAGTGCTGATAAAAATACTGGTCTTCATAACCGATCAACGCATCTATATAACGCGGCGAAACGTCATCAACTGATATTTCATAACGCCAAACGCCTTTTTTATCTGCAAATGAACGTAAAGGCTCACCCTCACGATCTAATACGATAGAGGCAAAGTCTTCACTTTGATTGGGTAATTTAAGAGGAGATAGATGATCTGCTACTAACAGCCCCGCTACAGTGAGCAGGGCTATCAATAGCAGACAGCAAAAACCTTTAAGCCAAACCATCAATTACGGCATAACCGAAATTGATTTAATGCTATTGCTAATCCCCCTATACGCTGGTTTATACATAGATTCAGCCATTGCAGGTGGCACCTTGTATTCTCCTGGCGTCACAGCACGAGATAAGAAATAGAGTGTTTGCTCTCGTTTTGCTGGGATATCCATAGCCGCAACATAACGATCATCTTTAAACGCTTGATAAGTAAGCCGCACTCGCTGCTGAAGAGGCTCCCCTTCTAACTTGATATCTTCTAGCTTTAAAGCGTTTTGTAGGTTTTGATTTTCCAATTCCAAACCTGCCGGCATAAGGTTTATCAAGAGCCCATCAGGCACACGTTGTTCACTGTACAAACGCACGCGCGTTAATACAGTATCTCCCATGTTAAGCACTTGGCCTTTTTGTAATCCAACAGCCTCGCTATTTTTCACCATGAACTGCTCTACTCTGATACGAATACCCTCGTCCACCGCTTCAGGCATATTTTCGGTTAAGCCTGTCCAGCTGTAGCTAGCGAAAATCGGCTTATCCCCGGTGTTTGTCAGAGAGGTTTCAGCCAGCGTAGAGATTGCTAGGTTTTGCCCTAACTCGCCTGATGCAGAGATCAGTTCAACCAATTCACCGGTTTTGAGGTCGCTTTCCCATTTGCCCGCAGAATCGATTCGATACAGTTCTGACGAGAGGTGCAACAAAGCAGCTCTCTCTTGGGTACTTAGCCACTTCGCTTGCTTCATCTCTACAAGCAGCTCTGGTATTAACTGCATCGCTTTTTTCTTTAGAGCTTTAGAAGCCGCTTTAAACCCTAAAACAGAGTGGATAGCCATCGCCTGATCGCGTATTACAGAGCCATAATCACCTAAGTAACCTTCCGCTCTTTTCTGATTTAAAGCTGTCTGAACAATCTTCTCTCCCTCTTCAACGCTACCGGTTTCAATCATTGCTAACCCCAGATGAACACCCGGCACCATGCCTCTAGCATCATCTAACTGAGTTTCAACAAGCTCTCTTAATGGACCTAAAGTAACTTGTCCCTCTTTCGCCAATACATATGCTGCAAACGCTTTATATGAGATCTCATAATGGGAAGGGATATCCGACCATGTTTTCACTGAATGAGCCGTGCGTTTATGAATATAAGCATTCAACCGGCGCTTAGATTGACTGAGCAAACTTTCTGGAACAGAAACCCCTGCTTGTTGCATCTGTAATAAAAAGTCCGCTGCATAAGCAGTCAGCCAATGCTCTTCCGGTGAGAACTTGTCCCATAAGCCAAACGAACCATTCGCCTTTTGCAATTCAGCATAGCGAGACAGCGCAGCACCCATCTGTTGCTGGATTTTTGTATCACTAACAGCCTGAGCGAATGCAGGCGTAGCCTCATGTTTTAATAAAACAGAGAGAGGCTGAGACTTACTGGTCGTTTGCTCTAAACAGCCATAGGGGTAGTTCATTAATTGCGTAAAATGTCTTTTTGCGCCTAAATCCGGAGTTGTTCCTACTCTAAGCTGAGCCAAGACAGTATCCATCGAAAGCCCACTGAGCTCAGGAAATGGAAACTTTGTCACATCTCCTTTTTGTAGAACGGCTGTTTTCTGATCATAAACAGCGGGGTAAGCGGATCGAACGCCTAAGGTCCATTCACGTTTTAAGCTAATGCTTTTCCCTGAGCTATCACTCAGTTCAATCTCTGCATTAATCTCGCCCGCGCCCAGCTGAGAGGCACTCACTAAGAAGTGTATGATCTGTTTTTCTCCATCAGCTAGCTGTAGCTGATAGTCCTTATTTGTGGGAGCTACCGCACTATCTGTACTCAACGTCAGCTTAATATTCTGCTCAATACCACTCACATTAGATAGGTCTAACGCCAGATTCGCTTTATCCCCTAGGGCTAAAAAGCGTGGCATTGATAACTGAGCTACGACGGGAGAAGCGACCTTAGTAATTTCACTAGCATCCCCAAATTTCTGATCACTGTGCGCCACTGCATTAAGGGTTAACTCACCATCAAACGCGGGAAGATCCAGCTTAATGCTAGCTTGGCCCTGCTCCACTTTAACCAGAGAGCTAAACAAACTAACAATTTGTACATCAGTCGGTGGAGCTTCCCCTCCTCGTGCTAGTTCACCATCACCGCCCCAACGAATCTCTGCCTGATCACTTAACGTCGGTTCTGCTAAGTCATCATACATGTCGGTAATAGCCGCTTGGTAACGACGACGACCATAGAAGAACTCAAAGGGATCCAGAGGCTCATAGCCTGTTAGGCTTAAAACACCACTATCAACCGCGCTTAGCGTGACATAAACATCTCCTGATACAGGATTGCCCGAATGGTCTTTGACAGAAACAGTTACATTCGCAGAGGTTTCGGGTAATAGTTTGTCAGCCACTTGAATATCAACATCTAGTCTCCGATCCGAACGCTTGAGCGGTAGATGTGCAATACCAAAACTGCGTTTACTCACTTTATCCTGTTGCTCTGTTGGAGCGACAACAAAGGCGGAAATATAAGCATCGTGACGCGCTAAGCCTTGCGGTATTTTGATCTCTACATCAGCCTTTCGATCAACCAATTTAACTTCAACCGTTTGCAAAACTTTATCGGTTTCAAGCAGTACAATTGCGGTTCCTTCCGTCGGCGATGCTAATTTCACATTAACAACATCACCCACACGATAAAACTCTTTATCAAGTGCAACAGTGACTTCATCCGGTTTAATTCGATCTGATGCGCTGTTCCACGCGTTGTACCAATTATCTCCAGCCTGAAAGCTGTAAACCGTTTGGCTTTTGCCTAAATAATCATCTAACTCTAAACGATAGCGACCCCATTCAACGGGCAAACTCAGTGCTTGAGGTTCACCCGAGGTAAAGCTGAGAACCTCGTGCGCAACGGGATACTCATTCTTCTCTATTTGATAATGCCAACCTCGTTCAGGTGTGTGACTCCAAAAATACTTTTCCTCTAGGCGATACAATGTAGCCTTAGCTTCCCCTTGAGTTAACAGCTCTCCTTGTTTATTAACACGAACAACTTCAAACGCTATCTGCTGTTCTGAATCTGAAACATCATTTTCAAACTTGGGCTTCACGCCCACAAAGCTATTACGCGGCCAGAGCAAAACTGATTTATGGCGATTAATTGCCCGGCCACCACTTTCATATAAGCTATAGCGCAGCTTTAACTGCGCGGGGGAATCAAACCCGCTCCAATCAAATTGCTTTTTATCTAATTTAGTAACCGTTTTCCCTTCGCTATCTAGCTCCAGTGAATCTAAGTTAAATTGCTGCCATGGAACGTTGTCAGAATGACCGAAATGGAATCCTTTTAAGGTTTCAAAAGGCTGTGCCCAACCGCGAACTGATACTTGAGTATCTAGCTTGTTACCTGACGCCGGAGCGCCATATAGATACTCACCCTTAATAGGATAAGTGATTGGGTCACCTAAGCTAAAGCTGGTGAGTGTGCTTTGCCCTAAATCAAGACGTAAACGCTCCGGCAGAAACTCCTCAACTTTAAAAGAAAAACGCTCTTTTAGCTTTGGCTTTGCTGGATTAAAGACTTGAGCTTGCCACTCACCGAGTGGTGCCGACCCACCCAAAATATGACGAAATTCGTAATAGCCTGTTGTTGAAGCATCTATTCGCCATTTGCCTGCACTCTCACCGTCTGGTTTGATCAATTCAATCATTAAAGGATTACTGAATAACTCACCATCCATACCACGCGACAAGGTACTAATAATTAACTCCTCACCCGGACGATAAATATCTCTTGGTGAATAGGTAAAATACTCCTCTACTTTGGTTTTTCGCCCTGAAACAGAAAAATCCGATAGATCAAAGTTAGGCGCATGATAGTTAAGTACTGTAACTTGATTCCCTTTCCTGCCAAGGACTAATCTGGGTGATTTACGCTGCCACTCATTATCTGTTTCCCAAGCGCCGTTAGAATCGCTCTCGCCTGACGCAATAACTTTATTGTTGTAATCGAGAATGCTTAACTCAACACCCGCTAGTAAGCCTCCGCTCTTTGCATCCTGCGTTATAAAGCGGGTACTTTCCCCGTAATCCCTTGCCTGAATACCCACAGCAGAGACGGTGAACCAAGTGGCCTGGAAATCAAAACCTCCCGGCGCTCTGACCGTAGCTAAATAGATTCCACCTTCCTCAATGCCAGGAACATGACTGACCGGGAAACTTGCTCTATTTCGCTGATTGCGTAACGTGCTAATTTTAAGACGTGAGCTATAAACCGAATCAACAGTTTGCCCTAATTGTGTCTCATCATAGTACCAACGGTCACTGTCGTTTAAGGAAGCATACTCAGCGAAGAAATTTACAATTTTATCCGGCTTCACTTTGTAGATATTGATATCTGCTTCTGGGACATTAACAGCAATTAAAGGGAGAGAATCGACTTTACCTGGCACCATAACTAAGCCATCCGATTCAAATGAAACCAGACTGGATAAGGAGCGCGTCTTTATTTCTGTTGATACACCGATTTCAATCACTGACCCGTTATCAGCTTCAAGACCTGCTCCTAGATCAAGCTGATACTCTGTCGCCGGCTCAATACCCGTGAAGTAAAGCGTTTTACCATCTTCACTTAAAATGGGCTGACCTAATTGAGGTTCAACCTTTATATACTTTTTGAAAGACTGATCAGGCTTGATAGGCGTATTAAATAGAAGGGAGATAGCGTTTAGATCGCCAAATTCACGCTCGGAAATATCAAGGATAGCAATACTAAGCTCATTTACATCTCCAGCAGATTGCTTTTCTAACGCCTGAGCAACAGAATGCCCCTCTCCAGTACTCTTTTGCGCTGCACTATCGTCATCAGAACACCCCACTAGCAATAAAGTTGATAGCAAGCCTAGACTGATCGCTTTATACCCTAACATTCAGATTCTCCCTAGCTGAATACATATGAGGACAGCTTAATCTAAGACGGGGCGCCTTAGATAGTCACACAGGCTCTTTTTCTTAGAGCGCATACTATTGCATTAACCTTCACTTCAAGGGAGACTCTCAGCTATCGATCTAACTAGGTATAGATAAGTGGATAAGACAGAGCCGGAAAAACAAAGCTACTCGTGGGATAAAGAGTTTTTTGAGAAAAAGATAACTTTTTTTACAAATCTACAACTAGGTTCTGTTGGTGCAGCACTTATGTTAATGATGATGAACCTTTCAAAGCTGTATTTACTAGCACCTTTAGTTATCGTGCTTATCTTAGCAAGCTGGTACAAGCATCATATAACCAAAGTAAGCGATGAAGTAAAAAACAGTAGCGTTACATTTTCGCCTAAGTCTGTTCTTGTGACGATCCCTAATCAAGAAATTGAATCACGTGTAACTTTCCGTCAGATCGATGAAATCGGGATACACAAAGAGAACTTCATAGAGACAGTCACTCTTTATTTGAAAGAAGATGAAGATAAAATCGAACTAAAAGCGATAAAGAACGCAAAACAATTCGTCTCAGAGCTTAACCAAGCGGCTTTTAATACAACGGGTAATACGACCGGTAACACAACTGAGCAAAGTTGATCTACCATCTGCAAGAACTCAGAGACTAAAGAGCTCTATATCGGTATAGAAGCTCTTTAGTTAAAAACAGCTACAAAACAACTAGAAATTTATCGGGATAACTGTATCCAATCCTTCTGATAGATATAAACCTTGCGAACTATCTTGCTGTATTGCAGAAACCAACAGAACACGAAGCCCTTGCCAGTAATTCTTTAAACTAACAGAATCAACCCCTGAGAAAAGCCTTGCCGTCAAACCCAGCTGTAGTGTAGAAATCAGCTGTACAGCACTGTGTAATATCACCGGCGGTACGTTAGGCGACACAGTTTTTAACCTTTTCAATCGAAGCAGGGTTAACTCTTCCATAAATTTATTCAGCATCGTACCTATTTGAAGGTTCGTTGCCGCTGCTGAAGTAAAAGCAAACAGTGCACAATTTGATTCATCTTTAACAAGAAAGTTTTCAAATATCTCCTGCTCTACGTACTCAAAAAA
>CERC01021807.1_pt1 | contig 12837 bp, 10 predicted proteins | sample 530921 | NCBI WGS metagenome assembly CERC01 (sample SAMEA2621099, study PRJEB7988) | marine metagenome | isolation source: saline water (ENVO:00002010), including
AGCTGCCTATTCGGCAGTGAACAAGAACCCTAGCATCCTAACAGTTTGATTTTGTTCGGTCTTCACCCTAATAAGGGCTTTTGACCCTTTTTTCACTGCCTTATATCCCCTCCATTTAAATCAATAGCTTAAGGGGTCTGGATTAAGAAGGGGATTTCAGGCAAAAAAATACCCCATGTTTTCACATGAGGCATAATGAAGAGGGACCGTTTAATCCTGATAGGGGAAATTAAGCAGTGCTACCCTCTTCAACTCTTAAAACGAGCAATCGATGTAACTTTTTACTTCCTACTTCCTACTTCTTACTTCGGGTGTTTCTATTTACTAGGAACTTTCTTCTCCTAATAAATTAGAAAGTATCGCCAGGAATGCGAATATTGCCTTCCATTATGACGCGTGCGCTTCGGCTCATTACGGCCTTTTTCGCTGTCCAATCACCATTAACCTGTTCCGCTGCTGCACCCACACGTAGTGAGCCTGACGGGTGCCCGAACGTCACTGCATCACGCTCACCACCGCCGGCCGCTAGATTAACCAATGTTCCAGGTACGGCAGCAGCGGTCGCAATAGCGACTGAAGCCGTTCCCATCATCGCATGGTGAAGCTTACCCATGGATAAAGCACGTACACATAGGTCAATATTATTAGCTGAAATCTGTTTCCCACTAGACGCTTCATAATCAGTAGCAGGGGTAACGAAAGCAATTTTTGGCGTGTGCTGACGCGCAACGGCCTCAGATATATCTTCAATCAGACCCATCTGAACCGCACCATAGGCACGCATCGTTTCAAAACGCGCTAACTCATCCGCATTACCATTAATATCTTTTTGCAGCTCAGTGCCTTTATAGCCAATCTCATCGGCATTAACAAAGATAGTTGGTATCCCAGCATTAATAAAGGTTGCTTTAAAAGTCCCAACGCCTGGTACTTCAAGATCATCGACTAAATTACCGGTTGGGAACATTGAGCCCTCACCATCAGCAGGGTCCATAAACTCAATCACAACTTCCGCTGCAGGGAAGGTAACGCCATCTAGCTCAAAGTCGCCAGTTTCTTGTACTTCACCATTAGTGATAGGGACATGAGCAATGATGGTTTTCTTAATATTTTTCTGCCAGATACGTACAACACAGATACCGTTTTCAGGAATGCGTGCAGGGTCAACAAGACCGCCACTGATAGCAAAAGCACCAACCGCTGCTGTTAAATTACCGCAGTTACCTGACCAATCAACAAAAGCTTTATTGATAGCAACCTGCCCAAATAAGTAATCAACATCATGATCGGGCTCTGAACTTTTATCTAGAATAACTGTTTTACTGGTACTAGAAGTCGCACCACCCATACCATCAATCTGCTGGCCATAGGGGTCTGGGCTACCAATAACACGCATTAGAATTTTGTCTCGCGCCTCACCTGGCTCTTGAGCAACTTCAGGCAGATCCTGACGACGAAAAAAGACCCCTTTACTGGTCCCACCGCGAATATAAGTCGCTGGAATTTTGATCTGTGGTACTGCGGGTGAAACGTTAGCCATAACAAATTATCCTGTGCTATCTGAGATATTCTGCAGTTTTACTACTGCTTAATGTTCAGAAAATTCTTAGTAACAATGACTGACATAACTCCATAAAGAGTTACGCGCAGTCTCTACTCTGGCCAGTCATTGTTAGTAAAAACATTCATGAAAAAATGAGCGCCGCTTGCTCGACTTTTTAACTTTTTCAGCCATCCCGCACGTAGACGATACGGAATGACTGATTACAAGCAGCGCTTATCTGTTTACTTGCTATTAACTACCTTCTAGGAAGTCTTTAGCAAAACGTTGAAGCACGCCACCAGCGTTATAGACATGCACTTCAGCAGCAGTGTCTAAACGACAGGTTACAGGCACTTCAACCTTCTCACCGTTTGCACGGTTGATGATTAGGGTGAGATCACAACGTGGTGAGATATCACCTACAACATCAAATGTTTCAGTACCATCAATGGCGTAAGTGTTGCGTGTATCACCTTCCTTGAACTGGACAGGCAATACACCCATACCGACAAGGTTAGTACGGTGAATACGCTCAAAGCCTTCAGCAACGATCGTTTCTACACCAGCAAGACGAACACCTTTAGCAGCCCAATCTCGTGATGAGCCCTGACCATAATCAGCACCGGCAACAATGATTAAGTTCTGCTTACGCTCCATGTAGGTTTCAATCGCTTCCCACATACGGCTTTCAGTACCTTCTGGCTCAATACGCGCCAAAGAACCCTGTTTAACATCGCCGCTTGCATCACGACACATTTCGTTCAACAGTTTCGGGTTAGCGAAAGTTGCACGTTGTGCAGTTAAATGGTCACCACGGTGTGTTGCGTAAGAGTTGAAATCTTCTTCCGGCAGCCCCATTTTCGCGCAATATTCACCCGCCGCACTGGACGCCTGAATCGCATTAGATGGAGACAAGTGATCTGTAGTGATGTTGTCACCCAGAACAGCTAGAGGACGCATACCTTTCATCGTACGCTCACCCGCCAAAGCACCTTCCCAGTATGGAGGACGGCGGATATAGGTACTCATTTCACGCCAGTCGTAAAGAGGACTATCAGCACGCTCAACATCACCTAGATCGAACATTGGAATGTAAATCTGGTTGAATTGTTCAGGTTTAACACACTTCTCTACTAGCGCATCAATCTCTTCATCACTTGGCCAGATATCTTTCAGAGTAACCGGATTACCGTTCTGATCTTTGCCTAGTACATCGTTCTCAATATCGAAGCGAACAGTACCCGCAATCGCATAAGCAACAACCAGTGGCGGTGAAGCCAAAAATGCCTGCTTAGCATGAGGATGGATACGACCATCAAAGTTACGGTTACCAGACAGTACTGCTGTTGCGTACAAGTCGCGATCAACCACTTCTTTCTCGATAACAGGATCTAGAGCACCCGACATACCGTTACAAGTCGTACAAGCATAAGCAACGATACCGAAACCTAGCTTCTCCATCTCAGATAAAAGACCCGCTTCTTCCAAGTATAGTTTTGCAACTTTAGAACCCGGCGCAAACGAAGACTTAACCCAAGGTTTACGGATAAGACCTAGCTCATTTGCTTTCTTAGCCACTAAACCAGCAGCGACAACGTTGCGTGGGTTTGAGGTGTTAGTGCACGAGGTAATCGCAGCAATAATAACTGCACCATCTGGCATTAGACCTTCAGCTTCTTCTGCTTGAGCAGCAGACAGCATCTCATCACTCGCAATACCACGCTCGTTCAACGCAGATGTTGGCAGACGACGGTGCGGGTTAGAAGGACCAGCCATATTACGTACGACAGTCGACAGATCGAATTCAATCACACGCTCGTATTCAACATTTTCTAAATCGTCAGCCCATAGGCCAGTCAATTTAGCGTACTGTTCAACCAGTGCAACCTGCTCTGGCTCACGACCTGTCAGTTTCAAATAGTCGATAGTCTGCTCATCAATGTAGAACATACCTGCTGATGCGCCATACTCTGGCGTCATGTTAGACAGTGTAGCTCGGTCACCAATAGATAGCGTTGCAGCACCCGGGCCGAAGAACTCAAGATAAGAGGAAACAACTTTCTCATTACGCAGGAACTCGGTCATCGCCAAAGCGATATCTGTAGCAGTAATACCAGGCTGGCGCTCACCAACAATTTTAACACCTACGATGTCCGGTAGACGCATCATTGATGGTAAACCCAACATAACGGTTTCAGCTTCTAGACCGCCTACACCAATCGCGATAACACCCAGTGCATCAACGTGAGGCGTATGAGAATCTGTACCTACACAAGTATCTGGGTAAGCAACACCGTCACGCGACTGAATAACCGGAGACATCTTCTCCAAATTAATCTGATGCATAATGCCGTTACCGGCTGGGATAACGTCTACGTTATCGAAGGCAGTTTTACACCACTCGATAAAATGGAAACGGTCTTCGTTACGACGATCTTCAATCGCACGGTTTTTGTCGAACGCATCTGGATCAAAACCTGGCGCTTCAACCGCCAAAGAGTGGTCAACAATCAACTGCGTAGGCACAACAGGGTTTACTTTAGATGGGTCACCACCTTCATCAGCGATCGCATCACGCAAGCCCGCTAAATCAACCAATGCGGTTTGTCCTAAAATGTCATGACATACAACACGCGCTGGGTACCAAGGAAAATCTAAAGTACGTTTAGTTTCAATAAGCTGCTTAAGGGAATCAGTTAACGCAGTTGGCTCGCAACGACGTACTAGCTGCTCAGCTAATACACGTGATGTATAAGGCAACTTTGCGTATGCACCTGGCTGGATCTCTTCAATCGCAGCACGAGTGTCGTAATAATCCAGATCAGAACCTGGTAACGATTTACGGTATTCAGTGTTCATGTAACACCTGTATTTCTTAAATTGATAATCAGAAAGGGACTGGTCAGCCCCCTTCCTAGTAGTCGCATCGTTCTATGGACGATCAGCTATATCGATCCACTCAGAGCTTTCTGGGCCTGAATAGTCAGCTGATGGACGAATAATGCGGTTATTAGCGCGCTGCTCCATTACATGTGCAGTCCAACCCGCTACACGCGAACATACAAAGATCGGTGTAAACAGTTCAGTAGGGATTCCCATGAAGTGGTACGCTGATGCATGGAAAAAATCTGCATTACAGAACAATTTTTTCTCACGCCACATAACGGATTCAACACGCTCTGAAACGTCATATAGGTACTCATCACCTACTTGATCAGACAGTTTCTTAGACCACTCTTTGATAATTGCATTTCGAGGGTCTGATTCACGATAGATCGCATGTCCGAAGCCCATGATTTTATCTTTGCGCTCAAGCATACCCATGATCGCTTCTTCAGCTTCGTCAGCTGAATGCCACTGTTCAATCATCGCCATTGCAGCTTCGTTAGCACCACCATGAAGCGGGCCACGAAGTGAACCAATAGCCGCCGTTACACAGCTGTGAATATCAGACAAGGTCGATGCACAAACACGCGCAGTAAATGTCGAAGCATTAAACTCATGCTCTGCGTAAAGAATCAGAGAAGCATGCATTACATCAACGTGTAATGGCTCTGGCTTTTTATCATGCAGCGTCCATAGGAACTGTTCGCCAATCGAGTCAGCGCCTGTTTCTACATCTATGCGCTTACCGTTATGGCTGAAGTTATACCAATAATTAATAATGCCAGGGAACGCTGCCAACATACGATCAATATGATCATGCTGCTCTGAGAAGTCTTTCTCTTCTTCTAGATTACCCAACATGGAACAACCTGTACGCATCACATCCATTGGATGAGCGTTTGCTGGAATCTGTTCCAACACTGTTTTTAAAGCATCAGGTAAGGCACGCATGCCTTTTAGTTTCGCTTTGTAAGCATCTAGCTCTGCTTGATTCGGAAGCTTTCCGTAAAGCAGTAGATACGCCACTTCTTCAAACTGCGCTTTGTCAGCCAGTTCTTTAATATCGTAGCCACGGTAGGTCAGACCTGAACCGGTTTTACCTACGGTGCACAGTGCCGTTTCACCAGCGGATTGTCCTCGAAGGCCTGCGCCGCTCAGTTTTTTATCGACCATAGTGTGCTCCTATCTTATATACAGGCAGGCTCTAACGGCCTGCTCTTTAACAATTAAAATATTTTCTAACCGTCGTACTTGCCTTACCAACTTTTCTCTAACTTACTTATTCTTGCCTTCAGCAAACAGACCATCTAATTTCTGCTCGAAATCGTGATAGTTCAAGAAATCATATAGATCCATACGTGTTTGCATCGTATCAACAACAGCTTTCTGATCACCATCACGTAGCAATGCTTCATAAACATTTAGCGCTGCTTGGTTAGCCGCACGGAATGCGGATAGAGGATAAAGCACCATCGTTGCTCCGTTTGCAGCAAGTTCCTCTGTATTGAAAAGAGGTGTAGCACCAAACTCAGTGATATTCGCCAATAGATGCGCTCCGTTAATACCATCTGAAAACGCTTTGTAATCGTCTAAGGTATGTACCGCTTCAGCAAAGATGCCATCAGCACCTGCTTCTAAACATGCTTGAGCACGTTCAACAGCTGCATTTAAACCATCCATCTGGAATGCATCTGTACGCGCCATAACAAAGAAGTCATCATCTGTTTTAGCATCAACTGCTGCTTTAACACGGTCTACCATCTCTTCCAAAGATACGATCTCTTTATTAGGACGGTGACCACAACGTTTCTGCGCTACCTGATCTTCAATATGAACCGCAGCAGCGCCTGCTTTTGTCATCTCTTTAACTGTACGAGCAATGTTAAATGCACCACCCCAGCCCGTATCAATATCAACCATAAGCGGTGTTTCAACAGCGCTTGTGATACGGCTTACATCTGCAAGAACATCATTCATAGATGTCATACCTAAATCAGGCAGACCATACGAATGGTTAGCAACGCCACCACCGGATAGGTAAATCGCCTTATGGCCAACGCGCTCTGCCATCATGGCGTGGTACGCATTTGTAGTACCTACAATCTGTAATGGGCTAGTTTCAGCTAGTACTTTTCGAAAACGTGCACCTGCAGATAGATTTGTAGACATTTTATTCCCCTCTGGATTCGGTCGCAGAGTTCAGTTTATCCTCCACATTTTTTCGGGCTGCTCCAATATGCCTGCGCATAAGCATTTCCGCCAATTCAGGATCACGAGACTCTATTGCGTCTATGATCTGACGATGCTCTTTTAATGCGCGTTTCGGTCTAGAGCTGGATACACTGAACTGATAACGATACATTCTTACTAAGTGATAAAGATCACCACCGAGCGATTCCAGCAGCTTTTCATTTTTGCTGCCGTTTACGATTCGGTAATGGAAATCTAGATCACCCTCTTTTTGAAAGTAAGAGCGGCCATCAAGCTGCTCAATACTTCGTTCATGTTCATCGAGTAAAGTTCGAAGGCTATCAATCTCTTCCTGAGGCATGTTCTGGGCCGCTAAACGGCAAGCCATGCCTTCCAATGCTTCCCTAACATGATAAATTTCGATCAACTCTTTTGCCGACAAGTTCACAACTCTGGCACCAACATGAGGCTTTCGCTCCACCAACCGGAGTGCTTCTAATTTACGCATTGCTTCACGTAAAGGTCCGCGACTAATTCCGTAAGTCCGTGCTAGTTCAGGTTCACTAATCTTTTGACCCGGTGGAATATCACCCACCACAATCGCGGTTACAATTTGCTCACAAACGCGGTCTGCCAAAGTACGTGTTTCAGATTGAGACTCTTTACTTACTGTAGTTTCACTCATAACAACCCATATTTGAGATTGTCGACAATCTCGAACTAAAACCAAGATACTCTTGCTAAATATCGCAGTCAACTCGAAAATGTCTAATTATTGTCAACACAATACAAAAGTTTAAGGATATCCCCTCTCCTTTCTGCATTTCTAATTACTTAAATATCTCGCCATCTCTTCATTCATAATTTTTGCTATCTGACGTGGCTTTTGAAATGGCAATGAATGATCAGTACCGGGCATCAAAAAATAGTGCCAATTGGGTAAACGCTCTGCTAACTCTTGTTGATATTGGTGCATCAGGTCCACACTATTACCACCAATAAAGCTACTCACATCCCCCTGCGCCGCCACCAAACTCTCTCTATCAAGGTGCTTAATCGCTGTCGTCACGCACTCCAGAGCGTTGGCAAAACCTTCTGGCCGCTGACCTAAGCGCTGAATGGTGAGAGTTTCAACCTGTGGAGATACTCTTCGATTTGGGGAGATGGCATCCAGAAAATTAACAACTCCTTTATTAATATCTGATTTACCACGCAGATGAACGGTAGCGGCTGAAAACTGCTGTCTTAAATCAACGGTAGTCTCCCAGCAGGGCCGATCCAACACTGCCGATTCAAGTAAAAACTGCTTACCCACGCGATCTGAGTGCTGCTGTTTAAAAATCAGTGATACCAAGCCACCCATTGAGTAGCCAGCCAGATCGAAAGTCCACCAGCCTAAATGATCCACCAGCGCATTAAGATCGCCGACTAAAGCTTGCACCTCATAAGGGTGCTCTTTGCCATCAGGATAATGCGTTTCTCCCGTGCCTCTTAAGTCTGGAACCAATACCTCAGACCAATGCGTTAAAGATGAGAGTATAAATTCCCAAGTATCCACACCTGCAACACCGGCGCCATGCAATAGAACTAAACGCCTTTTCGTATCCGCCTTAGGGTTACGATAGATGCGATACACAATATGCTGGTCAGGAAGATGATATTCATGCTTCTTGATCGAAAATTCGTGCTTCATTAATCAATGTTCTCTTTAGAAAACGCGATCCGCCATTGCGTTTCAAGGTTACTCGCCCTAGCGGTTTACAATATTCATTAAAACCATACTATTCTAACTTAATATTATTGATACCTAGCCACTTTGTCGACAATCTTTGATCTAACATCAATTATAGACAGCACTTCATGGGTTACATACAATCTACGTTCTTGTAACTTGTGATTTAAGTTGATTCCTTGATTATTCAGCGCTCTCTTCCTTATCTGGCTAACAGCCAATCTTACTTTGAAAAAATTCGCCATTTAGGGGATGCAGTATTTCTAGATAGTGGACGACCTAAGTGCCCTTGGGGAAGGTTCGATATTATTGCCGCCGCCCCAGTAGAGGTACTGGAAGTATCTAGCGAAGACGCTACAGCGTTCGATAAACTGCAACAGCTATATAATAAGTATCAATCTGATCATACTGAGATAGAATCACTGCCTTTTCAGGGAGGGGTTATTGGTCATTTTTCATATGACCTAGGCCGTTCCAATGAATCCCTACCCTCTTTAGCTGATGATTTTTCCGACTTACCCGATATGCGTGTAGGAATGTACCTATGGGCGGTTGTAGCTGACCATCACGAAAAGCGCACGACTCTCGTGACAGATAGCCGCGTTGATGCTGAAAGCCTGCAAAAGATCGAAGCTTTATTGGCCCATAGCACAACCGCTAAGAGCACACCCGCTAAGAAGAGCGCTTCATTTAGCTTAAAACGGCCCTTCAAAGCCAACATGACAGAGCCCGAGTACACGCAAAAACTTGCTAAAGTGGACGACTACATTCACTCAGGTGATTGCTACCAAGTTAATTTTGCACAACGCTTTAACAGTGAATACACAGGAGATGCTTGGAGTGCTTATAAAGCCCTTCGTGAAATAGCCCCCACTCCTTACTCGGCATTTATTGAATCTGAAACCAGCCAGATACTTTCGCTTTCGCCTGAGCAGTTTTTAGAATCCAAGCAACAACAAGTTACGACTAAGCCGATAAAGGGCACGCGCCCACGCTCAGCAAACGCTTTAGAAGATCAGCGTCTAAAACAAGAGTTAGCGGATTCCATTAAAGACCGCGCAGAAAACCTAATGATTGTGGATCTAATGCGTAATGATTTAAGCAAAGTGTGCACACATAACAGCGTTAAAGTCCCAAAGCTTTTTAACATTGAAAGCTATGCAAACGTCCATCATAAAGTCAGCACCGTAACAGGCACCTTACAAAAGAACTGTTCACCTATCTCGCTGCTAGAGAAATGCTTCCCAGGCGGTTCAATCACCGGCGCACCCAAAATACGAGCAATGGAAATAATCGAAGAGCTAGAACCCCATAGACGGTCGATATATTGCGGCTCTATAGGCTATATCAGCTTATGTGGAAGAATGGATACCAGCATCACCATCCGTACACTCCTATGCGAAGACAACCATGTATATTGCTGGGCCGGTGGCGGTATTGTTGCTGACTCAGTCAACGAGATGGAATATGAAGAAACCTTCGCTAAGGTAAACAATTTGCTAGATTGCCTTGAGCGAACTATTTCTTAAAATAGAAAGTTCCTGAAAAATAGGAAGCTACTGAAAAATAGAAAGCTCCTTAAAAATAGACGCTAAGGAAATATCAACTACAGCAGATCGTTTGAGCTAATAAAATGGCAAAGAATAAAACACTAACAAAAGGCAGTGCTCTCGCAATCTTAGATAAGATCGCATTCTTCGATGATTTAAATCATGCTGAAAAGAAGCTTATTTGTGACTTTAATTGCCACTTTATGACCTATGAGCGCGGCCACTTCCTGACTGATGAAAACTCACTAGATAAACGCTTTTTTATATTACTCAGCGGAGGCGTCAATATAATTAAAGGTGCCCAAGAGCAGCTGATTGTACAGCTCAAACCTGGTGAGATCATTGGTGAAATATCGTTTCTAAGCAACGAACCTCGTACCGCTAGCGTTGTTGCCAATTGCGATTCATCTGCACTTGTCATTGACCCAGACCTACTTGATCAACTGCCTATCGAAGTGCGAGAAAAAGTCAAAGATCAAATAATACTACGTATGGCACAGCGGTTAAATCACATGAATAACCGTTTAGCTTTAGGTCATTTATAATCACTACTCTCCGTTCTTAAAATATCACCTATACTGTTATCAGTATTGTTGAACGGTAGAACTATGTATTTGATAAAAAACGCAGCAGCATTTTTTCTATTACTGCTCTTAACCCCCGCTATATTGGGGGATCCTTTGCGTGCAGAAACAAAAACCCCAATTGATGTGATGTGGGCACGTACTGACTTTGCACCTTATTTCATTGTAAAAGGGGAGCATCAAGGCAAAGGAATCAGCGACCAAATCATCGTCCACCTAACAAAAAAAATCAGCATCGTAAAACATCACCCCGTGAATATGAGCCTCAAGCGCATGCTTAAAAATGCGCGGTCTGGGGTTGCTATCTGCCATGTAGCTCTTCTTCGAACGCCTGAACGAGAAACCTTTATAGATTACAGCCTCCCGATAATGAAGAGCTACCCCAACGGCATCATTACAACAGCTAAAGGTTTAGAGAAATTTGGACTTACACCAAAAACAATCGCTCCCCTCAACCTAGAAAAACTTATCGATAAAAATCTCTCAATTAGTGTTCATGATGGGCGCTCATACTCTCCTTACATTGATAACATCATCAAACAAGAACTTAGCAAAAAACATTCAATATTTAGGGTAAAAACCGGCCTAAAAGAACATGAACGTCTCGTTCTCATGATGGCAAATAACAGGCTCGACGGTTTAATTGCTCGGCCGGAGGAAGTTCAATTCATCAACATTGATCAAAAATTAGATCAAACACTCTACTTTGTGAAAATTATAGATAACAGCAGCACTGACTTTTCTCATGTAGGCTGCAGTAAAGGGGATTGGAATAAGGAACTAATAAAACAAATAAATACCCTAATTGAAGAAGACGAGGTACTTATAAAAACAATTAATGATGCACAAAACAAATGGCTACCGACTCACCTTCATAGTAGCCATATATTTCATTAGCCTCTTCCTAAAACCCAAGAAGCTATCTACTAAAACTAGCCGGATATCATTTAGATACGTTATTCAACGCTATCTAGTCATGGACTACCGCATCATTTTTATTAATCAAATCTGAGATAGAGTGCAATGTCATATCAGCGGTTGATGGAAATACATCTTCTAACTTGAACGATATACGATCAAACATATCCTGTAGATCTAAAAAAGCGGAAACCACGGTCGGATCAAAATGTGTACCACTCCCACCTGATATAACGCTGGTTACATAATTATGATCCATTGCGCTTTTATAAGGGCGTCGAGAAATCATCGCATCATACACATCAGCAACAGCCATCAATCTTGCAACTAAAGGAATCTCTTCTCCTTTAAGGCCTTGAGGATAACCACAACCATCCCAACGTTCGTGATGACTTAACGTTACCTGCTGGGCAATTTCCAAAAACTTAGCCGCACGACCACTGGATTCCCTTTCAAGTAAAAGCCTCGCTGAATGAACAGCTTGAAAACCTAACTCAGTATGGGTTTTCATAACCGCATACTCCTCAGGCGTTAGCTCACCCGGCTTTTGCAATACGCTATCAGGAATACCGACTTTGCCAATATCATGCAAAGCTGAGGTTTTATAAAACAGATCGATCGTTTCACTGTCCAGTTCATCACAATATTCAGGGCTTTTTCGCAGATGCTCCGCCAATGCCTTAACGTAATGCTGCGTACGTAAAATATGATTACCTGTTGAGTGATCCCTAACTCTAGCGATAGTGGCTAAACATAAAATAGCAGCATCTTGCACTGCCAGAAGCTCTTTCGCTTCAACATACTCAACAGCAGTACTGCTTACACTCTTATTATTTGCTGAGTAATCCCTCTTCAGCTGCGCCAAACTAATATGAGTTTTACATTTTGAGTTAACAACAGAAGGAATAAAAGGGGGGGCCAGATAATCACAGCAACCCGTATTGATCGCTAACTCACGATAATCAGCTTCTTCATCAGCCCAAGTCAGAAATACAGGTATGCCCTGCTCATCATGGGAACTGATTATTTTGCCCAACAAAGCACTATCGGCAGATTTTATTAGGCCGACATCAAGTATTAATAGATGATGGTCCGTTGAGACAATAGCCGACTCATCTAGAGAAGAATAGCGAGCAAACTGAAATTCATCACCTAACAAACCCATCAGTCGGTTTGGTAGATCTGAACATGTGGTTACGAATGTTGCCACTGGCATAGATAGCCCCTAATTCCATGGGAACTATCAAGATAGCCAATATGGAACCTAACTGCAAAAAAACATAGCTCTGAAAAAGCTCTAGTAAAACCGGTCAGAATAGAGCACTGATCAGAGCTTATAAAACAAAACCCCGAATCAGAGTGGAAAAAGTCACATCCAAAGCGGGGTTATAATCAACCGTTAGACTTAAAGAGTTAAATCACGGTTACTTGCTT
>CERC01044083.1_pt1 | contig 12811 bp, 10 predicted proteins | sample 530921 | NCBI WGS metagenome assembly CERC01 (sample SAMEA2621099, study PRJEB7988) | marine metagenome | isolation source: saline water (ENVO:00002010), including
TGGGACCAGAGGGTCGTAGGTTCGAATCCTATCACTCCGACCACTTTCTTTTACTTCTCTTGTCTGTACATCTACTTCGCTTAAAATCCTGCAATAGTTACAGATTCATAACATTAAACACTGCGTTCGCTCACTACCTCAAGAATACGGTTAAATCACTCTCGTTTAGCGAATAGCCAATGCACACCTAAAAATACAGTATCTTAAGAACATTAGAATGAACAAAGAGCCCCCCCCTTTTGCAGAGAGAATGAAAAAAACTCAAGTTTTGAATCATAAGCAAGACTATAAGGAAGAGACTCTTAAATCACGGCCTAGGCTTATATAAACTGAGCAATTGCTAGGTAATTATGCCTCCTTTTAAAAACCCTTGATACAAGCCCAAGCTAAGCAAACCAAAGTCAAACATTTACTTCAGTTCTTTGAGAGCACCAATCACTTTTTTGCGCTGAGTCATGACAATCTCAAGATTTTTTTGCAGGCTTTTTAATTCTTCTCCATCTGCAACTAAAATTTTCTCTTTTAATTTTTTCTGTTTCTTTTTCAATTTCTGCTGGATATCTTTAAGGCATTCCTTCCGTTCACCCTTTCTCAGCTTGTCATCATCGAGATATTTTTCGGTAATCTCTAATAGCTTAAGCAGTTTCACAGTTTCACCCCAGACTCTTGATACTTATCGATTCTTTTTTATCGCCTACAATTTCATCCACTTCATCCTCAGTAAGCGACACACTACGTAAAGCCTCTTTCATGCCTAAATCTCCACCAGCAAAAAGAGATTCACCCATCTGAATTAGGTTTTTAGCAACACCATAAGCATAGTTGGCATCATTCATCATTGAGGTTGCCATTAATGCTGTGATTTTATTAGCGCGAATCAGCTTTTCCATATCACCATTTACAGTTGCATCATTTTTCCTCATATCAAGCTTCAAGCTATCCAAAGAAAGAACATTCAAAGAATCTTCATCATCATTACGAATATTATCCAGTTCACGCATCAACCTTCCGAGCTGAATTCGGAACTTGTTGTATTCAGCACGAATATAAACGTTTTCAGAGAGAATATACTGTGAAAGATTCTTGTTCATGTGCTTGGTATCTTTTATTGCCTCCACAATGTCTCGCCCTGCTGCACGCAGCCTGAACAACTCGTCACCTTGCTCTGGAGTCATATTCGATTGAGCACTACTGATAAACTTAACAATATCGCTATACAGGCCTTTGATGCTCTTTTCATACTCATCATCAAAATCGACTGGAATTACTTTCTGACCTTGTTTAACGACATCTTCTAGGTCTTTATCCGACAAAATATCATATCGATGCAAGCTAAGGCCGTGAGCTATAATCGCAAAGGCATTGTCATACAATCGCAAAGTTTCTTTACGCACAGCCTCTATTGCCGTATCAGGCAACTCTTCAGCCGATTCATTAAGATACATAGGTTTCTCTCTGGACTGCTCCTTTTCAGGCATAGCTTTGGTCAAAGAGCGAGCTAGAGGGTTGATGAAAGGCATCATCGCAACAATTCCGATCGCATTGAAAATGGTGTGAAAAACCGCCAGCTTCAAAGTATAGTCATCTGCAGCAATACCAACCGTAGCACTGAACCCATCAACCATACCGGTGATTTGGTAGATAAACACAATGGCGATAAGCGCGGTGACCATATTAAATATCAAATGAGCGACGGCTAAACGCTTACCCTGCACATTGGCACTCATCGAGCCGATTATTGCCGTGATAGTGGTACCTATATTGGCACCAATCGCCAAGGCTAAAGCGTTCTCATAAGTGATCTGCTGTGCCGCTAGAGCTGTAATTATGATTACCAATGTCGCATGACTAGACTGCATAATCACGGTAGCGGCTATGCCAATCAGGGTGAAAAGCATAATCCCGGTATAGCCCGATACTGAAAAAGCGGTCAAATCAATGGTACCGCGAAATGCCTCAAAACCCTCTTTCATGTAGTGGATACCCAGAAACAGAAATCCGAGACCCGCAAGAATATATCCGATTCCATTCATAGTTCGCGATTTCTGAAAAATCAGAATAATACCGAATACCAGCATTGGCATAGCATAGGCAGAAATCTTTACCTTCATTCCCAAGCCCGCAATCAACCAGGCCCCCGTGGTGGTGCCAAAATTGGCACCAAAAACAATTCCGATTCCGGCGGTCAAGCTAATTAGGCCAGCACTCAGGAAAGAGATAGTAATCACGGAAACCAGTGAACTGGATTGCATAACAGAGGTACTTACAACACCAAATGTCAGTGATCTCCATGGACCATCGGTCGTTTTTCGCAGTATTCGCTCTAGAACTCCGCCAGTAAAGGATTTGAAACCCTCTTCAAGGGAAAGCATTCCAAAAAGGAAGATAGAAACCCCGGCAGCAATTTCCTTGAAATTTGGACTGATCCAGAAACCCAAGGCTAGAATCGCCAGCATGGTGCAAAAAATTATCTTCCTGAACATTAATGAATGTTACCCTTTTAGATTATAAAAAATACAATTTCCACCCATGATGGAATTTATACTTCCAGCATCATTCCTCGTATTGTAAAGAAAAGAATTGCTGCCATGACGCCTGCAGCTGGAACAGTGATGATCCAAGCCGCAGCTATTTTCAAGAGTGCTGAACGTTTGACCAACTCTGTTCGGTAGGTTTTTTTAAGTCTTTTGCGCTCTTTTTTATTCAATTCAGCAGAAGCTCTATGCTCTTTTAGCTGCTTAAGCATGCCTTCTTTCTCTTCGATGGTCGCATCCTCGAACGCTTGGATGAACTGCTGAACTTTATCTTCATCTCCTTCAGAATGATGTGCATGTATCTCTGCAATTTTCTTAGCATAGTTGGTTTTCAGGTATTCACGTAAGAAACCAACACCAAAAACCCCACCAACGGCAATATGGGTTGAGGATACCGGCAGGCCAAGCTGAGAAGCTATGATTACGGTAATAGCTGCTGACATGGCAATAGAGAAAGCCCGCATCTGATTGAGTTCTGTGATTTCAGAACCAACAGTTTTAATCAGTTTTGGACCATATAAAGCCAACCCAAGTGCGATACCAAGGGCACCAATCATCATCACCCATATTGGAATGCTAGCCTTGGCAGAAACCTCACCACTCATGATAGATTCATTTATTGCTGCAAGAGGGCCAACCGCGTTAGCAACATCATTAGCACCATGAGCAAAGCTCAATAGTGCCGCCGCAAAGATCAATGGAATGGTGAATAAAGAGTTAACCGAATCCTTACTGTTTTCAAGTTTATCTGCTGCGGCGCTTACCATTGGCCTGACCATAAGATAGACACAAGCTGCCGCCACAGCACCGATCAAAGTGGCCATAGCAAAATCAATCTTCCAAATTTTCTTCAGACCTTTAAGGGCTAAGTATGTAGAGAACGCCCAAGCCATTACAGTAACCAAAATCGGCACCCACTTTTTAGCGGCTGTGATCATGTCGGTCTTATAGGTAATGCTTTTTTTGATAAGCATCAGAAAGGACGCTGCGATAACACCACCCATAACTGGAGAAATAACCCAACTGGCAGCAATCAAACCCATTTTGTCCCAATTGGCTACAGCCACGCCACCTGCAGCCATACCTGCACCCAAAACTCCGCCCACAATGGAGTGCGTGGTCGAGACTGGAGCCCCCAAGGAAGTGGCGATATTAAGCCATATTGCCGCTGATAGAAGAGCAGCCATCATTAGCCAAATAAATGTATCCGCATCTTGAATTGTTTCAGGATTAATAATTCCTTTTTTAATAGTGCTTACAACATCGCCTCCCGCCAACAATGCACCTGATGCTTCGAAAACGGCAGCAATGATAATAGCGCCGGTCAATGATAATGCCTTAGAGCCAACCGCTGGCCCCACATTGTTTGCCACATCATTTGCACCGATGTTCATTGCCATATAACCACCAATCATGGCAGCGGCAACAAGCATTATTCCGTTAGGAACGTTACCCACCGTTGAGTAACTGTACATTATGACCCCAACAATAAAGAGGATTGCGTAGCCTAATCTCACGATTTCAGGTCTACCAAAGAGCGTAGCCTGCTCTAGTTTGTCGAGTTGGTTGATATCCACTTACATTTTTCTCCTCAGATTTACGCACCTAAAGTCGATTTGTTAGATCATCACGAAGTCTTTCAGATTTATGAAATTCAAAAGGTGCAGTACTCTTTTAAATTTAGCTCTCTGCTTCGTCAAAAACCATTGAACAGATCAATGAAACGACCTTTAAATGGATAAAATCAAAGCTATAAACAGTTTCATCAAAAATATGTGCTTATCGATAGTTTCGAGGATAAAAACCAGCTTGCTGTTTCATTACTAAGGAGCAGAGCGAGGACTACAATTTCTGCCTAGATTACAAAAGAATGACACCTAAAATACAAATATTGATAGGCACCTTTAACACGACCCAATCCTATAACTCCGACCAACGCCTCTATAGCCCAGCGTATAACAGCCTTAACTCGCTCATAATTAGCAAACTCCATTAAGACGTACCTAAGTTAATTCAACATGATTACATGAAATCGATAAACATAGATCCAATAAAGAATAAAAAAGCCCGCAGGTTTTATCCAGCGGGCTTAGATATAAAGCGGAGAACACAAAAAAAATCGTTAATTCTGCTCTATCATAAATACATCAAAGAACTTCGATAGCTCTTCATGCGCAGTAACAGGCAGAATAGTAGCAATATGCTGATCAGGTCTAACGACCACTATACAGCCGGCTGAACGATCAACTCCGCGTTGATCAAATATGTCATTGCTTTCTTCAGCGCGGAATACCTTTTCATAATCTCGTAGCCCATATTTACCTTTTGCTGGCCACAAGTAATCAGGCAGATCGTGCATTGATAAATCTTGCTGCTGGAATACAGCATAAGTATCAAAGACGGAATCAATATCAGCACCCTTCGGTGTGTATTTTTGTACCGGTGATGACTCATCATTGGCTAAAAAGTCAATGAACTTAAATGCCGCAGACGATGGATCTGTAGGTGTTTGAGTATCTCCAAACAGAAAGATCCTCCAGCGCCCATCAGCTTTAACTAAGTGCCCCAAGTGCTGGCTTCGGCCGTCAGCTACACGCGTTGCTTCAGCAGAGTGGAAGCGCTGACCAATCTTAAACCCAGTGGCTAACTGCTGATTTTCCTGACCTGTACAAATGTACGACGGATAATATTCAATTGAAGTTCCGGAAACGAAACCGCTTTGACGTTTCATAAAGGCTTCGATTTTTGCCGTATCAACTTTTGCCTGTTCAGAATCATCACCTGCATTTGGGCGAGTAGCTACTAGTCTGGAAAGTTCACGATCGGCATCAATTAACTGCTGCGCCACCTTGCGTCGCTCAGTACCGTAAGTACTAAGTAGTTTTGGATGACTTCGCCCCTGAAGCACTGCTGCCATCTTCCAACCCAAGTTAAAGGTGTCAGGTAAAGAAGTATTCAAACCCCAACCACCTTTCGGGCTGTGTGTGTGACAAGCATCTCCAGCAACAAATGCACGGGGAATAACATCCTCAGAACTACCTACGGGACGATTATCAAAACGCTCCGCAATACGTTGGCCGACCTCATAAATTGACCACCAAGCGACCTCTTTTACATCCAGCGTATAAGGGTGGAAAATCTTCTGAGCTTTAGCGATAAGATCTTGCTCGGTCAGATTAACATCCTTAGCTCGCTTGTCTTTTCCAAGCTGCTCTAGCTCTACATAAAACCGGCATAGATAACCACCTTCGCGCGGTATAGTCATAACCGCACCGTGATCTTTCGACTGGATAAAGCTTTTAACACGGATATCAGGAAAGTCTGTATTTAACAGAATATCCATGACTCCCCATGCTTTATTTGCCGAATCCCCTTCAAGCGGGATATCCATACTTCTGCGAACATTACTTCGGGCGCCGTCCCCGCCCACAATGTAACGTGCTTTTACTACCTCAGTTTTTCCTTCTCCGGCATCATCAACTCTCTTAAAGGTGGCCGTTATAGGATAGGCATCAAGATCCTGAGTAAGGTTTTCATCAACCTTCATCTCAACCAATTGGCGGCTGTAATGAGGACTTAGCTGAGTGACTGACCTCTCCATGCCATCTACTAGCAATTCATGTAGACGCGCCTGATTCACAATACCGTGCGTAAATTCAGAAAGCCCCGCTCGGGCATCAGCAATTTTATGCGTAAGCTTTATGTTTTCTGGATTTTCCTGATCAGGCTCCCAGAAGGTATTTTGTTTAAGCTGGTAGGTCTCTTTAACCACCATTTCACTACTATTAAAAGCTTCCATTATCTCCATGGTACGGCATGAGATACCGTCAGCTCGACCAAATAATAGGGGGCCTGACTCCATATCAACAATGCACGTTTTAATATCTGAAAATTCAGACAACTGCCTTGCCATGGTCAAACCTGCTGGGCCCGTACCAATAATTAATACATCCACTTCGTTCGGCAGATCCACGATTGGCGGCTCTGGGTAAGGCTTTCTAGCCTCATCAGGAACTTGATAGTTACCAGGCTTAAACCCATTCAAATGATATTGCATTATTCGGCCTCCTAATCTGGGGATCTACTCCTGATAAACCAGAAGTAGTTAATATATTAATAATATCCAGAAAATGGAGTGAAATGCAAGATGTTGATGACCCACTCTCTCACATGAGAGGTACGACCATGGGCAAATACCTTCCTTAAAAATGTCTATTGCGGAGGGTCAACCATATCCAATTTTTTGGTTAGCCGGCTGATAGCCTTACTCTAACTAAGTATACTGCCCGATCTGCATTCCGGCCGTACATATATTCAGAAAAGAGTAGAAACCCAACAAAAGCAGAAGGCCATAGACCTTTAGACTGTTAATCTATTGGTCGCTGGTTCGAGTCCAGCTCAGGGAGCCATCTGAAAAGCTATATGTCGGAGTGTAGCGCAGCTTGCTAGCGCATCTGGTTTGGGACCAGAGGGTCGTAGGTTCGAATCCTTTCACTCCAACTACTTTCCTTTATTCCCCCTTTCTATACATCTACTACGCATGGATTGCTGAGATGGATACTGATACAGATTCGCCTTCACCACACTGCACTCTTCGTTCGTTTACTGTGTTAGGAACACGGTTAGATCGTTCTCGTTTGGCAACTCAAAGCACGCCTGAAGAGAAAGCTGCTGAACAAAGAGATAAGCTAACTTCGCTTGCTGAGAGAATTCGAAAAGCACAAGAGATGAATCATAAGCAGGAAGGTAATGAAGATATGGTGAAATCACGGGCTAAGCCTGTGAAATTGAGGGGTGTTTGATCAAAATAATTGGAATTATGTCACGGCAAATTAAATAGTTAAAATTTTTAATTTAATTACAGGCCAGCCTTAGAATCGGCTAAAATTTTCTGTTCCTTCTTTAATAGCCAGCTCATAGAAATCATTTTGGTTATCTTTCAAAACGCTGTATACATCTCTATCTAACTGCCCACCACTGACCATATCATCCATAATAGTGAGTACTTCTTTTACTGTCAGACGCCCTCTATATGGTCTCTTCTGGCTGAGTGCTTGAAATATATCTGAAATTGAAAGAATGCGTGTTGGCAAATCGATCTGTTCATTTGACCAACCATATGGATAACCACTTCCATCCAGCTTTTCATGATGCTGAGAAGCCCATTTCGCAATTGGTGTATCAGGGAACAATCCTTTTAATACACGCTTGCTATCATGGGGGTGGCTATGCATCTGCGCGAGCTCTTCTGGAGACAAGCCTCCTGGTTTTTCGAGAATCTCATCAGGAGTTCTTAATTTACCAACATCATGAAGTAAACCCGTAATACGAAGAATCCTTTTAGTGAAATCATCTAGCCCCAATAAATCCGCCATTCTAAATGCTATATCAGCCACTCTAATACTGTGATAATGAGTAAATGGGCTTTTAGCATCAACAATCTGAGAAATTAACTCCCCTAACGCCTCGATATCTTCAAAGGCCAAAGAGATTTTATAATCACCTGATGATAAAACCTCAAAAATTGAATCATCCAAATATTCATCCCTGAGGTCTAGCCAAAAACTGTCTCTTTTTGCAGCAATCTCCAACGCGTGAAAGTTGGATTCTGAAAACAATGTACCAATGTACGGACGTAGCTTATCCAGAATATTATTTTTTTCTAATAACACTAGATGTAATGGGTTTTCTGAAATGTAAGATGCATAAATCACATCTAATCGGTCTGCAAGATAAATTAGGTTTGAATATTCTTTTACTGATTCATCCAAGGATGGTGGCAAATGCTCCCAACGGGTATGATGGTGCCTAATTGTGTCTGAATATCTTTTGAAAGGATCAAAGCTATTTAGGAAGTACTGGCCTCTAATACAATGTTCTTCTGCCCCATCCCACTCCAATTCAGCAATCAGTTTCTTGTGAACTGACGTAGATGAAACTCCGCAGTCATGGAGCATTCCTGCAATCAACGCGAAATGTCTACGCTCTTTATTCCAGCCCAAACCATGTGCCAACCGATGCGAAATCAACCCTACACGACGACCATGGCTTTTGTCATCAATTCCAACGTAGTCCAGAGCTTTTGTCACTGTATGGGCAGCTCTCCCCACATCAACTTCTATGCCCATAAAAGTCTGATCAATGACCGGGATTGATTCTTGCTTCATTATCTCACACCATAATCAGGAGAATACAATCATTAAACCTCATACACTTTTAATGTACACGTTAATAATTCAAAAATTAACTTTCAGCAACTGTGAAATCATAAGATCATAGATAAAGTACGTGGATACAAGAGCACATAACTCACTAAATTAGCTCACTCGAACAAGGGGCACAGGTTTACAAATCCATTATAAAACTACTCTATATCTGAAAAGTTTCGTCTAATTTTCCAGAACTGATCCCGGATTGATTCAAACGCTTTAATAACCCTTGGATCAAAGTGTCCAGCACTTTCATGAAGTATAATCTTCTCAGCTTTCCCCTTGGTAAATGCGTCTTTATAGACACGTTTTGACACTAGGGCATCATACACATCAACGACGGCCATAATTCGAGCACATAGTGGAATTGATTCACCTGCAAGGCCTTTAGGATAACCGCTCCCATCCCAACGCTCATGATGATAATGAGCTATATCCCTAGCTAAGTGTAGAAATGTCATTGCCTTGCTAGATGGATTTGTCACAGAAATGGTTATAATAGCCTCTTCCAGTGCATTACTTCCAAGCACCGTATGCTGCTGCATCACCTTAAATTCTTCTTCTGTAAGCTTACCTGGCTTCAATAATATTTGATCAGGAATCCCTACTTTTCCTATATCATGAAGCGGTGCAGATCTGAAAATTTCATTTATAAAATCATCTGTAATAACATTTACAAAATCCGGATGAGCTTGTAGCTCCTTAGCCAGCAATTTAGCATATCGTTGTGTTCGCCTAATATGTTGGCCTGTTTCATTATCCCTAGTTTCAGCTAGCGTGGCTAAACTCAAAATTGTAGCTTCTCGCGTCAGCTCTAACTCCTTAGTTCTAACACTCACCTTATTTTCAAGTTCAACATTTATATTTCTCAGACGTTCCTCAGCCAAACTTCGACCAGCAGAAGCTTTAGCCCAAAACCACAACAACACAGCCCCAAATGGAAATACGAGCAGTAATGGAGATAAATAGCTCAAATGATCATTAAAAAACTCTGAGCTCACCCAGCTCTCATTGCTAATAACAATAACAGACCATGAATTCAGCGTGCCTTCTAACCTATTTCTAATATTAGTAACTTGTTTATTGATAACTCTATAATGAATACGACCCAAATCACTTTCAAACTCACCATAATCGGCACTTAGAATCTTTGACCAAATATTAGGGTTTCTAATGGCAAAGTTTTCCTTGGCACCAAACATAAAACCCCAAGCTGACTCTTTTTCATTGCTTGTATGCAGCTGATATCCGTCAGAATTCAGTACTAAATAAGCTTTACCTTGAGCTTCTATAATCTCATGCAAGTATGATAAAACTTCATTTCCCAGAAGATTAATCACAATATAAGCTACAACATTTCGCTTACTATCTACTATAGGCGAAACAAATCTGATCACCGGTTCATAAGGGACTTCTATCACCTTGTTTTCAACATTCAAGTCAAGCCTTGAGATATAAACTTCACCTTGTCGGAGTGACAAGCTTTCTTTGAAATAGTATCTATCAGACTTGTTTTGGAGGTCTTCTTTGCTTGTAACAAACACAACACCATCTTTATTATCAACTCTTATTAACTCCATTCCATCCTTGGAAAGCAATCTTATTTGATCATAACTATCATGACTCTGGGCCATACTTTTGAACATAGATTGAATAGCATTCGGTTCCACTATTGAAGCTTGTGAATCAATAAAATCTTCAGTAATCGGATTGTTGACCAAAAGCTGTAAATCATTGTGTACCGAATGAAAATATTCATTGATATATTTTTCAGCTTGCTGAAGGGTAACCTTTATTTCTGCAGCAGTTTTCTTATTTTGAAAATCATTCAGCAAATAAAGAGCTAAATAAATGACTATAAATCCAACAAAGGACAGGGGTACCCAAGCACTCCAGAACTTTTTGTGAGCTAATTGCTTAGCTTCTCCATCTATCATGTTTGACAATAACCCCTAGCTTCCTGGATCACACAAATAAATATATACAATTACTTAAATCACCTATCCACTAACCATCGAGAAAAAACAATGTTACTGATAGCTACCGACATTTAAACGTTAAAAACCTTACATTGAAATCTGGTTCCTTCCACCATTTTTCGATTGATACATCATGTAGTCAGCTGCAGTAACTAACTGATCGATATCTATTAGCTCATCATGCCTATCTACACCCGCAATCCCAATACTAAGCGTTTGAATTGAATCATCAGGAAGCTTTGGAAGGATAGATTGATCTTCTATAACTCTTTTCAATATTTCATAAGCCTCATCCTTAGATGTCTCCTCAAAAATCATTAAAAATTCGTCTCCTCCCCATCTAACTAAATGATCAGACTTTCTAACTACACACTTGAGTACTTTAGCGATCGACTTTAAAACTTCATCACCTACGACATAGCCAAATTTATCATTTACAGCTTTGAATCCATCTAAATCGATAAACGCAATAGATAATTTATTTCTATTTTCAAAAGTACGCACTAACGCTTTTTGTAAAGACTCTTCACCCACTTTCCTATTCAGCACTCGGGTAAGACTGTCAATATGCGCTTTAGAGATAATTAATCGGCTACTTAGAAAGGTTAGAAAAGCACCAAGAATCGCGGAAATCAGCACAATTAAAGAAATGCTAAGTTCTACTTTTTGAATGGGACTGAAATAACTCTCGGTTTCTCTTCCCACATAAAGGATTCCAATCACGTTTTTCTCAGAATCCAATATGGGATCGTAAGCTGTAAAATAATTCACTCCTATAATATCCACAAACCCCCTGAAAGGTTTTTTATTCTCAAAGATACTTGTATAGGCTTCATTTTTTTGCGAGTCGCGTTCCAGTAGCACGTCTTCCATTGGTAAGATTGATTGACGTAGCTACCCTTAAATCACCGCTAAAAATAGTCGCCGTCCCTCCGACTAATTCTGTGATTCTATCGACTATATCCAGCCGCCCCGATAGCGAGTGATTATCAAGATGAAGTACACCATTTTTGATATGGAAATGGCTGCCTAATCGCTCGAGCTGATCCCAAGCAATTCTCATATCACGTTCAACATCCAAAGCTACCTGTCTTCTCGCATGGGATTCAACTATTTCAACAACAGCAATTAGACTAACAAACCCGATGATGAAGGATATAAATGTTACTGCTAAAACCTGCTTTTTAATAGAAACTCCTCTATTCATTTCTACCCCTCACAAGAATATATATTGAGTATAGTTAACATTTGCTAAAAAAAGATAGAAAGCCAAAAATTCGAAAATCTAACCACCTTACTATGAATAGACATGTAAGGAGATTTTCATACCAAAATTCAAACAAACGTTTAACCCAATCGAGACATCCACCTGCCCATCACTAACCAACACCTCTAAGATCTCTTACAAGATCGCTATCGATACATCATCCAATCTCGACTTTCAGATTATCAAGAACTCTGCCACAGGTAAGTTCTCTGAACGATGGATCGCATACAACGATATTAAATCCGCTTTCCCCATCGGTACCTTCTCTTCTGTTCCACTCCGCACGTTCTACCGCAACAAATTCCTGAACACTCCTAGATTCATGTTAGCTGCACTGCTCAATGAGGTAGTCGTTAAAAAGGAAGCAGGTAAACCCCTGCTATATCGAACCTGCCTGATGATGCCGTTATTGATGAGATGCAGTAGTTGATTGATGCCAAAATCGACGTAACTGGCGCACTTAAGAGCAACAAGACGTCGGGTAAATCTGCAAAATCAGATTCAGCGGTTTCCGCGATAGCAAAATCGCATACATCCACAAAAAAACCGTTCGAAGCAAACATCAAAAAGGTGCGCTCAAAACGGCTAAATCTCTCTTTCCTGCTTCCTCTAAAGAAGATGCTATTAAGTCCCTCCACATGAGATAATTCAGGCTAATCAAAACCTGAAGAGATTGAAGATGGAACAGCAATTATCCTTTGCCGATAGTGAGTATCAGCACAAACGCCGCCAGACACGTAAAGAGAAGTTTCTAGGCAGGATGGATAAGCTGATCCCATGGAAACGTCTTGAAGCTATCATTGAACCCCACTATCCAAAAGC
>CERC01057614.1_pt1 | contig 12810 bp, 27 predicted proteins | sample 530921 | NCBI WGS metagenome assembly CERC01 (sample SAMEA2621099, study PRJEB7988) | marine metagenome | isolation source: saline water (ENVO:00002010), including
ATGTGCTTTCGGATAACAGAAACGAAAAAGCCCCGCGAATGCGAGGCCCTAAAACGAAAAAACCGCCAATGCTTGAGGGCAGTGACGGTATGATGGGGATAGGTTATGAAAACAGGCCAAGCTTGTCAATAAACGTCTGTATTGTTTTTTATCTAAACAAGAAGATCTGCTTCCATGATATGTCAATTCTCACAAGATCTCGCTGAATCTGCATAAACTCTTCACCGAAATCATCATAAGGCGATTCATGCTTAGCCAGCTCCATTACGTCTTTTAAAGCCTTTGAGTATCCATCGACTGCTCGGTTCTGCTTGAATAGAGCCATTTTGAAGCGAGCTGATTTTATTTCATGTATGGCAAATTTTAGCTTCTCATCACCTTTAGGTATTACCCCAAAGCCCATATAAACATAAAGATGCGCCCAAGCTCTTGCAGCCTCATCTCTTGCGTGCCTGAACTCTTGATAGCGAGTTACAATTAGGGAGGCGTACGCACCGGTAATCACCGCAATCAAAACGCCTTTCAGATCGCTAAATAAATATAAAGGCAACTCCACGCTAAAGATTGCATCATAGATTTCTTCGCCTGTTGCACCCATTCCCATAAGCACACCAAACAAGATCAATCCCAAATAAACTAAAGCGTGAAGCATGATATCCCTACCTATAATCCATTGTCGTGGTCATATATCGCCCCGCAGACTGCAGAATCATGCAATCGTTAGGATCTGAGCCCATACTATCAACAAAGCGCCTTACCTGCTCCTCCGTTTCGCCTGTTACGGTTTCGCGCTTACCCCAACCAACCGCAAGCGTTACACCCATTAAAACCATTTCCTCTCTCAGCATTCGCGCAAAATACGAATAATCCTTATCATTAATCGCTGAATTAATCGCACCATCTAGCACAGCGTCAGCAATCTGATTCATTCGCTTCTTATTCATTTCGTTAAGCATGCTGAAAGCTATCAAAGCATCCAGTTTGGTTAGTTTAAATGGCTTAACTTCAATGTTCTGCTCTAAATGCTCAGTCTCATGAGCAAAAATATCATCAACTATGTCGTCAAATGTGCGCTTCTCAGTCATTACTTATCACCTTTTGAAATACTCGAGGCTTCGCATTTCTCTTTAAATATGGATGAAACCAATTGAGCCCACAGATCTGCAGGGAATGTATGCTTTGCTTGGCTTTTAATTTCTTTAAGAATCTCTTTTTTTTCTCTTAGCATTACTCACCACCTCCCAGCGCGCCATTCATCAACTTATGAATGCCTAAGTTAAGATTGAATACGGCGTCAGTTGCTGCTCTAGCATCGTCTACCTGCCCTGCGTGAAACACCTCTGTACCGCAAACGACTGTAGCCTCGTTAGGTAATTCGCCGCTTTCTATCTGATCTGCAATGTTACGAAGGGTTTGAGCGGCATCTGTGTTAGGTTTTATAGGCACAACTTTTCGGCTTTGCTCTTCGCTATCTGCGCTTTTAGCAAGATGCATAAACTTGTCTTTGTCATAATCCAAGTCCGGAGGGATAAGACTGCGAATAGAGTTCTTATCCCAAGCTTGAATATCAAAAAGCATTTTCTCTGCCTGATCAGACTTGCTAAAAGAACCTATAACAAACGCACAACCTCCATTGCCAGTTAGTTCGAATACGCAATACCCGCATCGCACTATAGAAAACTGGACAACCAAATTATCAACTTTCATCACGAAGCCCTCATCGCCACTAAGCGATTATCCCAAGCGAAATGATCCTCATCTGCTACATCATCCTTAGCCATCACAAGAACCTCGGTAATTGGCGCAAGAAGCCTTTTGTCTAGATCATCCAGCTGCTTAATGGCTTTATCCCACACACGGCTTTGATTGCGAGCCCATCTGCGAGTATCTATATCGATACCATGCCAGTCTTGAAGCCAAGTTTTGATCTTGCGAGGAGTGTTCAGAACGCATGCTTCATTAGGGCGTTGCCATGCAAGCTCACGGTAACGATGAAGAGAACAGCGGATTAGATACCACTCCTCAGACTCTTCATCATCAACACCCGATAGCACAGCGATCATCTTCCAGATTGCATTCTCTGCACCTGGAGGAATAAAGCTCTCTGGCGCGTATAGCCAATGACCAAGCATTTGAAGTGGCGGCGGCAACGTAGAAATTGCAGACTGGACTAAACCAGCCTGCGCTTGATGAACTGCCACCATACAAGTATTAATTTTGCTAGTTTGCTGAATGTAAGTGCCTAACTTGCACTGTTCTTCAAACATTTCTGCTTTAGATTGCCCTCCTGCATAAAAGCAGTCATGCCAAGCCTGTCTTGCTGAAATCAACTTCATGAGACATTCCTCCACGGATATTCCCCTTTGAGCTGATCAACAGCCAGCCCCTCTACTTCTTCAATTTGAACCCAAACACCAGATTCAATACTTCTGTCGGTTACAGGCTCATTGATCGTGATCGATTTAACATATTCGTTTGTATCGTCTTTGATGATCTTTGCGTGAACCAGACCATCTTCGATAACCTTCACCGCATAGGCGTAGTTACTGCAATCTCTTGCTCTTGCTCGCTTACCTACAACAGGCGTAAAAGTAAGCTTTACCGGCTTTGTGAATGGTGCGATCGATAACGAGTTACACGCTTGATGCCCTTTATCTGCCTGCTTTTTACGAACAGCCCAATGAACACCGGCATAAAGACTGTTCAAGCTTGGGGCCATGTACTCAACAAAGAAGCTTTCACAGCGCAAACCGTCATGCTCTTCGGAGATAGATGCGTGACCGTCACTAAAATCAGGCGCGCTCATGCTTAGCTTGAGCTGCTGCTCTGCCTTCCCTGTAGGCTTCTTCATTGGTTTAGGCTTGCGCTTAGGTTTGTTACCACCAAGCACAGCGGTTTGCTGTACTCGGCGCGCTTTAATGGCTGCTAGTTCTTTAGGTGTTAATTCCATTTGCGCTCGCCCCGCTGTAGCTCTTTCATGCGTGATATTGCTTTTCGCTTGGAGTAAAAAAAATCGCACTTTAAAAAAGCATACGCTTCTAAGCTCATCCTTATCTTCAGCCAGTCAACCGGAGCAGCATCAATAATGCATCCCTCAACTGGGGCTGGATATCGATCTCGATTACTCCCTGTCACTTGAATGCTATGAACGTAATGATCCCACCCATGCGGCGTAGGATGATAGCAAGCTATGTATAAGGTTTGCCCAGCCTTCAGGCTTTCAGCTGCTGGGTGTAGTGGTTTAGTCATTAGAGTGCGCCTCGCATTGCTGGACCTAAAAACTCACTGGGAATCCCAAGCGCCTTTTTCTGCTCTGCTTCAATAGCCTTTCTGAGCTGCGCATAGGTGGCTTGGTTCATCTGAAGAGCATTAGCCTGAGCAAACTTAATTACCTTTCCGTCCTCTAGCACTTCCTGCCATCGAACAAACACCTTGATCTTTTGCTTTCGCACTCTGCGAGGTCCGACTTTGTTCTTAACTTCAACCAACTCAGTTCGAGTGATTCTTACAGGCTCAACAACGGATATCTGCATTCCTAGATAATTCATCACTCCACCCCCATCGCAACGCGAAGAGGTCCGAATAGATCGTTACGCTCAACAAAAGCACCTACAAAAATACCGATACTGATCAGGTAGGTTTTATTTAGCATTGGTGGCCTCCATCAGCTGCAAGAAACTTTTACACTTCTGCTCGCCGTCTTCTGGCTTGAAATACGAATATGATTGCCAGTGCCCCGGATTAGCTTGGGCTCGGTAGCATTTCTTATAGGATGGGCAGTTCTTGTTGCCGCACATTGAGATATCAGGCATTAGCTCAACTCCTTTACTGATAGAATCACCCAGCCTTCTTGTAGCCCGTAACCGCTAACCACTGCCGTTATTTCGCGAACCAGAACATCCTTTGTATAAACCAAAGGGAGCCCTTTGCTCATTTCATTGCCTGAGAATTTTGTTTTCCGGAGCTGAATAACATCACCCACTTTAAAATCACGATCATTAAAGCGGATCTCCCAATCTTTAAGACCATCTTTAGACAGCTGGAATACTTCAGGATCAGTTTTTAGATCATGCAACGCGCCACCTGGTGCAACAACACTGTCTTCGTACATAGTGATAACATCATTGGCGCTCATAACTTCACCTCCAGCAGCTCAGGGTTTTCGTGGATGTTGCCGATTACTTCATAAACCCCACAACGGCAATTAATCATCTCGTAACTTACCGGACCATGAGGCGGCTGAAGCTCAAGCAGATACATAGGCTTGTACTGATCATCCCATTTCACAACTGAAGTAATCGAACCGTCCTCGAAATGCCAAAGAACAATATCCCCCTCGTAGATCTCAGCGCCGTTCTTGTCCTTCAGGCCGGTGTATTGCATTAGTGATATGCCGGAGCTCACGGTGCTGATCTGGCTGGTAAATTTGCAGCCCTTATCGTAAATATGACCATCAAATCCAATAACCAAATCTGGCATATCACCAACAACGAGCATGCGCTTCAAATCATGATCCCAAGCCCTAAACTTAATCTCTCTTTCCATCGTCCCGTCCTCTATATTTCTCTATGCTGCTTGCTTTGCTTTATGCGCTTTAAGCAGCCGTTGTTTCATTTCCTCTTGAGCTGTGTCCGGCAGCTTTTTGAGGTAGTTCCTTCGCTGTTCTAGCGTCCAACTAGATAGCATTTCTCTTGCTAGGCAGTTGAGTAGATGTTCTTTACTGCAATCGCCTGTTTTGTTGCCTAGTTCACTACTCATCAACCTCAGCCCATGCTATTTCAGGGTCATCTACAGGCTCTTTTGTTTCATAATCTTCGTTATAGATTTGAGCAACAGCTTTCTCTTTAGCTTCTTCTTCGCTATCAGCCTCAACCCAAGTCCAAACGATAATTTTGTGCTCAGCGCACACTTTGTAACTAGCCATCACTTAACCCCCTTCACTGTTACCAAACCAAGCGCCACAAACTTTTCCCATGTTCTAATCTGAGATCGGCGCATGTAGAACTCTCTGTCTTCTTCGCTTAAACCGCTTTTAGATCGATTATCGATAGCATCATGACAACCAGAGCACCCGTAACCAGAGCTTAGGTCTGTACTCTTCTGCGCCATACCGTGTGATTCATGCGGAAAATGGCAAAGAACGACTGTTTCAGGGCTGTAGTTACATGCCCCAGCTATGTTTAGAGAGCAGCTCTGGCCGTTGGCGCTATCGCGTAGTGCTTTAGAGCGGATCATTCACATAACCCATACGCAGAAGAGCACTGCTTTCCGTTATCGGAGGCTGCTATCAAGTCATACTGCCTACCCCCTCTAGCCGTCTTTGACCACTCTACCGCTGTATCTAGCGTTGTTCCCATTGGGTTACCTGGAGCCGTGTTTGGAGCAAAAAAAGTAGAAGCACTTCTTTTGCTTGCAAGTCCTACAATTCGTTCCCACTCCTTTACTCTTTCTATCTCTTCAGGAAACCGTAGCGCTATTTCTCGTAACTCAGCTTTATTGCAGTTAATACATGGCATACAGCCAACGCGCCCCATTCCCTGCTCATAGAGGGGATTCCACTTAACTTTATGCTTACGGTGAAACTCAAAAACCTGTTCTGCAGTCCAGCAAAGAATAGGGCGATAATTAATTACGCCGTTATCTGCCTCATCACTTTCAGGTAGGTTTGCTCTAGCCATAGATTCGTCAGCTCTTACCCCTTGCCAGCTGATAATATCCTGCGTATCTACGGCATTAAGAAGAGGCTCAAAAACCTGCTGTTGGATCGGAAACACCTTAAGCTCTTGAGTGCAGAACCTAGCTCTAGTTGAAGGAAACCGGCCCTTCCAGAGGCACAAATCAAGAAACGGGTTTCCTGTTGGCTTAAGAACCGATAGAGCAGCCTCGATTATCGACTCATCAATCCCTTCATTTCTCCACTTGCCACAAACAACATCGCGCTTATGCTCTATCCGCGCAGAAAAGTCGGGTTTGATGCGTTCTATTTTTACCCCAGTTTCAACAGCTAAATATTCTAAGTAGTCATAAGTGGCTGCGTGCTCGTGCCCTGTATCTGCAAACACCGCTCGCAGGCTTTCTATTTTCCGCTCTAAAGCAAGAAGCAATGTTGCTGTAGAGTCTTTTCCTCCAGATACACTGATAATATTGTGTGTAATCACGACTCAAACTCCAGCATCTGGTTAAGGATCTGCTCTACTTCGTCATAGCTCATATCTGTTTTGCTAAGAACCATCTTCCAAAGCACGTTAAATACCGACTTATAGAGTTCTTGAAACTCCTGATCATCCATCTTTGAAAAGCTAATGCTCTTAGCCTCAACCTGAACGGATCCATCAATGCGATAATAAGAAACGTAATGACCCGCTATGATCGTTACGTCTTTACGGAATTGGTTGAAGTTTTTCTCTGGTGTAATTTCATAAGAGTTATGAGTTTTAGAGAAGTCATTCAGCCACGCTTGCAGATTCGGCCTTAGATTCGGGCTTTGGTCTGCGATAAAGCGAGCAAACTTACGAACACTCTTAAAGTTTTTATCTTCAACAATCGTGATTGCGCTTGGTTCCCAGTAATCGAAAGCAAAGTTAAGCAACGCAAAGAAGCGCTTATGAAAAATATAATTACGAGGCTGTGAGATAGTCGCCTCTACCATCCGGCCCGGCTTTAATTTCTGGATCCATTCAATATCTGAAGCCTTCATTGGAATAAGGGTGTTTCCCTGCCCTTTTACTAGCGCAAGTTCAGCGGCCATTACCCTGCCCCTTCAGATAGGAAAGAAAGACCTTCTTTCGTCCACGGCGCATAAAGCGGGTGAGCATATTTGTGATTGCTGTCTTTCTGAGCTCGCAATTTTGCGCGCTGTTCATTCCGTTCCTTGTTCATAGGCTCTGCCGCTATCGCTTCTTCAAGGGTTTTACCTTCAAATGCGACAAGTAAAGCTCTCTTGATAGTGAATCGACTACTCTTAACGCCGGTAGCTCCAAGCCCCATTTGCAACGCATTAACCGATTTGCCTTTATTCTCAGCCTGTTTGACGTACTCCACAGCTTCTTGAAGGTTATCCAGGTAACGTTCTTCTGCTGTTTTTAATGTGTCAGTCATAATGCACCTCACCAATCCGTATCTTTGATATCCATCACAGCTGCAGACACTTCCTGCCTAGCTGACTGCTTTGGAGATTTGGTAGCAACTGGATCCGCAACCGAAATTAGCCAGTCTTCTGCGAAATGCTCATCTGGACCGAAGAACGTAGCCATCTGCTGGACCTTGTCTGTATTCAAAAGAGATTTGGTTCGACAGAATTGGGAGTATCGTTTCATCCCCTCTGCCAGTTCTCTCCACGTTGCGCCTTGCTTTAGTCGAGCGTTACACGCATGAAAAGCTTTACGCTTAGGGTTTGAACCTTCACGTTGCGGTTTGTATTTCCAGATCCACTCAAACTCTTCAGGGTAATCAAAAGAAGATTTCTTAAACGGGGTTTCATCGACAGATGAACCATAAGATACGTTAGTATCTTTATTAGTCTTTACTTCTTGTATAGTGGGGAGTGACTTGGGGATTGTGTCGGGTTTTGTGTTGGGGAGATATTCGCTAGAGCCCCCGTCTTTGCTGGTCTTGGCTTGGGGAATGACTTGGGGAGTAGCTTGGGGAATGGCTTGGGGAGCTTTTTGCTCTTTTTCGCCCTGATATTTACCCCAATTTACTATCGTGTAAATACTCCCTTTTCGAGTTGATTTAACACTGAGCATATCTTCTTTCTTGAAGAAATTAAGAGCACCACGAACCATGTCTGAAGTGACAATAACTAACTTCTGATCAAAGCATTCCTTAAGAATTTTATTGCGGCCTGAGATTAATTGACCCGGCATTAGCACTACAGTCGCAGCGCCTAGCTTGGTCTGATACTTCTTGTGAGTGGCGTTAAGAAGTAAGTGTTCCCATATAACGCGCTTAACTGGGCATTTAGCCCAGCGCTCACTCTCTAGCTGACGATGCAGCTTTATGTAACCGCTATCAGCTTCAGTATTCACAACCTGCTTCCCCTCTGGAAACTGTATTACTTTGGCTGCTACTGTCATACAGTCCCTCTCTTACGCTTCGCAGCGTTAGTTAAATCACAAGAACTCAGCGAACTATTAGAACTCACCGCTTTCTTGCAGTAATTACAAGTAAACATCTATACTTACCTCAGTTAAGTTGACCCGCAGAGGCTCGTCCAAGCCGTTGAAGCGGGTTTTTCTTTGCTAAGTGGTTTCGTCCACGCCTTGCTGATAAAACGATTCGTCCCGTTCGTCAGCGCTCAGATAGTCCAATCTGAGAATAGGCCCCTGCATCATGTGTCCAGCAAGTTGCAGGGGCCGACTTTCTTTAAATTAATACATACCCATCTTCAAAAGCATCAGCAGGCGAATAAGACTTATAGCCACCTGGATATAAAACGTAATACCCGCCATTTTCAGGTTGATGCTTACTAACGTAATCCGCTTCGACATCAAACGGCGAGAAGTCATCCTCTTCCGGCGTGATAGTTGCACCACCTGCCGGTTTGATATAAATATTTTTAATCTTTAGAGCCCATACGCTTTTATGACACTTATATTTCGGCATTTCTTGTGAGTTCATAATTCGTCCCGTTCTGAATTAGTAAGTGCTGTGATGGTCGGTACTGATTCCCGACTGAACTATTGCCAGTGTTAGTTGCCACCTCATAAGAGGGATAAGCGTTAATATTTTCACTGGTTTTCTCTTTGGCTGTACTCTGCTTACCGGATATTTATGCAACTTGTCTTACAGCAGAGCTTCTTCTACAACCATTCAGGGCCGCTAACCCTTGCGCAGCAGTAGCGCGCTTCATCACAACCTAAAGCAGACTGGCGGTAGAAATCGAATCTACTGTCCTAAGTCTTAATTCCCCACCTGGGGAGGTATAAATACCAAGGGACTCGAACCCTTTACGTTCACCAAGAACCAATCTGCTTTAGCGTTATGGACTCCTTACGGGAGTCAATCGGCTTTACTGTGTGCTCAGCAGGGGGATAAAAGTTAAACGTAACTTCGCCAACCGACTTCAAAGCTCAACGCCAAGGCATTATCAGTTAGCTTTGCGCCATCACCATTAGGCTCCAGTTCTGTTTTTGCGAACATTACCGGCGCATTATTAGAACCACCGCCAATCGCCACTGCTTCCAGTGACTGCAACGGTTGCGATTCATGTACCGCGATAACATCAGCAGACAAACCAATATTCTCAGACTGAAGCAGACAAGCCGCCTCATGTTGAACAGTCGCAATCTGGACTTGATCCATAGCAACCGCAGGTACGGTAAAGCAGGCAGTCATAGCCAGCGTAATACCAAGCAATAAGCGTTTTGTTCTCATGCTCTATTCCTGTGTTAGTTGAATTTCTTCGTTATTTTCAAACCGGAGCTAAACTCCGTCACCCACAAAGCCCCAATAAAGGGGCTTAGAACTCTCCCATTTCGTTCACTGGCGGGAGCTCTCCAGCATCAAAGGATTCACACCCTTGAACTTACTGTTTATTCATTTCAATGCGCTTTTACGTTCCAGCGGCAACCGGATTAACGGGGGTCGGAGGGCTGCAATGACAGCACATCCCACTAACATCAAAACATTGCGAACAGTCACGCGGTGCCTCTACTCAGGCTTTATTGTTCGTTAATTTTTTAAAACTCACTCAACGAATGAGCTTTAAAAAGGCCCCTCGGATTAAAGGGGCAAGCTGCATCATCACAAGAGCCATCAAGTGAATTAGTGAACTCGGCTTTCTGCGCTCTGCACAACACGCATAAACATTGCAATCTGATCTTCCGAACTATTAGTTCCACTGGAACCCTCGTCTAACGGAAGAATCTGAGATAACTTTTCCATATGCTTCTTCTGAACTTCTAAATCGCTACAAACCAAATAGCGCAAGTATGGGGACAACGATGTGAAGCCAGCTTCAAGAGCGATTTGCATAATGTCTTCAGCTTCTTTATCAGTAAGATGAACGGTTTTAGTCGCTGTTTTTTTCTCAGCTGTGTGGAAGCGTGTAGTTTTCATAGTCAGATCCTTTGCTATGCTGCTTTATGAGATTGGGCTTCAGAAGGATAAATATCAGGTCTTAATTTCTGGCGAGAAACTTTGCCATTTGTTGCTTTTTCAATCTCGATAACTCGTTTTACAGGAACGGTGCCAGAAGCTTCCCATTGCTGAACGGCTTGCGGGGTAACCCCTAACTCTTCAGCTAAGGCGGTCTGGCTTCCTAGTATTTTGATAGCTCTTTTAATTGCGCTCATGGCGTTACCTGTAATGCTTAATATTTATTTACAAGTAAAACTTTAAACAAGACGCAAACTAATTGCAAGTTTTTCTTAAAATGCTTATTACAAGCACACCTTGTAGAATTGTTTTTATGGATACGATCGGATCACGCATACAAACCCGAGTTGGTGAGCTTGGACTAAACCTCTCTGAATTGGCGCGCCGCCTTGGCGTTACACCTCAATCAGTTCAGCAGTGGGTCAACGACAGAACATCGCCTCGCGGCAAGCGCTTAGAAGCTCTTGAGCGAGAGCTTATATGCTCAAAAGAGTGGCTATTATTTGGAAGTGCTACCGATACAGCTCTAGGTGCGGAAAGCCAATCGCTTATTAATATTCCTGTATTAGATGTAGAGCTGGCAGCTGGGAACGGCACCAGTATAGATACCGAAAGCGTGAAAGACTGGGTTCAAATCCCTCAAGACTTCTTGTGGTCTGGAATAAATAAAAATTCGTTAGTTGTAGTGTCTGTTTGCGGGGATTCTATGCTCCCTCGCCTGCACGATAAAGATCAGCTGCTTATTGATACCTCAGACAAGAAGCCAATAAGCGGCAAGGTCTACGCTATCGCAACGGATGATGAATTAAGAGTAAAACGCCTTCATAAGCGGACAGATGGTAGTTGGATTATCAGTTCCGACAATAAAGGCGATCCAAGCTATCAGGACGAAATAATTTCTCACAATAACTTTGAAAGACTTCGCATTATTGGGCGAGCGGTTAAAGTTTTGATGGGTGATATTTAAACAAGGACTCAAGGATGAAGAAGCTTAATAAGAACCATTTTTTGCTTATCAATGGTTTTCTTGCGGGTATAATTGCTACATCTGCATTCTTTTATTTTAGCAAGCACGACTCATACGAAGAGTGCGTTATGGATAAGATAACAGAGACCCAATCCGATCAAGCTGCACGAATGCTTCATGTTGTATGCAAGAAGCTTGCAGGTATGCCTAAATATAACTTCTCAACTGCCGTTAACCCATTCCAAAAGCCCGCAAGGTATGTTTTTGAGGACTAGAAGCACCATCCTTCCCTAGCCCCTCCATCATACGGTCTGGCGTGCCCCTCTATGACCAAAAGCCGCGCAAGGTCTTTGCCATCTACTCTAACTCTTGCCAGTAGCCTGAAATACTTACCTCTCTCTATATCTAGCAATTCTATCCGATCTGCATTACCCAACAGCTTCCGCACATAGTCTCGGGCAGCTTTAGCCTGCGCTTTTTCATTTGCGCATTTCCCGCGAATCTCAGGAGCATCAACACTTTTAACTCTTATCGGCATATTTAACCCAATAGGATCAGGCCAATTATGAATATCCACCCTAAATGTATCAGCATCATAAACACTAACCACCCTTTCAACTGTCGCCACTTGTGATACTGAAGCCATCAACCCCAGCACTAAGCATCCTGCTTTTAGCATCAAAAAATCCTTTATTTATTGCCAGCTAATCACAGCCTAACCGAATCAATATATATTTCATTACAAGAAAGACTTGCAAGATTAAAGTTTAACTTGTAATCTTAATTGCAAGTTAAAACTGTAATAGGTAGCAAAGTGCAAGAAAAAGCTTACGCAATGATAGCTCTTTTAATGCCTACGGCGTTTCTAATTTTTACCGTACTTGAGATAGCAAACAGTTAAGGAGCGGGACGATGACTACAGCAGGATTAAATCAATACATGGAAGGAATGATGCTTCAGCATTTTGGAGCTAAGAAGGTGGGCGGCCTAAATCAGGAAGATTTTGATTTAGTCACTAACGCAGCCTTAAGCCTTGCATTCAATACTGGCGAGGTCTTTCTGAACAGTAAGCTCTTGAGCATTCAGGATTGCCAGAGGGAGATCTACTGGATTGAGCAGTCTGATTTAGATATCGCAAGCGAAACAAGCGGCTACCTATCTGATGAAGAGCGCGAAGTATTAGCTATCGAGTGCTCACCTGAACACGTCATTTTAGAGTTAGAAAAAGCAATGGCTTATTGTTTCTCTAAAACAAATATTGAGCGCCTTCAGGTGCTTAATTCTTTGGCTACAAAGTGCGCCATCATCCGCAAACTTTCTCTTAACCTCGAAGAGCTTAAAGCTTCAGCTTTAGAAGCTAACGCTCTTCAAGCAGCGGGGTTTTAATCATGACTACTGATCAACTTAAAGGCCTAGCAGAAACCATGAGAGACATGACCAAGCTTGGCGAAACTCCAGCAAGCAATAAAGACCTTTGGTTTAAAGCAGTTTCTCCGAAGGTTGTTCTTGAGCTAGTTCAGCGCATTGAGCAATTAGAAGCTCAGCAAGCACAAAAGGCGGCTTAGTTATGGATATTTTTGAGGCGCTTAAAGAAAAGCCGGTTCACGAAGTAATTGGGCTGGCTGCAAAGCAAGGTAAGTGCCTTCGATATATCCGCCGCAAGCGCACAGCACAGATTATCCATATTGGAGCCAAAGTCTACGGGGATGTAGCAAGGCTTCAATAGAGCGAGTGAACGGGAGATC
>CERC01001328.1_pt1 | contig 12808 bp, 12 predicted proteins | sample 530921 | NCBI WGS metagenome assembly CERC01 (sample SAMEA2621099, study PRJEB7988) | marine metagenome | isolation source: saline water (ENVO:00002010), including
GCGGGCCGTCGCAAGCTCCGTTGTCTCGCTTCGCTCGGCTCGAACCCAACGGGGGATCTCACCCTCCAGTTTAGCGTTCTAAATACCGGATCGGAAAGGACTGAAAGATGTGAGGATATATAAAAAAGTGGCGCGCCTGGAGAAAGTCAAACTAAAATCCTTAACTATCCAAAACCGACCTACAAACCCCTATATTACTGCACATTCAATCTTCTTCAGTCCAATAGAAACCTAACAAATCCAGATCAATTTAGGGTATTATTTAGGGTATCAGACGCTACAGGACACACCCATGCAAAGAAAGCTGACAGACGCCAAGATCAAGCACCTAAAGCCCAAAGACAGAGGCTATAAGACAGCAGACGGCGGTGGTCTTTATGTGTTCACTAACACCAAAGGAACCAAGTCTTTTCGTTACGACTTCAAGCATCAAGACAAGTACGCCACTATCACACTTGGGCAGTACCCTAACCTATCTCTCTCAGAGGCCCGCAAACTTCACGAGAAGGCATACAATGAAGTCCTAAACAACATAGACCCAAGAGCACAAAAAGACGCTGAGAAACTCTTAGAGCAACCCTTCAGCTTCTATGCACAAGAGATGATGTCAACGCAGGACCTCAGACCTACAACGGCAAAAAAGAAGTTAGCTAAAATGGAACGGCACTTATTCAAACCACTTGATACCAAGCCAGTTCACCTGATAACGGCAGTTGATTTACTTAACTTATTAAAGCCCATTGCTGATAAAGGAAAACGAGAAACCGCCAAAGATTTAGCTACGTACTGCCGCCAAACATTCAACTATCTATTAAGCCTCCAACTAATAGAGAACAACCCTGCTGCCACAATTGCTGAACTACTACCCAAACCAAAGAAATCAGCCAACTTCGCACACATAACAAACCCAAAAGAACTTGCTAAGTTACTACGTGGCATAGACACCTATGAAGGTGACATATCAATCAAACATGCTCTGCAATTAATGCCCCTTGTCATGCTACGTCCCTATAACATACGCTTTATGAAATGGGAGTACGTAGATATAGAAAACAGGCTTGTAACAATCCCTGCTGACGAGATGAAGATGGAGAGAGAACATAAAATTCCACTATCAAACCAAGCGATAGATATATTGAATCAAGCCAGTTATCTTTCAAAAAAGAATGAATATGTTTTTCTCTCTGCTTATGGTTTGAGAACCGGTAAACCAATGAGTGAAAACACTCTTAACCAAGCCGTTATCCGCATTAAAGATGAGCAAACAGGCGAGCCCATCGGCAGAGGAATAATGACCTCTCATGGTTTTAGGCATACCGCCTCAACCATGCTTAATGAGCTAGGTTACAATTCTGATGCCATAGAGCTACAACTTGCACACGCATCTAAGGATCGCATTAGAGCGACCTACAACAAAGCAGAGCTATTGCCAGAGAGAACTGCGATGATGCAAAAATGGGCTGACTATTTGGATGGATTAAAGAATGGATGATTTCTATTTTGATTACTGCCCTGCTTCTTTATTGAAAGAGAAGTTTGGTCTTGACCAGGAAGATGTCGTTTTAAGAGCGTTACAAAAACATATTTCACTTTATTATCTGAACCAAACAGACAAAGTAATGTTCTTTGTTGACAGCAAAAAATCATCGAAAATTAAAAAAACCTTTAGATACCTTCTGTTTAAGTCAATTCCTATTGACGAATGCGATAAAAAATCTATCGAAAAAGGCAATTATATAAAAATTGAACATGCTGACTTTCTTAATTTATTAGCAAGAAATTTACTAAGCGAACATGAGCTATTGCTAACCTTAATTGGTTTTGAGAATAAGATTGCATACACATATGTTAACGGGCAAACATCAAAACTATTCAACCTTCCAACAATTTCGTTTAATGATATTTACCTCAAGACTGACGATGTCTTTTCACTATACGAGACCCTCAAAAAGGAAAAAGAAGAACCAGATACACTCCCTGACACTCAAAGCCCAGCCTCTTTCACCAAAGAAACAAAGCAAACAAAGCGTGAAAAAGTGTTTTTAACTTGGCTACAAGACAAAGATCATTCTGACGTTGCTGAGATGAAAAAAGAGGATGTGCTAGAACAACTAAGGAGCATTGACCCGCACTTATTCATGGGGGAACAAAAGCATTTCTTCCGCTTACAAAAAATAATCGAGTTCAAACCTGGTCGAAAGTGATTCTTCAACTATTGACCATATTGCTACAGCCCTTTACCTACAGGGCTTTGAGCATGGTCAAAAAAGACTGATCAACTTGGGTTAGGTTGACCAATTTTTAAGTAATTAGACCTCTGCAAATATCGATTCTGACGAACGCAAGCTGCCTTGCGTTTTTCATAAATCAATTATTTAAAGGAGGTTTTATGAACCACTTAATCAAACTAAAAACAGTTATTGAAACCACTGGCGTTTCACGCTCACACATCTACGCCCTAGCTCAAAAAGGGCAATTCCCTAAACCGGTAAAGCTAACAGAACGCTCAAGTGCATGGGTAGCTTCTGAAGTACAGGACTGGATAGATACTCGTATCGCTCAACGTGATCAGGAGGTAGCGTAATGCCTCTTTTCAGAATCAGAACAAGCCTACTGAGCTACGAACCCGCTAAGCACTATACCCAAACCGAACTAGTACTAGCAGTACTTCAAATAAAAGGACCGACAACTACAGATCAGTTCCACTCCCTGGAGGTTAAGTCACCTAGCGCAGTAATCTACAGACTCAGAAAGCTTGGCTATAGCATTAGAACTAAATATATTCAGAGAAATAGCTTAGAAAACCCATATTGGGTAATGCAAGCTGAATACACGCTGTTCTATGAGAGTGCCATAAGCCGCTCCCTACCACTTTTCTTCAAAGGTAGTCAGGAGAACAGTCAATGAATCAATTTACTGATTACAACTTCATAAAATTAGACGAGTTATACAGTCAGCCATTACAGATTGATTGGCTGGTAGAAAGTTACATCCCTTCAGATTCGATAGGCATGCTTTTTGGTGCTTCTGGGTCGGGTAAGTCTCATATCGTTTTAAGTCTAGCTGTCTCTATAGCTAACGGGACCGAGTGGTTTGGTCTAAGAGCTAAGGAGGGCAATGTCTTAATATTGGCAGGGGAAGGAAATAACGGCCTACAAAGAAGACTGAGAGCCATACAGGTAGAGCATGAAATCACCATCAACCCTGACAGGATTTTTTTCTCAGAGAGACCTATAGGGCTAGATACTGATACAGGCTTTGACGATGCCGTTACAGCTATAGAAAATCTGGACAAAGAGCTAGATTTAATAGTTATTGATACGTTGTCCCGTCATCTATTACAAAGCGCAGAAAATAGTAATGATGATATGGCACAGTTCATTAACAGGCTTGAACAATTAAGGCATACATATAAATGCACAATTCTCGTTGTTCACCATACAGGGAAGTCTGATCGACAAGAAGCCAGAGGTGCTTCAGCCTTAAAAGCTAATATCGACTTTAGCTTTGGAGTACAAAAGGATGACTCTAGAATATGCAGATTGACCTGCGACAAGCAGAAAGATGCTGATGATGACTTACCAGCTAAACACTTCCTGATTAAAGGAGTTGATCTAGGGGAAGCAGATAGCTATGGAAACGCTATTACGGGAGCTTGTATCGTTGAAGCTAATGAGATGCCTAGCTTTGCAATGCCCAAAGGGGTCGATTACGAGCAATTAGCTATTGATACTTTTAATTCAGAAAAGCGCTTATGGCAGGAAGCATTTGTTGAAGTCTGTGAAGACAAGTCAAAGACAGACTCGAAAAAGAAGCGCTTTAGAGGGGTTATTGATGGGTTAATTAAAGCAGGCAGGATATCAGTCACTAATGATGATTGTTATGAAATCAACTAGGATTCATAGATACCAAGACGGACAGACGGATACCCCTTAGGGAAAATCCGTCCGTCCGTTGAATGTTTATATAATTTAGGCTTATTTAGCATACCTGCTTGCCCCTCCTTCGGAGAGTCATCATCTATCACGCTTTGCCTTCTTAACTCATTGCGTTACAGCAGTCACTTCGTTCCTGTTTGAACTTATGGTTAAAGGAACACGTGAAAGATGACCGCTAAGTTGGCGTAAACGGTAGGTAGTGGGTAGTAAATAATACCTCTGAATAGTAGGCTGCTCAGTAGAACATCAAGGAATTCAAAACTAAAGGACCCCGCATGCTACAGATGAAACGACTTCTCTTATTAGGAATATCATTTTCAATTACGGGCTGTGTTGGCAATACACCCAAAGTGTCAGTTCAAGATGCACTTGCACCTCAACGCACATTAGGCGCCACAGCGGAGCTACAAAAAAACAGAGTAGCCAACCAAGAAGATAGTAAAGAAAAAACCATCTCGTGGAGACAGCCCCAAAATAAAAAAGAGAGCTGCAAGCTCAGCTTCGATGAGGGATGGCCAGAAGACATAGAGATTTTTTGGGACGGAGGATGTAAGGATGGATATGCGTTTGGGGTTGGGCGTGAATTCGTAAAAGGGATGATTCATGATGGGCCTGTAGATGTAGTAGACCTAGCTCATTACAAAGGAGGGAGGGTAGCAGCAACTTATTTGTATACATACGATAGAGTCAATAACAGAGCAAGAATCAATGCTTATGATTCTGAGGAACATTTTATAGATAGGTTACTAAAACAAGATGGAAGTGTTGTTTCACTCTCAACAGAATATTACAACTATGGAAAAATAAAAGAGAGTGGCTATATCTATACTGGATTAACGACTAGTTTAAATAATGATGTTTTATATGGGAAAGTAGTTGATCGCAATAATGCAGCCAGATTCTATACTATTGAAGATCACAATATTAAAGCTCGCTATCTGGATGGTACATTTGAGATTCACAAGATGGCAGATGGGGAAGTGATACATATTCAGCGGAGTCGACATAACGAATGGGCTAGAACAACTCTTCCTAAGGCATACATAGATAATGCAGAGACTTCCATTAATGAGATGGTAGAGGCCATGGACGAGACTCAGGAAAAGCTGAAAAAATCTTTGGGGATGATTGATTACTACATCAGAAAAACTTGTCAAAATCAGGTGGTTGTAGATTTTATTCCTAATAATGAATATAAGGAAATATGCGGTGACTTTGACTACTTTTCAAGCTATGTCGACAAAATTAATAAATCCAGAAAAGAAGAGCTAACAAAAAGAAAGCATCAATATGATCAATGGGTGCAAAAACGAGAGCAGCAAGCTATAGCCAAAGCAAAAGAAAAACAGGAAACGAGTGCTGCCATCCGTTCTTTGACAAATGCGGTTAACTCATTTAACCAAGGCTTAAATAAACGTTCACAGAGTGCATGGAATGCTGCTAACTCTGTCGGTAGTCAGAATTATAACTACAATACAGACCCATACGGCCGCAGTAATTCAAGTTCAAACAGGAATTATGGTGGTAGCTCCAGCATCTACAACTACTACAATATAAACGGAAATACAGTTACAGGTTCTGATGGGACAAACTGTTTTGTAGTTGGTGGGGTCATTAACTGTCAGTAGTTAATTTTTCTTAAATGGGTGCCCTCTCATACAAAAGCAATAACGTACATGGCTATACAGTCCAAGTTCGTGTTACGTTTTTGTTTTTTGGTATGAGAGTCGTACTCATCTAATTGCTGACAATGCTCTAAACATCCCCCCCCAAGTTCCTGTTACGTCACTCTGCTAACAAATCTACTGACGCCCTTCGGTTGTCGGATACCTGCGTAAACACAATTTTCAATTGCGCTCACTCGGCATCTCAAAGGGTAGAGAAACCTATACTCTAGATCTTGTTGTAGGGCTTATATTACGTACATGGAAGTACGTGTTTATATCAAGTCTTGGCCTTATTTTAATGTGACGACAAATCAATAACATAAGCCATCTATTTAATTATTTATTTTTTACAGCCTTTCCATCAATCAGCCATCCATTATCATTGCAGTTAGAGCACCCTTTGCCACCACATTTATCGCATACTTCTACAGCCTCTGAATTCAACCCTTCTCTGAAGGCATAGCGTACAGCCTCACGAACCAACTCATCTAAAAAGGCATCTTGAATAATCTTATTTGTTTTTCTTTGATGTGCGGCATGTGCAGCCTTTTTGGTTTGACTAACAATATTTTTAGTCACTTTTTTTGACTTTTTAAACAAGAATCTAGCCAAAAAATAAAAGACGACAAGGCCAGTTAATAATAAAACAACTACCAGTGTATCCTCTTTATTTTGCTCTTCTTCAGCCTTGCTCTTGTTTCTTGCTGATTTCATAGCGCATTCTTTTTCCGCTATGTTAAGCGCCTTTGCAGAGCCGCCTAAATTATACCCAGTTGAAAACTTAGCATTACCATATGGGTTAGAAATACTATCGTAGTAGACCCGCAAGGAAGACCCTTTCTTAAGCCTAGTGATTAAAGATTGATCTAACAGAATCCTCAGGCTGGGGTAAATAGCTTGAGTTTGATACCCAGTGTTATAAACATCCGCACTATCTATCTTGATTTTCACGTCAGCTTCTGAGCGCTGCCTCCTAACCTCATCAACCTCTTTAAAATCTATCTCAAGCGAGGAAGGAGACACTCCCAAAACACCAGAACATGAATAGCTAATCTTCAAAACAGCGTTATTAGAATAACTCTGATAAGCAGTAACAGCCCTAGGACCTGAAGAATTAACTTCCCAAGCAAAGCTTTTTAGTGGCGCTAATAGAAGTATTAACAGGGGTATAATATGCTGAACTGCTTTTAACTTAGGGCTGAAAATTAATATCATATCGTATATTCCATTACTCTATATTTAACATTAATCCTTTAAGGACCAGCTGACCTATTCACCGTAGAATAAAGTCTTTCAAGTGGGGTAGTAACTTAGTTGGCAGTTCCTGTGATTAAATGCTCACCACGGGGCGTTGAGCTTTGATAGTAACCGCAAATCATCTTCACTATCAAATAACAGGGAGTAGTTATATGAACACAATTAAATATATCCGTAACCCTGAAGTCTTCATGCTTGAGCAGCGTGAGTGTGAGCAGTTTAAGGCTCTGGATCTAGCTGCCTGTGAACTAGAGGCTATTCCGAACAAGATTAAAGACTTTAAGAATATTAGAGACATCAATATCTCTACCAACCTGTTGTCAGATCTACCCTTCAACAATATGCCTACAGAAAGGCTTCTTAAGCTTACTGCTACCAACAATAGGCTTAAGAATCTATCTTCAGGAATCAATAGGTTAAAAAAGCTCAGGCACCTATGCCTGGGTAAAAATATGTTTGAAGAGTTTCCTAAGGAAATAACAGAGCTGCCCAACCTTCGTAAACTTTTCTTTCACGACAACTTTATTACAAGCCTACCTAGTGATATTGGTAATCTTAAACAACTCAGAGTACTGGTGTTGTGCGATAACAAGTCTTTAGTTGAACTACCTGAAGAGCTTGTAAAACTGGATAAGCTCCAAACCTTAGACCTACGAGATACCAAAGTAACAAAACTACCTAAAGGGTTGTCAAAACTGTCAGGACTAAGGCAAATAAAGCTATCCAGTAAGTACTTTGAACCATCTGAGCTGGAAGAAATTAATAGCTGGTTTCCTGAAGGCGTAGTGACTGTAGATCAATATGTTCAGTTAGATAAGCTGCCTAACAACTCTCAACATTTCCTTGATACCCTCGATGATGATGACGAGTTTAAAGTAACGATGCAGAGACTGCTTAACTGGTCCTCTGAGCCTTCAAAAAAAGGACATAGCAGAGATCTATGAACTTGGGTGGAACAAGCCTGACGAGATTAGACAGTAAGCTACACAGAGCAATATTGAGCCCAGACTAATATTAAAGCCAACGCGCTCAACAAGGAAGCTTCTAAACTTTGAGCACCTATTTTAGATTAGGGTATATTTCAGGGTATATTAAAATTAAATCTTTAACTTTATGACTAAAAATCAACAAGATAGATGAAAAAAAGTGGCGCGCCTGGAGGGATTCGAACCCCCGACCAACAGGATCGGAACCTGCTACTCTATCCAGCTGAGCTACAGGCGCACTCAAGAAGGTTTGCGTGGCGTATTCTACCCATGCGGTTAGCATTCGCCAAGTTTTAAAGTTTAAATTGCAGAAGTTTGTAATGCGGAAGGGTTGTATAAGCTTTTTATCTCTTCTTCTAGGTTACCTTGAGTCATGACCTCCCAAGAAGATCGGTCTTCGGTATAAGATAAAAACGCGTGGCAACGACAACATCGGTAGATCTGTTGATTAGGAATAGAGCTGAGGAGTTTTAAATTTTCTGACTGATCAGGCTTACCTTTGAGCAGATGGCAACCACAACTGTCATGTATTCCATTACGGGTCATTCTTTTACCGCCACTTAGACCTTGGTATTAGTCTAGTTGTACTCCTTTGATCTCAAAAAATCTATTTTTTTATATTTATTCTGCTATTTAAAAGATTTTAAGCCTTAATTTTATAAAAAAGTGCCCCAAATCAGCTGTTTCATGCCTCCTCGTGCCAAAGCCCCATTTCAGTTGTGATTATTTATCGCTATAATCCGCAGCCGGTGAAACTTTGAGCAGTCGAGTCTGATTCTCCGCCCCTGAGCAGCTTTTTTAAGCTGGGCATCCTTATCAGATCGCACTGCACATATTAAAATTGTAGTTTATTAAGAGGTCGTGGCTGTGAAAAAAATCACTTCAGCATTGGTAGCTCTAGGTCTAGGTATTGCGTTAAGTGCATCTGTACAGGCGACATCTAACGATGAAGCTGTAGCAGAGCGTATTAAAGCGGTTGGTTCTGTATGTATTGAAGGCGATGATAGCTGTGGTGGCGCAGCAGCGGCTCCTGTAGCAGCTGGCGGCACACGCTCTTCTGAAGAAATTTATACATCTAAGTGTGCAGGTTGTCATGCAACTGGCGCTGCAGGTGCTCCAAAGTACGGCACACCTGAGTGGGCTGACCGTGGCGCTAAAGGCATGGAGTCTTTACTTGCTTCAGCGATCAGCGGTGTAGGCGCTATGCCACCACGTGGTCTTTGCATGGATTGTTCTGATGAAGAACTACAAGGTGCAATTCAGCACATGCTAGATAGCTCTAAGTAAGCAGTTACGCAATAGACATAAAAAAAGCCGCAATATGCGGCTTTTTTTGTGTCTGAAATCCAACTGAGTTTAGTCAAACATGTCCTTTAAACTGTTTAATGTCGCCCTACCACGCTTTTGGTTTTGAACGGCACACTTTTCACCTGCGCCTTCGACTTCTAGGTCCTCAGAAGGTAACTCATCGAGAAAACGACTAGGTAAACAATCCAGTACTTCACCATATTGTTTACGCTGTTTTGCTAGGGTAATAGTTAAACAGCGCTTAGCACGGGTAATACCTACATAAGCTAAACGACGTTCCTCTTCTATATTGTCTGTTTCAATGCTGTTTCGATGGGGCAGTAGCTCCTCTTCCATACCCATTAAAAAGACATGAGGAAACTCCAAACCTTTAGACGCATGAAGTGTCATTAGCTGAACGCGGTTAGAATCATCCTCTTCCTCTTGTCTATCTAACATATCGATCAAGACAAGACGGTTAATCGCTTCTTGTATACCGGCATCAGGATCATCTTCCTGTAAGCGTTCCATTGTAGATTTAAGTGAATCCATCAGAAAATAGACATTCTGCATTCTCTTTTCAGCCATCGCTTCACTTGAGCTGTTTTGCGCAATCCAACCTTCGTAATCTATATCACGCATCATCTCATGGATCGCAGCGATCGGATCTGCCTGTTGGCATTGACGATAGATATGCTGCATCCATTTACAAAAACGACGTAAACGCTCCACTGCATTGGCAGGCATAACCTGTTCTAGCCCGAGTTCTTCACAGGCATTAAACATACTGATCTGACGATCAACCGAATACTGACCAAGCTTCTGCAGAGTACTTGGCCCGATCTCTCGACGGGGTAGATTAATAATTCGCAAAAACGCATTATCATCGTCCGGGTTAACCAAGACTTTCAAGTAACTCATCAGATCTTTGATCTCTGCGCGAGCAAAGAAGGAGGTGCCGCCATTCAGTTTATAAGGTACTTGATAGTGCTGTAATTTCATCTCTAATAAGCGCGCTTGGAAATTACCTCGATAGAGAATCGCCATATCCCTAAACTGGACGTTTCTTCGCAGATGAATATCCAAAGCCTCTGTGGCAATACGATCACACTCTGCATCTTCATTGCGGGTGTGGATAACTCGTATAGGGTCACCCATGCCCATCTCACTCCACAGTGTTTTCTCATACACGTGGGGGTTATTAGCGATTAAGGTGTTCGCCGCCTTCAATATACGGCTTGTAGAGCGATAATTTTGCTCCAGCTTAACAACTTTTAAACTTGGATAATCGGTTTCCAGCTGTACAAGGTTTTCTGGACGCGCACCACGCCAAGCATAGATAGACTGATCATCATCACCTACCACCGTAAGCGCTCCTCGGTGTCCTACCAGCAAGCGTACGAGGCGGTACTGAGATAAGTTTGTATCCTGATACTCATCCACCAGCAGATAGCGCAGGCGATTCTGCCAACGCTCTAAGACTTGTGGGTGCTCTTCAAATAAGCGGACGGGGATTAAGATAAGATCATCAAAATCAACAGCGTTATATGCACGTAGATGTTGTTCATAAGTTTCATAAGCGCGAGCGCAAAGGATATCTTGTGGTAACTGTGCTGCCGCTAACGCTTGTGCAGGCGTTAACATCTCATTCTTCCAGCTTGATATCTGATTTTGCACGACATCAACCTGATCACTCTCTTCGTTATTTTGCAGCATTAAGTCTTTAAGTAACGCTTTCGTATCTTGATCATCAAAGATAGAAAAGCCAGGTTTAAAGCCTAAGGTTTTATGTTCACGACGAATAATGGTTAAACCGAGGTTGTGGAACGTTGCCACTGTTAGGCCTTTACCTGCACCTTTATCTAGCAACGAAACGACACGCTCTTTCATTTCGCGAGAGGCTTTATTGGTAAAAGTAACCGCAGCAATATTACGACCAGCAATACCGCACTCATTAATCAAATAAGCGATTTTGCGGGTGATCACACTGGTTTTGCCTGAGCCAGCGCCTGCTAATACCAATAAGGGGCCACCTATGTAGTCCACAGCTTCTTTCTGTCGTGGATTCAATCGAGACATTCTTTAAAAACCTTCAAAAAAACTAAAGCTTCACGCAACAAGGCCGACACTTTATAGATATGATTCGGGTAAAACCGACTAAAAAACCAGATAACCTATTGATACATATAAATTAAAACAATCGTTTGATTATATTTCTCTGGGTGTTAATCTGCACAAGTAAATATAAAGCGTAATTATGACACGAAAAAATTTGTAGGGAGAGATTCCTGAAAATAATAATGTGTTCTGTATTACTATGTAGCACCCAAGGGAAGTAAGCGATGCGCTCGGCGCTGCGGCAGTTACCCGATAAACACAAAAGGCTATTGCTGATTGATCATTGTCAGCAGAGCCAGAACAGGCTTGAGTCGATACTAGAGCAAAATTCTCTATATCAACTTACGCGCTGTAATGACCATGTGGAAGCCATACTGCTTTTGCAAGAGTCTCCTGTGGACGTTATTTTATTAAGCTGCAATAGCAGCCCACTCCCTTGCCCTACCATTATCTCTGACCTACAAAAATACAAACTTTACACGCCTATTATTGCGCTGAGTTCGTCTATCAATGAAGAGCAAGGCCAAGAGTTAATTAACGCTAAAGCGACAGACTTTTTATCCACAAAAAATCTTTGCCCTGACACGCTATTCAGAACATTGAGACATGCAGAACTCACGGTAAAACAGAATGAAGAGATTCAATTACTGCAACACTCTGACACGCTCACCCCTGTAGGGAATCGACAGTTTTTTTATCGTACCCTTTTACATAAACTCAATGTATTAGCACTGCAAAAACGCCAACTCGCCTTAATAACAGTGGATTTAGACCATTTCCGAAAATTTAATAATCGCTATGGTTTTTCCACAGGTGATGAGATTGTTTTAGAACTAGGTAAGCGTATTCAGAACCATATAGGTACAGATGAGGTCGTCGCGCGAACCGGGAACGATGAGTTTGCAATTATTCTCGATCTACCCGAAACCTATGATCTATTAGTAACCGTTAAACAGCTTTTAGGGAAGCTCATTGCCTCTCTGACAGAGCCATACCAACACACTGACACACAAACTAACCTCAGTTGTAGCATCGGGGTCGTGCTTGCGCCAGAGCAAGGTGATGAAGTAGATACACTCACCAAACGCGCCAGTGTCGCTCGGATGCAAGCAAAACAGATACATGGTTGTAGCTACGCGTTCTTTCGCCCAAGTATGGAAGATAGCCACGAGCAAAAAGCAGGGCTTGAACCTGACATAATGAACGCCTTAAGGGCCGAGCAATTTGAGCTCTATTATCAACCGCGTATCGATCTACGATCAGGCAAGATTACGGGCGCAGAAGCGTTGATCCGTTGGAATCACCCCTCCCAAGGGCTCGTTATGCCCGGGGAATTTATTCCAATCTGTGAAAACAATGGTTTAATCGTTCCGATTGGTTATTGGACCATCCACCAAGCAGCCCTTCACCTTAAAGAGCTTATTGAAGCGGGTATTACTCTTGAACGCTTAAGTGTAAATCTCTCATTCCGTCAGTTTAAAGATGACATGCTGGTCGATACGATTAAGCGAATCATCAAACAAGAGGCTATAGATACTTCAGTTTTGGAGTTTGA
>CERC01052058.1_pt1 | contig 12800 bp, 14 predicted proteins | sample 530921 | NCBI WGS metagenome assembly CERC01 (sample SAMEA2621099, study PRJEB7988) | marine metagenome | isolation source: saline water (ENVO:00002010), including
GGATAATAAACCTTTATATCATAGTTTGCCCAATAATCATTTGGGATGGATACTACGGCAACACTATCGCTGCCATATGATCCGTAACCAGAGGAAATAGAATCTACAGGTCCCTGATATTGTGCTTTGGCATTGTGCAACATAAGCAGGGAAAGTAGCAACATTAGAATAGATGTGAATTTCATAAAAGTGACTTTTAATTAAACATTGGGGGAAACACACTGCCCGTGTTTCTTGCATTAAAAGTCTAAAATCACATCATTGTCTTTGAGTCGAATCAGGGTGAAGTGTCCTTAAACAAAGGGTGACGCTTCCCAAACTAAAAGAGAAGCAGTAGAAGTGGTTGTGAAGTTAAAAACAGAGGTAGTTTTGATTGTTTTGGTCGGTAAGTACGGTAGGCTCAATTTTAAATGTTTCTTTAATGTTTTGAGGAGTTAAGACTTCATCAGGAGTTCCGCTGGCGATTATCTTTCCATGATTGAGTAATGTGATGTGGTTTCCAAAGCGGTAGGCCAAGTTTAAATCATGAATGACTCCAATTACAATAATGGGTTGTTGTTGCATTAGTTGCTGAACCAATTGAAGAAATTCATGCTGGTAGTAAATATCGAGATAAGTGAGGGGTTCATCCAGTAACAATATTTTGGTGAACCCTGAATTGTCTGGCCAAATTTGAGCAGCAACACGTGCAAAATGCACACGCTGTTTTTCGCCTCCGCTTAGGGTAAGATAATTGCGTTCTTGCATGGTTTCAATGTTGAAAAAACGCATCACTTCATGACAGATTTCTTTGTCTTTAGCCCCAGGGTGTTGGTTAAAATGCGGATAACGCCCCATCATTACCACTTCTTTTACCGTAAGCGGAAAAGTAAGTTCAAGGCTTTGAGACAACACCGCTCTGATTTTCGCCATTTCTGGTTTGGGCAAATTTTTAATGTTGACATTTCCCCATTCAATGGTTCCGCTAGCGGGCATTACTTGCTGACTCAACAAATGAATTAAAGTTGATTTTCCCGCTCCGTTTGGACCAACAATAAAGCTAATTTCATTGGTTTTAAACGCAGTTGAAATGCCTTGCAAAATAGGAGTGCGTTGAATGGTATAATTAAGATCAGATACTTTTAGCATGATGAGGAACAGATTAGAAATAATACTCGTGTTTGCGAAGGAGGTAAATGAACCAAGGAGCACCAACAACTGTGGTTACAATACCAATGGGCAACTCTGCAGGGGCAAGTAATAAGCGGGCTAGCAGATCAGCAGCGCTAAGCAATACACCTCCGGCTAATGTGCTGGCCAAAATTAGAAAACGATTGTCAGACCCTTTGAGAATGCGTAACAAGTGTGGAACAACCAACCCTACAAAAGCAATAACTCCTGTAAAAGCAGTTGCTACAGCTATAAGTATAACGTTGATGATGAGTACTTTTAATTTGAGTTGTTTGATGTTGATGCCAAGGTTTCCGGCTTCGGTTTCTCCCAACATAAGCGCATTCAATTGCTTGGAGTAGCGTAATCCCAATGCTGTGCAGACGAGTGAAGAAATACCTACAATTACAACAGAATGCCAATTGGCACCGGAAAGTGTACCTAAGTTCCAAAAAGTAATAGACCTGGCTTGTGGATCTCTGGCGATATATGAAAGAAAGCCTACTCCGCTTAAAAACAAAGCATTAATGGCAATTCCAATCAATAGTAATGAAATGGTATTGGTTTTTGCGGATCTACGGTTTTGTGCCAGAAAGAACACCAGAAAAGTAGCTATGGCAGCTCCGGCACATGCAGCAATGGGCAATGTCCATTCGCCAAAGTTGATGTTTAATGTAGTGCCAAGTGTAAAATACAAAGCAGCGCCAAATGCTGCACCACTTGAAGTGCCCACTAAACCGGGTTCAACAATTGGGTTTAGAAAAAGCCCTTGCATCAATACACCTCCAACAGCTAAGCTACCTCCAACAATAAGGGTGAGAATGGCCCGCGGTAATCTGATTTCAAGAAAAATACGCTCGTTAAGTGTCAATGTATTACCGTTACCGAAGAGCTTGGCAAAGGCACTGAAAATTTCACCAGTGGTGATTTCCACTGCTCCAAACCGGATGGATAACAAGGAAACCACAACAGTGAAAATGCTCAAAAACAAATAGATTTTTGATGCTTTCATAGGTTTTATTGTTGATGAATGAGTTCTTGAAGCTTCAATACATTTTCTCCGGTTCTGGGCCCCATGTATATCAAGTCGTGTGCTTCAACACGATAAATTCTACCATTTTTAGCGGCATTTGTAAGGGCAACACCGGGTAGTTCCATCACTTTTTCTTTTGAGCCTAATCGATCAAAGCCGAAATCGGTCAATAAAATCACATCAGGATTGGCAGACGCAATTAATTCGGGAGAGGTAATGCGTGCCATACCGTCTTTGTTAATTGGAATCTGTCCGCCAGCCCATTCTATCATTTGTCCGGCAACACTGTTTTGTCCAATGGCCAGGTATATGTTCATTGCTCTACCAAAATGCATTACAACAACTTTAACCGTATCGTTATATTTTGAAGTTTTCTCGAGTGCTAGTTGCATGTCATTGTCAAGCTTATTGCACAGCATTTCTGCTTGGTGTTCTTTGTGAAAATAGTCTCCCATTTCACGCATTAATGCTTTTATAGAGGCAATGTCTGTTGATTTGTTCTCAAAGGTTTTTAACGGAACTTCCAGCTTTTTAAGCTGATCGATAACGTGTTCAGGACCAATGCTGAATTTACCACCTTTGTGCAGTAGCAATGTTGGTTGGGTAGCCATAATACCCTCAAAACTTAGTTTCATGTGATAACCAATGGTAGGTAGCTCTTTTACAGCAGGGGGGTAAGTGCTGGAAAGGTCAACGGCCACCAAGCTCGAATCGGCTCCCAATGCATAAATGATTTCGGTATATTGTTTTGAAGCACTTACAATGCGCTCTTTTTGTGTTGTTTTTTCGTCTTTGTTGCCGAACCTTCCGCAGGCAGCTGCAGAAAGCGCCAGTAGAAAAACAATGCTGATTTTTTTCATAATTGAATAAAATTAAAAAAGCTGCGAAGTTTTAACTCCGCAGCTTTGAAAGGGTTTAGAATCTGTATTTTAGGTTAACGCCACCATAGAAAGTAGCAAAATACGATCCGGGAACGTAAATAGAGCTTCCTCTGGTAATGTTGAGGAAAACCATGTTGTAATGCAAGCTATTGGTAAGGTTTTTACCACCGGCAAATACATCAAGACTTAAGTGTTCTCCCAATGTTGTTTTATAGCCAATTTTACCGTTGACTAATGTAAAGTCCGGAGCCTTGTGGTTGTTGTCAAATGAAGTATACATTTCATCAACATATTGAATGGTTCCATTGAGGTAAAAACCCCATTTGGTACCCAAATCAAAGCCGGCATTAGCCACTACAGGAGGAACACCAACGACTGTGTTATCGGTATAATCTACAGTACCAGCATCGTTGTCGTTATCGCTTTTGAAATCGGTATAAGTAAAGCTACTATAGGTAAATGAACCAAACGGACGGAAATAAGAAATGATTTTTGAATCATCGTTAATGGCCGTATAAGCTAAGGCTACTTCAATCCCATTATCTACTTGATCTCCTGAGTTTACAGCATAAGTATAAAGTACTGTTCCGGTGTCATCAGCAAAAGATTGAGTCGTTAGCTTGTCTTTAATTTGCAAGCTAAACAAAGCTACTTGCCACGAAAGTTTGTTGTCAAACGCACTTCCTTTTGTACCAATTTCATACTGTGTCCCCATTTCTGCTTGAAGGTCAGTAAGCACCTCTCCTGTATAAGGAACAACAACATCAGATGTTGAAGGAGGAGTATAACCTTGGCTAACACTCACATAAACAGAAGCATTTTGGTTCACCATTTTTTGCAATGCAATGCGAGGTGTTACAACAGGGTCAAATGTTTTGTAACCCGATGCATCTTCATGTGTTGGATTTGATGTATTGGCCAATTGGTCAGCAATACTGTATTCCAAGAAATTGATACTGGCTCCAAGTGTCAATTTGAACTCGTAAGGAAGCGATAAATCCCATTGTGTAAAAGTGTAATACTGCATAGCATCTACATCGTTGTCTGTACTCATTGGACCTAAAACTCCATCAGTCATAGAGTAGGTTTTGTAAATACCGGATGTTTTTTGGAATTCACCGCCAACAGTACCGTTTAAGCTGACTTTTTCGCCTTCGAAAGCAAACCGGAATTCAGATCTACCACCAACATTTTGGTAATTATTATCATTCATTCCAACCGCATAGGTTTGGTGATGTCTTACACCTGAAACAAAACCACTGGTAACGTTAGATACATGCTTAGAAAAATAGTACTTGTGAGATAGTCCCGCTCTGAAACTTTCGATTTCAACATGTCCGTCATTGGCCAAATAACGACTTTCACCTACGTTGTCTTTGCTAAAAAACGAGGCACTGTCCAATTGACCAGCTAACTCATCATAAGAATGGTTGTAAGACAAGTAAGCTGTAAATGTTTGTTTTTCATTGGGTCTGAAATCACCAACAAATGTGGCATAGTCTTTTTTAGAAGCACTGTGCACACGGTAGCTATCATAATTCTGGTGACCGTAGTTCAGTAAAATAGACGATTTGTCCGTAGCCGAAGCAATGCGTGTATTGGTACGGAAAAGACCAAAGCTACCACCCACAACTTCTTCAGAAATGCTGGTTTCGCCCGGTGTAGGTCTTAACGTATACATGTTCAATACACCGGCAATGTTTGAACCGTAAAGGCTTGATGCAGGTCCTTTGATCACTTCAACTTTTCCTAACGTAGAAAAGTCAATGTCGTCTAATAAAGTAGTACCCGATGCATCTGATACCGGAATTCCGTTGAGGTAAGCCCTGTATCCAACGCCATTAAAATTGGTTGAATTTCCGTAACCTCTGATGGTTAAGCGCTGCCCGCCAGACATGGTACGCTTATCCAAGCGAATACCTGGTTCAAGGTTCATTGATTCTTCCAAAAATAACCCTGTACTTCTGGTAAGATCAGTGCGAGAAAGCATTGAAACAGACTGAGCTTGTTCCAGCATTTTTGCATCATCACTTGTACTTGCATTGATCTCAACGGCATTGAGGTTTTTGGTAGAAGGAATTAACCCCAATTGGACGTTTTCGCCACATACTAACTTTTCAGACTTTAAAGTCTCGTAGCTAATGTGTGTAACGGTTAATGTTAAGCCTTCTTCACAGTTGAACGTGAACTGACCACTTTTATCTGTAGTGGTTCCTTTTCCATTGGAAAGGAGAATGTTTGCTCCTTCGATGGGCGTATTGGTATAAGCATCAAATATCTTCCCTGTGATTTGTTGCGCCCATGCGGGAATAGCGCATAGTAATGCTATTACAATCGTTATGTAACGTATCATTTAAATTTCTTTTTTAATTCCTTGATTCGGGAGTTAACTCCCTTAGACTATATTCTTGGATGGCTCGTAGGGGAATTTTAAAGACATACTGTTCTTCTCAATTGATTTCATAGCAGTGTTGTATCAACCTAAAATTTGGGCAATAAAAAACACTTATTGCTTTTGATACAGTTAAAATGCAATGTACTGTTTCAACAATAAAGTCAAAACGAAAAGAAAGTATGGTATGTTAAGCCATGGGCTTGGGAGGAGGGAAAGGTGGAGCTATAGAAACGGATTGAAAAGTTTCGTTGTAGGTGTAATATTTTACAGAAGTGCTAATGCTATACCAATTGTTGCTAATCGAATTGTTGGGAGTGTAAAACGATTTGAAATAGCTGGCCAGCCGTTTTTGCTGCTTGTTTTTTTGGTGATGCTGTCCCATTGTAAGTGCCAGCAGATGCTGTAGCCTTCTGTTGAGTTTTGTTTCTTCATGATCCCACCAGCAACGGTAAAAAACACTATCTGCGGTTTCTTCAAAAGTTACGATGTCATACATCTCGTGGTGATATTCAAACTCTTTTGAATGTTTCCACTTGAGTTCTTTTTTCGCCTGCTCTTTGGAGAGTTGAATAAGAACGAGTTCTTCTTTGTTTACTCCGGCAATAATCTGTTTTTTAATGCTTTTGCGAAGCACATACTTCTGGTGATGCAACCATGTATAACCAGTTATAAATGGTGCTGCCAGACAGAAAAACAGAAATAAACCTAAAAACTTTTCCTTCACAAAATCGAGCTTCAGCAAGCGCAAATATTGGAAAAAATTGAATAGAATAAAGGGAAAAGTAGGGAAGTAATTAACATTGAGGTAAAGTAACAGGCAGCCTAACTAGAAGACTGCCTGCTCATGGTGCTTTTAGCATTATTTTAACTGAAGTTGCTTTATCGCTTCTGCTGAAAGTTGGGTGTTGTAATACCCTTCTTTTTCGTATCCCGAAAGGGGAGAGGTGGCAATGCGGTTAAACTGCATGTAATCAAAACGGGCAATTAAATCGGGTTTGCCTTCTACATATTGTGTGTTAAACTTTTTGCGGTTTCCGGTAATGAAGTAGTTCCATAGCGACCAAAAATCGGTGTAAGCCAACATGCCTACCTGAACCGTGTCGGCCATATCGTTGCGGTGCACAACGCGCATTAAATACCATGTATGCTCACCTTCGTAGCGGTAACTTTGGTAAAATGTATTGTCCACTCTTGAAATGGCCAAATAAATCCAACCTTGTTTAGCTGGAAACACTTTTAGTTTACTCTTGCCTTTTACAGTGTTTTTTGACTCAAATTGAGGTTTTCCGTTTTTGGTGGCCGATCCGGTAGAGAGGAACATCCAGTTTTCATGTCCTTTGGCATTTTTGTCAACACCTTCTGGTCTTGGAGTGCGAATCATTAATCCGGCTAAAGAATAAGCACGAGTAGGAGATAGCGTTTCTTTTCCGGTGACTTTTAAGCGGGTAACTACGGTAAAATTTCCACTAACGTTTTTGTAGTAAAACGGACTTCTGTGGTATTCGCCATACCAGCCAGAGGTTTCGGGTTGAATGTAGAAAACGCTTTCGTTTTCAATAACTTCTTGCTTTTCGGTAAAGGCAGGCCACCCTTCGTTTTGATGATGTGTTTCCCAGTTAGAAAGCGAATTAGATTGATTAAAGTCGTCATTAAGAATGCTCAAATCGTTGTTTTGAGCTACTGTGCTAAATGTGATCATTGTTGTAAAGATTAAATGAGAAATTGAATACTTCATGTCTTGTTATTTGTTGATGACACAAAGGTTCAACCTCCCACTCTCAATCCATTTCACATTTGTTAAAAACGACTAGGGTAGAACAATTTCTTTGCGAATTCTGCTTAACGATTGCTGCTTAATACCCAAATAAGAAGCTAAATGTCCTAAAGGAATGCGGTTGGCTAACTTAGGGTGTGTAGTTAGAAAATCAAGGTATTTTGATTTGGCACTTTGCCCGACCATGTTGCTGCGGTTAAACAGTTTTTCCATCAATGCTTTTTCGGTAATGGCTTTAATCACTTTGTCCCATTCGGGAATGATGGTGCTCATTTGATCAAATGCAGTACGCGATAAAATGACGACCTCACTATCTGTAACAGACTGGATGTATTCGCTGGAAACTACCTGATTGTTAAAGGCATTTAAATCTACGACAAATTGATTTTCGGCCAAGAAGTAGCGTGTAATTTCTTCGCCTTCGTTGTTGTAGAAATAAATGCGAAAAACGCCTTGTTGTATGAATGCAATTTTATTGCAATACATTCCGACCTCTAACAAATATTCGTTGGGCTGTAGTTTTTCAAGCGTTAATAGAGCTGTAAGCGCATCAATTTGATCGGCATACAAGGGTGTAAACGACTTAAGGTACTGAATAAAAGACTCCACACTAGGTTGTTTTGATTCGTGTAAAGTTGCAAATAAACTGGCTTTGAAAGCAAAGAAGTCAGTCGAAACAGATTTTTTAAAGGGGCATTTTCAGGTTTCGGCTGTGTGTTTTTTCCACAAGCAAATTCCTACTACGGTAGCTTCAAAGGCAATGTTGTTTGCAAGGTATTCCATCGCCAGACTTTGAAAATCGAGAGTATTTAGATGAGTACTCTGTAGCTCAGGGTGGTGTTTTAAGAGGTGGTTGCGCAAAGCCGCAGTCTTGATAATTACATCCAGTTGCTAGCCAGCTGTTTTTTCAAAGTGTAATTGGTATTTATTATAAACAATGGCATGCGCATTTGAAAACAGGGGGATAAGGCTTGCTAAAAGTACAAGCGATAAATTTCCTGTTAAAAACACGTGTTTGAGCAACTTCATAGCTTTTAAGTTTTATGATGTGTTGCTCTTTAGACCAACTACGGACGCATTCCCTTCGGTGGATGTGGAGGTTTTTTTGTGCTAGAGAGTAAAACTTCGAGAGCCCTGTTCATAAAGGTTTTGTAGTGAGGAAGTTGGTCTTCGTGCAATAATGCTTTTACGGCTTCAAAATGTTGGTAGGTAACTTCAATTTTTTCGGCTTCTAATGCTTGAATTTTTGAAAACAAAACGGTGTCAGCCGGTGCACCGGTTTCATCGGATAGCTGTTTGAAATAATCTTTTAAAAGAGGAGTAAGCTTTCGTTCAATGGAAAGCATTTGCTGGTTGTGTTGAATGGTGAGTTCTATAAATTGAGGGCGTTGTTCAGCACTGAGGTGTAGAATTTGAGCAGCTTCTTCTCTAAAATGTGGCCTTACCGTTGGTGCAGTAGTTGCTGAAGGAGTAGTGGTTTCTCCTGCTTGCATCCATACAATAACGCCAAGTATGATAATGTTTAATGAAAACATGACAACCAGTGCCCATTTGTAAAATTTAATTTGTCGTGCCATTGTTAGTACAAGTAAAAATTAGTTGAAACAGATACTGGTTGCTCCTGACTTTCTTGTTGAGCTGGTTGTGAGGTATTCAGGTGCAATTCTTGTTGCAACACAAGTGTGTTTAAAATAAAAAATACAATGGCAGCGGCTACAGCCAGCCTCAATTGAGGAATGTTTTTCACCTCTTCTTTTTCTGCATTTAGATTGTCTTGAACAGCCTGCCATACAGCATCTGAAGGTTGTGCTTTTGAGCTACCTTCAAGGCTATTCATTACATCATCTATCCATTTTTTATCTTCCATTGTTGTGTGCTTGTATTCAGTTAGACCCTCATTTTTTGGTTTTCCTTTGGTGGATGGCAAAATATTCTAGTTTAGTACGTAATTGAGCTTTAGCCCTTTGCAGTAAAGACTCTAAAGCTTTTAACGATATTTCCATGATGTTGGTAGCTTCTTGTTGCGGCAAACCTTCTACATGACACAAGATAAAAGCTGTTTTCTGACGATCAGGTAGAGTGTCAATTGCTTTGTATAACCAATCGGCTTTTTCTTTGTTTTCTAAAATTATTCCGGGATGATCAAAGTGAGGTACATCGTCTTCTGCTGAAAAAACACTAAAAATTTGCCTGCGTTTTTTCTTCTTGATGTAATTCAGTGCTGTATTGATGGTAATTCTGTAAATCCAGGTACTTAGCGAAGCGTCTCCTTTGAAAGTGGCAATAGACTTGTGTACTTTCAAAAAGACATCTTGAGCAACTTCTTCGGCCTCTTCAACATTTTGAACATAGCCCAAAGCGGTATTATACACCTGCACTTTGTAAGTAGTGTATAAATGCTCAAAAGCATTTGTGTTACCATTGACAATAAGCTTAATCAGCTCATCGGAATTACCCATTTGCTGCAAATAACTTTGGGGGAAGTTTCCACAAAGCTATTCAGAAAATTAGATCACGAACGTTTTTTTGATCTTTTGGCACTTCCTGAGCCTCCGAAGAAGATACTTACGCCTAACAAATAGCCCAAGTTATACCAACCGCCATTGTTGTTAAAGGCATAGAGAGCGATGTCATCTTTAAATAAACTTCCCAGAAAACTGAAAAATAAGATGAAGCCATGCCACAGTCCGCCTAAAAAACCATAAGGATCTTTTTCCGGAATATTTTCAACGGGGAGGGGGTCTGCACAAGAAGTTAAAAAGAATGAAAAGGAGAAAAATAAGGCTAAAAACAGGATGGATTTTTTCGTAGTCATGGTAGGAGAGGTTAAAAAACAGTATTCATAGAAGCTTGCTTAAGTAATTCGAAACACAATAATGTAAGAGTTCATTGCGGTAAAAGTAATATAAAAAGTGAATTACTTAGTGTGTAAATGCGGATTTAAAATGTAGAAAATCAACTGCTTAAACAGAGGTGTGTTTTAAGCAGTTGATTAAAGCAAATTGAAAGAATAATCGTGATAGCTAAAAATTAAATAGGCTGTAATTGAATAAAGATAGAAGAGTAATAGAGTGTTGTAATGCCTTCATAGCCAGAGTCTGTAGCAATCATTAACCAGAGTTCACCATTCTCGTTAGATGTAAGCTCGATAGGAGAATCAGCATTATCGCGATAAGCCGTTCTAAAAGTGTTTGAATATTCTGGGTTTACGCCAATGTTTCCGGCAAGTGCAAACACTTCATTGGCTTCTCCACTTTGAAGTGATGAGTTAAAGTTGGGGCGATACATTCCTAGATCATCCAAGGTGTTTTCAGGAGGATAACTTATTCCGCCAACCCCTAGTGCTAAATTAGGGTCTCCGCCTATGCCAATACCATTCGTGAGTGCATTAGAAGCTATCTCTAGTTCAAACGTTGCTTTGTAAGTCGTATTAGGAGCCAATCCGCCAACCGGACGATAAATAAAGCTTAATAAATCATCACTGTGGTTATTTCCTGAAATACGAAGAGCATATACACTAGCGTCTAACGGATCAGGTAATGGAGTTACGCCAAATTCCAGTTGATAAAAGCTTTCTTGATCTTGTGGATAATCAGAAAAGAAAGCATTCCATTCTTTGGTATCTGAAGCGTCAAACCTGTAGAGGTAAATACCGGTTTTAATTGAAGAGTCATTGTCGTCATCTTTACATCCTGAAAAGATGAAAAGAGGCAATAGTAAACACACGAGTTTTAATTGTTTCATTTCAGTTTTATTATTTGAGAATTGCCACAAAACTGATTACGATCTAAAAGTTAGAACAATAGAAAACAGACGAAGCGGCTTAAAACTACTGTAAATTGTCTTGTTTTCTGATTGAGAAGAAAAGAGCATCGGTTTATAGCGCCAATTGGTTAAGTAATTGAAACATTAAGGCGTTGTTTTGAGCAATGTATTCTGTTGAAGTCAGTATCTCATCTTCAGTTTGAACAAAAGAACTTTTGGTTAACTCTTCTTTTCCGTGCAAAACCATTTGTTGCATGCTCTCTTCTGTCACTTCCAGGTGAAATTGTAAACCTACAACACAGTCGTTCACAATAAATCCTTGATTGAGACAGGCTTCTGAAGAAGCAATTCGGAGTGCATTTTCAGGAAGTGTAAATGTTTCTCCATGCCAATGAAACACAGGAGTAGAAGATGGGAAATTGTTGAATAATGGATGTTTTAAAGTAGTTTGCGAAAAGGAAAGGTTAAACCAGCCAATTTCTTTCTCTTCAGCGGGTAGAACTTCAGCACCCATTGCACCTGCAATCAATTGAGCCCCCAAGCAAATGCCCAAAACCTTTTTACCAGCTTGGATAGTAGCTTTGATAAACTCTTTTTCAGGAGCTAACCAATCATACACGGCTTCATCATGAATACTCATGGGACCACCCATTACAATCAGCCAATCAAATTCATCTTGAGAGGGAAGCGGTTCATTATTGTAAAAGCGTGTAACCGTTAATGGATAATCGTTATTGTTTGCCCAGGTTGCAATGCAACCCGGGTCTTCAAAATCAACATGTTGCAGGTAGTGAATGCGCCATTTTTTCATGGTGAAAAATTAATCTTTTTTCACAACAGAACCGTCTGCAAATTTGGCAAAACGGCCACTTTCACGCGGGTGCACATTTTCTGCCGAAGGCCAGGGCCAACCTCCAAACTGACTCATTTGGTAATCGTAAATGGTGTCCTGAATTTCGGTATGGTTGTTCATTACAAACGGGCCGTGTTGTACTACCGGTTCATCAATGGGTTTACCTTGTAAGACTAAAAATTCAGCAGACTCTTCACCATTGTTTTTCACCGTTACCGGTTCATCAGGCTTTAATTCAACGGCATGATAATGAGGAATATCTTCACCGTTTACTTCAACATGGTTTCCTACAAAGAAATACAACGTTCTGTTGACTTCTTTTGCTGTAGTAGGAATGGCCCATTCTGCTCCGGGTTCCATTTCTATTGTCCAAATAGCAACGTTATTTTCCGGATCGGCAGCCCATGAATCAGGCGCAGGATCAGGTGCTTTTTGGCCTTTAATTTCACCGGCAACAAGGTGTACTTTCGTTATGTGGTCTTCTTTATCAGGAATTTCAACAACAGGAATTTCATCGTTCCATAGCATGGCATAATGTGGTTCTGCCATTTTCTTCGAAGCGGGTAGGTTCAACCAGATTTGAAATAGTTCAAAAGGATTGTCCTTCTCTTTGTTTAACAGCGGAAACATTTCTGAGTGCTGAACTCCTTTTCCGGTAGTGAGCCATTGTACATCGCCATTGCCAAAACGTCCGGCAGCACCTAAAGAATCAGAGTGATCTACAAATCCTTTGCGTACAATGGTAACTGTTTCAAAACCACGGTGGGGGTGAGCCGGAAATCCCGGAACTTTTCGGCCGTGATACATGCGGAAGCCATCTTTGATGGTGAAATCTTGTCCAATCATTCTACCACCAAGAGAAGTAGTCGGGCCTAAGTCATCATTACCGGCAGGGTAATGATCTTCGTGATGTACACAAAAAAGGAAAGGGTTTTTCGTTTCCCATGGGA
>CERC01020186.1_pt1 | contig 12796 bp, 9 predicted proteins | sample 530921 | NCBI WGS metagenome assembly CERC01 (sample SAMEA2621099, study PRJEB7988) | marine metagenome | isolation source: saline water (ENVO:00002010), including
GCACGCCAACCACTTGCTTTACCATTGACCTCGGTCATAACGTACTGTTCCTTTGTCTTTCGACTATAACGAACAACCGTTAAATTACCTTCACCATCTCTTTCTGGAGCACTAAAAAGGAACTCATATTTAGGATCAATTTCAGTTTTATGTGGTAGTAGCTCGACTATTTTAGGTGCACGCGTTTCTCTGTTACGCGGAAACTGACTCGCAGCTAAGAAAAGACCTGACGCTCCATCACGCAAAATATAGGTATCCTCCACCTTCTCGCATTCGAGTTCAGGCATAGGAACAGGATCCATTTTAGGCGGAGCAGCTTCACCACTTCTCAGTAACTTACGTGTATTTTTACACTCAGTACAACCAAAATACTTACCAAAACGCCCTGTTTTCAACTGCATTTCAGCACTACATTTATCGCACTCTAATACAGGACCATCATAGCCTTTGATCTTGTACTCACCGACTTCAACCTCAAACCCTGAACAGTCTGGGTTATTACCACAAACATGCAGCTTACGTTTTTCATCAATAAGGTAAGAATCCATCGCAGAATCGCATATATCACAACGATGCTTGTTTCGAAGAATACGGGATTCCTCTTCATCATCGCCGTCCACACTGACAACCTCATCACCTGAAATAAGATTGATAGTGCATTTGCAACGTTCCTTTGGAGGCAAACTGTAGCCAGAGCACCCCAAAAATACGCCTGTGCTCGCAGTTCGAATCATCATATCTCGACCACAATCAGGGCAGCTTATATCAGTCTCGGTAGGATCATTAAGACGCATACCGTTCTCTTCACTCTGCGCCTCTTCCAACTTGCTAGAAAAATCCGCATAGAATTCATCCAACAAAGCTTTCCAATCAGCTTTACCTTCAGCCACATCATCTAAGCTCTCTTCCATGCGCGCGGTAAAACCGTAATCCATCAGGTCAGAGAAATTCTCACCTAAACGTTCAACGACAATATCTCCCATCTTCTGGGCATAGAAACGTCGATTCTGAACTTGAACATAACCACGATCCTGTATCGTAGAAATAATCGCCGCATAAGTGGAAGGGCGACCAATACCCTGCTTTTCAAGTTCTTTAACCAAACTCGCTTCCGTAAAACGCGGGGTTGGCTTTGTAAAATGCTGTTTCGGTAACAATTCCTGCAACGCAAGGCTTTCACCCGCCTTAACGTCAGGAAGAATGATATCTTCCTCACCCTTACCTTTAGCTGGCATAACACGTGTATAGCCATCAAACTGCAGGATACGTCCCTTAGTCACGAGTTCAAACTCACCTGCCGCAACAGTCACTCGTGTACTCAAAAACTTAGCAGGCGTCATCTGACAAGCTAAGAACTGACGACGAATAAGCTCATACAAGCGCTCAGCGTCTCGATCCATACCTTTCAGTGCAGTCGCTTCGATCGTTACATCGGAAGGGCGAATCGCCTCATGGGCCTCTTGAGCGCCCTCTTTACTGCTGTAACTAATGGCATTTTCTGGAAGATATTTGCTACCAAAATGGTCACCAATATATTCACGGCAAGTCGCCACAGCTTCTGCACTTAAGTTTGTAGAATCTGTACGCATATACGTAATGTAACCCGCTTCATACAAACGCTGGGCCATCATCATCGTCTTCTTAACACCAAAGCTAAGACGTGTGCTTGCTGCTTGCTGCAGCGTAGACGTAATAAAAGGTGCGGAAGGCTTACTCGTCGTAGGCCTATCTTTACGATTTAGAACCTCAAATGAAGCAGACTGTAAGCTCTCTAAGTGCGCTTTAGTTTCAGCTTCAGAGTTGGGTCTAAACGTTTCACCATTGTGACGATGTACTTGTAACTTAAGTGACTCTTTAGATTCTGTAAGCGCATTCACCTGCACTTCCCAAAATTCTTCAGGAATAAAAGCGCGAATTAACTTTTCTCGCTCAACAACTAGTTTTACAGCCACCGACTGTACGCGTCCTGCCGATAAACCCCGTGCTACTTTCGCCCACAAAAGAGGCGAAACCATATAACCCACAACTCTGTCTAGAAAACGACGCGCTTGCTGAGCGTTAACACGATCCATATCTAAAGACGAAGGCTCTTCGAAAGCTCCTTTAATCGCCTTTTTTGTAATCTCATTAAATACAACTCGACGATAACGACCTTCATCACCACCAATCGCTTCGCGTAGGTGCCATGCGATCGCCTCTCCCTCACGGTCCAAATCGGTCGCGAGATAGATTTCATCAGCATCTCGAGCTAAACGCTTTAACTCATCAACAACCTTCTCTTTACCAGGCAGCACTTCATAATGAGGATCCCAGCCTTTATCGGGATCGATCCCCATACGACCAATGAGCTGTTCGCGCGCTTTTTTCTTCTTATGCGCAGCTTTAGCATCAGGCGACATTTTACGCGTCAAAGCAGCTAAACGAGCTCTTTCCTTTGGATCGGTCTTTTTAGTACTACCGCTTGTAGGCAGGTCACGGATATGACCCACACTAGACTTTACAACAAATTGGTTACCCAAATATTTGTTAATAGTTTTCGCTTTAGCGGGTGACTCGACGATAACAAGAGACTTTCCCATAGAGTTCTTCTTTCCTCAGGGCTATATAATCAAAGAAGCCATAATTCAAATAATTTAAGTTTAACGACAACTCAACGGCAAAATTCCAAATAAAAAGTATCTATATACATTTTGCCTTTTATTTAACCTACGATACTGTACAAAATTCTACAACGCTTCTTTCGATGACTACTGAATAAATAATAATTGGGAGCATATATAAGTGTTGAGAATGCTATGGTCAAGCTACAATTGCGATAAAAGTAGACCAATGGATCAACTAGAACTTTACCAATGCGGTCTTAAAGGCCACAATAATCAACATTACAAACCCTTTTCTTAGCTGGCAAATAGAACCAAATGTTAAATGACAATATTCTTCTTGTAATTCTAATTGCAGTCGTCGGCCTCGTTGCGATCACTGTCAATTTTGTTATTACTACGCGTGAACAACAAGAGGAAGCAAAAGAAAAACGCTTAACCTGGATTAAAGGGCAAGCTGAGCATATATTTCAAGCATTATCCGTACTTAGAGAAGCCAACTGTAAAATAGAGATCATCCAGAAAATTGATGAGCATGCCACTATTCTACTCGAAGAGGTCGCACTGCTGGCCCCCGATTCTGAACTATTTAAAAGCCTAGCAGAACAAAAAGATAGCGCTGATCGAGCGGCCCCATCTGCCGATTCTTTTGACAGTGACCGTTCTCTTAAACGAGCACAGATCTATATAAACTTCTCAGAAAAGCTAGTTCTGCAACTAGCCAAGGGCGGGAAGATCACGCTAATTTTGGCAAAGAGCTACCAACAAGAACTGTATTGGTTAAGAATCACCGTGGTAGCGGATGCCCATTTAGTACAGGGAAATAAATTTAAGGCAAATTCAGATTTGATGACAGCCGTATCCCACTACCGGCATGCAAAAGCACTTTTGGTAAAAGCCAATATACCGATGCAAAAGAAAAAATCGCTGCTTGAACAAGTCGACGCTTTGATTGAAGAGATCCAACCGAAAAAGCCACGCTCTCACGGCTCTTTAGCTGAATCTCTAGATCGTCTACTCTAAGCTTTTCCGCAGTAGGCAAATCGTTGAGTTTGTGTACCATCCTCTAAATCCACAAGCTCGACAAACATCGACAAAGGCCTTATCCATAGCCCCTCATCACCGTAACACTGCCTATAAATCACATGCCATTCTTCTGTTTCAGAATGCCTAGCGACATCGATAACTTCATATTCAGGCCCTTTATAGTGCTTATAGCGACCCCTTGGCAGTTCAGTCATGTTTAGAACCCCTCTTTAACGAATGCATCAAGTAACTCTTTAAGCTGCTCTAACACTTCATCGCCGCCCTCTTCATCCCAATGAAGACCCACATAAGCAGGAGTGGATTCAAATGAAAAAACGCCGGCAGGAAGCTTAGAAATTGCCTCTAATAAAGTATCTAACTGGCTATCCGTTAATGTTCTTTCACCATCCCCCCAACTCCAACCGGAGGGAAGCCCGATATCCGCTATCGATTCAACTCTGAATATCTGCCAAGTCTTAAAGTTGTTCTTTGCTTCTCGACTCAACCCTGTTCTTAATACCCGGTACCCGGTCATATCTCGGGACTCGGCTTCCATTTCGCCTTTTGCCCTTGGTGGCGTCACTTTTTCAAGCTGAACTAAAAAACCTATCTGTTTAGCTTTCAATCTCAAAGCTGCTTGGTATTTTTGTCGTGGGGTAGGCATGACCCACATCATTGAGCCAATAAGGGACATCATAATGACAACGATGATCATCCATTTCATGCAATCAACTCCGGTAAATTTACAACACTAATTTTAAAGATCTGATCGGAAAAAGCTCTACCCTGATCAATGCCCCTTAAACTTTTGATAAGAATCAATTTGAAGAAGTCTAACAGAGTACAAAGCCGCAAGCTCTATGCTAATCTCATTAGTAGCCATTCTGAATCCAATCGCTACTCAGAAGCGAGCCACAAAACTTATCTGGGGATAACAGCATGAGTACTTATAACAAAATCTTACTCGCATTAGATCTTTCTTCTGAATCAGATCAATTACGAGAAAAAACATGCGAAATTGCGAAATCTAACAAGGCCGAGTTACACCTCCTCCACGTTATAGAACCTCTAAGCTTTGCTTATGGGGGAGATGTACCTATGGATTTAACTTCAATCCAAGAGCAACTAAATGATCACGCAAAAGACAAGCTTGCAAAATTCTGCAACCAGCTAGATTATCCGGTTGCAAGTCAGCAGGTATCAATCGGACAAACTGAAACAGAAATACACCGAATAGCAGATAATGAGAATGTGGATCTAATTATCGTTGGTAGCCACGGCCGTCACGGTATCGCCCTTTTACTCGGTTCTACCGCCAACGGCGTGCTCCATGGAGCAAACTGCGATGTATTAGCAGTTCGCATTCAAGAAGAACAGAATAACGGCTAGCGTAAATGCTACTGCAGGAAGAGCTATGACTCTTCCTGCATTGCTTCTAGCTCAACCCAACGCTCCATCAGCGTTTCCACCAAGGCTTCTTGCTCTTGCAACCGCTCAAGCGTTTCATTCACAACAGTTTGATCTTGTTGATAAAATTCAGCTTGACCTGTTTCTGCCTGCAATTTTTCTAAAACCTCTTCAGCAGACTCGAGTACGCCAGGTAACTCATCAAGTTCTCGCTGAATCTTATAACTTAATTTTTTCTTTTTAACTTTCTTGACTGTTTCTGCAGGCTTATTTACTTCCTTTGTACTCTTTTTAGTAGTCTGCACTTGAGGTGCCGGACGCTGACGCAACCAATCTTGATAGCCCCCAACATACTCTTTTAGCCCAGCCTCTTCCTCAAAAACTAAGGTACTTGTGACCACATTATCAAGAAAAGAACGATCATGGCTTACCAATAAAATGGTGCCATCAAAATCAAGAATTATCTCTTCAAGCAGCTCGAGCGTCTCGATATCCAGATCATTGGTTGGCTCATCTAATACGAGTAAGTTCGCTGGCTGACTAAATAGTTTTGCTAGCAAAACCCTATTTGTCTCACCACCCGATAACGCTTTAACCGGCGTTCTCGCACGTTCAGGGGCAAACATAAAATCATTCAAATAACTGATTAGATGGCGTTGTTTCCCATTAATCGTAATACTTTCACGGCCTTCAGCAATATTATCCATTACCGTTTTTTCTGGGTCGACCTGTGCACGTAACTGATCAAAATAGGCCACTTTTATATTGGTGCCCAATTTAACAACACCGCTGTCAGGTTCTTGTTTCCCTAGCAAAACACCCAACAAACTACTTTTACCTGCACCGTTTGGACCAATTAAACCAACTCGATCTCCGCGTAACAGTGTGAAGTCAAAATCACTGAACAATGTTTTATCATCATAACCCAGTGCAACATTCTGTAATTCGGCAACAATTTTGCCACTACGAGCAGCTTCCTCAAGTGCAAATTTGGCCTTTCCACTGCGTTCTCGTCGATCAGAACGATCATTTCGCATCTGCTTAAGCGCTCTTACACGGCCCTCATTACGTGTTCTACGTGCTTTAATCCCTTGGCGAATCCACGTCTCTTCTTGAGCCAAGCGTTTGTCAAACAAAGCATTTTGCTTCTCTTCATCTTCAAGCATTTTCTCTTTAAGTTCCAAGTAAGCCGAATAACTACCCGGAAATGACGCCAAATTACCTCGATCAAGCTCGATAATGCGTGTTGATAAACGATCGACTAGAGATCTATCATGGGAAACAATAAGTAACCCGCCCTTAAACTCTAGTAGCTGTTGCTCTAACCACTCTATGGTTTCAATATCCAGATGGTTTGTTGGTTCATCTAAAAGCAGTAAGTCTGGCTGCTGCACCAACGCTGCTCCTAGCGCAGTTCTTCGTCTCCAACCACCAGAGAGTTCTGACATCAACTTATCGCCTGGTAACTCCAGCTGTTCAATTACGCGTTGAACTCGCTGTTCTAGGTGCCAACCATCGACCGCTTCGATTTCATGCTGCAATTTATCAAGCTTCTTCATATCGACATCAGAAGATGAAGCTAATTCATCATAAGCTTCACGCAATGCCAAAATATCTTGTAGCCCGGCGGTCACAACATCTCTAACTCTACGCTCATCTGCAGCAGGCATCGCCTGCGGTAATTCAGCGATACGGCAAGTAGGAGCAACCCAGAACTCCCCTCCGTCAGCTTTATGATGTCCAGCTACGATTTTAAGTAAAGTAGATTTACCTGCACCATTGAGCCCTACTAGAGCAACACGTTCACCTGGATCTATTTGAAAATCTACGTTATCCAGCAAGGGTTTTGCGCCAAAGGCAATTGAAATTTTATCGAGTCTAATCAGAGGCATGATTGTTCAGCTTTTGTTCTATGAAGGCGGCTATTCTACTGGTTTTTAATTTATATGCATGAAAATGCTGCATTCAGGCAAATTATTATTTAATAATCTCCTCAAACTGCCGTATAACAAGGGTAAAGGAAATATCATAGGATTTGATGATGCACCGTGTTTTTCGCAACTCTATCGCTTACATAGCATTTTCTGCTATTTCACTAACATCGGTCTCTGCTTTTGCCTCATTGGAAGAGCAACGTAAACAATTCACCCAAGCCGAATCATTACTTAAACAGAACAAAACATCTGCTTACAGAAAGCTTCGCGCTCAACTAAACGACTACCCGCTTGCACCTTATTTAGACTATCAAGAAGTATTAAAAGGGCTTAGCCGTGCGAAGACTCAAGATATTAGTCAATTTATCGATACTTATAGCGATTTACCCATCGCCAGCCGTCTAAATCGCACTTGGCTTAATCATCTAAACAAGCAAAAAAAGTGGGGGGCTTATTCTCAGCATTTCACCCAATACCCTGTTAACCATGTACATTACGAATGCAAACAGCAGCAAGCGCTACTACACGGCTCCGCAAAGCAGAAAAAAGAGGCTCTTGATAAAGCAAAAGAGCTTTGGCTTGTCGGCTACTCACAACCTACTGCATGCGATCCCTTATTTAAAGCATGGATGGCTACAGGCCGCCCGACCTCTGGCGAAGCCAATGAACGCTTTTGGTTAAGTGTCGAACAAGGCAATGTAAAATTCGCGCGCTATCTAGATAAAAAAATCGCTGATAAGAAATATAAGGAAGGCACGAAGCTATTTTGGGCCCTTTATGATTCACCACAAACAATTAATAAAAAACGCCTAGCCGCCCTGCCCCAAAAACAGCAGGTCATCGCAGCTAAGGTAATATTCAAGAAGTGGTATAGATCACAGTCAATTGCAGCAACAGAAGCATGGATCAAAAGCCGCGATGAATTAATGCCCATTGAAGCTCAACAATCTGTGACTGAATACATGGGGCTCAGACTTAATCGTAACTACTACTCTCAAGGGATTAAACTTTCTGCCCTGCTTGATCCTGAATACAAAATTGACAGTTTGAATGAGGTCCGCATAAGAAATGCTCTTGTGTATCAAGACTGGGAAGCAGTACGACAAGGTGTTAAACACCTGGATGCAGAGCAAGCATCTGACCCTAAGTGGCAATATTGGAAATTAATCGCTGAGCGTCATTTAGCCCCAAGCACCGATCACAAAGAGGAACTTGAGCTTTTATCCCAGGACAGAAGCTTCTATGGCTTTCTTGCAGCTGAGCTGAATAACAGCCCTTTCAAACTCAATGCCAAAAGTGACGCCCCTACCTCTGAACAGCTAGCAGAGCTTTCTAAACATCCAGCTGTTGCACGTGCAAAAGAGTTCTTTACCTTGGGCCGTTTAATTGAAGCCAACCGTGAATGGAATTCTGCACTGTCAAAAATGACACCGGAAGAGTTTGCAGTCGCCGGTTATTTAGCTAAATCTTGGGATTGGCACCTACAGGCGATCATAAATGCAGCCAAAACAAAACGCTGGGATCACATTGATCTCCGCTTCCCCCACCCACACGCAGATTTATTCGAAAAGTACGCGCAGAAGAATGAATTAGATTTAAGCTTCCCCGTTGCCATTGCACGCCAAGAAAGCGCCTTTCTTTATAACGCCCAATCCCGCGTAGGTGCTCGCGGCTTGATGCAATTAATGCCAAAAACCGCAAAAGAAACAGCGAGTAAACACAAAGTACCTTATAAGCGCACAAGCCAACTATACAACCCTGAAACTAATATCACACTTGGCTCAGCCTACTTGGGAGATATGCTAAAACGTTTCGACAACAATCCAGCCTTCGCAGCCGCAGCCTATAATGCGGGCCCTCATCGTGTAAAAAAATGGCTTAAACAGCGCGGAGAGCTTCCGTTAGATATTTGGATAGAAACCATTCCGTTTACTGAAACTCGAAAGTATGTACAAAATGTTTTAGCCTTCAGAGTTATTTACGACCAACTCGAAGGTAGACAAGCAAGTCTTCTAACGGAAAAACAGATTCAGCTTTTGGCATTGAATCAAAGCAAGAAAACCGCTTTTTAAGCTTCTATATTTCAGATACACAAAAGAGCCTATGACTTTCCCATAAGCTCTTCATTCATCGATTCATTTTTTTAAAACTAGAGATAAAGATGGAAAAGCAATATTCATGGACTGATATCGGCGTTAACTTAACCGATAGCAGTTTCGATAAGGATCGAAACGAAGTTATTCAACAGGCCATTTCCCAAGGCATTGAACGACTCATTATCACGGGAACAACCTTACAGGAATCTATTCAGGCCATAGAGCTATGCCAACAGTACCCGCAACACTTGTATTGCACTGTCGGCATACACCCCCACTACGCCAAAGATCATTCGGAATCAGATCATCTAGAGCTGAGTACTTTAGCCAAAGAGGCCAATGTCCTCGCTATAGGTGAAACAGGTCTGGACTTCAACCGTAATTTTTCATTACCTGAACAGCAAATAAGTTCATTTGAAAAACAACTTGAGCTTGCTTGCACTTTAAAACGGCCACTTTTTTTACATGAAAGAGACGCCCATCAAAAACAACTCGAAATGCTCAAAGCTTATCGGGACCATTTTAAAGATGCCGTTGCACACTGCTTTACGGGATCAAAAAAGGAACTTTACAACTATTTAGATTTGGACCTATATATTGGTATTACAGGATGGATATGCGATGAACGGAGAGGTACTGAGCTGCAAAAGCTTGTCAAAGAGATCCCATCAGATCGTCTTATGCTAGAGACTGACGCCCCTTATTTGCTCCCCAGAGACTTGAAACCAAAACCTAAATCAAGGCGTAACACCCCAAATCATTTACCGCATATTGCGCAAAAGGTGGCATCACTCGTGGGTAAAGACTTAAATCTACTCAATGAAGAAACACAGAAAAACTGTCAACGTTTCTTTAATCTGGTTTAGCAAGCCCAGCTAAAAAAACATTTAATGAAGACTCATCAAAAGGCCAAGGTAGAGAATTTCCACTTAGAACATCAACCAGTACAGGAATTGTTAAGGCATATTGCTCCATCAATTCATCATCGCCGGCAATATCTACCTGATAAACAGCATATTTCGTCATATCCGTATGCGTTGAGATAACCGCTTCAGCAACCTCACATAGATGACAACCTACAGTCCCCATTAATTCTAGTTCTCTCATATCACCTTACACCTCAAATAAGTCAATTTCATTTCAATGATCACTACATCTCTATTATTACAAATAAAAATTGCAGTCGAATACACTTACACACTCTCAGAAGCAACTTTACAGATTCAGCATCAAACACGAAAGGCGCATTATAAACGCTACTTCCAGCCGCTAATTTAAAGAAATTCAACCGCACAAACCTGACTGTGGGAAATATTTTATATTCGTCAAACTCTAAGCGGTAGTAAGAAACGAGAAATCAAACCCTCACGCTTTCTCTTGCTCACTTATGAATCTATGCCTAAAGAGCATCGTCAACTGTAGCGCATAGCTATGCCCAACTAGATATTCAAAGCGATACGAACAAGAACAGCGCAAAAGGAAAAACACCTTTTACTTCTATCACTTAGGCTATTTTTGCTTACATTATGCTGCAGCGCAGGCAATCAATATCCATGAAGACAAACAAAACTGCATAAGCTCATAAATATAATTACGAACAGTAAAAAACCTTTTAAAAACCCCATCAGGCACGCAAATCAAGGAAAGTAACGATAAAATCAGTCATCATTATTATCAGTAAAAACATAGCTTTTAGTCTTAACACCTTAGTGTGTTCGACCAAGGAATACCTTGCTACACTGCATTGCACAAGAATATGCTGGTAGCCAAGATTGCGTTCTTGCAAATACAACTTTGCGAGCATATGCTAAAAAATTAAGTAAGTAATTTGCTAACAGTGCCTCCATATTCATAACGATTATGTGAAGCTAGCAAGATGGAAGACCGATATGACAAAGAAAGATGATCCAATGGATAGCAGCAACCTGCTTTCAAACCCTCAGGAATTTATTGATTACCTGAACACAGAAACACAGAAGGTTTTTGATATGTTTTCAGCCTCTGGTGGCGAAGACATTTTTGCTAAATTCACTCAGTCATGGACAGAGTTAGCTAACCGTTCTTGGGAAGATCCAACTGTATGGGTTCGTGCTATCACGGATTATCAACAGAGTCAGATGAACCTTTGGACAAACCTTCTTACAGGAAAGGCTGCTACAGCCGTAGCAGAACCTGCAAAAGGTGACCGCCGTTTCCAAGCGGAAGAATGGTCTCAAAACCCTATTTTTGGTTATATCAAGCAATCTTATCTTCTTAGCTCTAAGCTTATGCAAGAGATGGCGGCTAATGCAAACTTGTCAGAGAAAGAGCAGAAGAAGCTAGAGTTTTACACTCAGCAGTATATCGATGCCCTTTCACCGACCAACTTTGCAATGACTAACCCAGAAGTTTTACAACAAGCTCTCGAGACAAAAGGCCAAAGCCTTGTCGATGGCATGAAAAACCTTCTAGGCGATGTAGATAAAGGCCGTATCTCTATGACGGACGAATCTGCATTTGTGCTAGGTGAAAACATTGCAACAAGTGAAGGTTCTGTCGTTTTTGAAAACGAAATGTTCCAGTTGATTCAGTATAATCCAACAACTGAAGAAACATTCACACGACCAACTTTGATTGTCCCTCCTTGCATCAACAAGTTTTACATTCTTGATCTTCAAGAGAGTAACTCTTACGTGAAGTACTGTGTTGATCAAGGCCAGACGACTTTTCTTATCTCTTGGTTAAACCCAACGATTGAGCAAGGCGATATCAGCTGGGACGACTACGTAGAAAAAGGCATTATCAAAGCTTCTCAGGTTGTTAAAGAGATCACTGAAGCAGACAAGGTTAATGGTGTTGCTTGGTGTGTAGGCGGAACATTGCTTACAACAGCTCTAGCTGTATTGGCTGCCCGTAAAGACGCAACATTCGCTTCTGCTACTTTCTTTACAACGCTTCTAGATTTCACAGATCCTGGTGATCTATGTGTCTTCATCGATGAGCAGCAAGTCAAGAAACTTGAAGATAAAGTTACCAATCAGGGTTACTTAAGCGGTCGTGAACTCGCTACATCATTCAACATGCTTCGTTCGAATGATCTAATCTGGTCTTACGTGGTGAACAACTACCTTAAAGGTAAAACGCCACCTCCGTTTGACATCCTTTACTGGAACAGCGATTCAACTAACTTACCTGCCAACATGTACACGTTCTACGTGAACAACATGTACTTAGAAAACAATCTAACCAAGAAAGATGCCCTAACCATCTGCGGCGAGAAGATTGATCTAGGCAAGATTAAGATCCCTTGTTACTTCCTTTCTACCATTGAAGATCACATTGCTCCTTGGGGCGGTACCTTCAAGGGAACTGAATTACTTAAAGGAAAGAACGAATTCGTACTAGGTGCGAGTGGTCACGTTGCTGGTGTTATCAACCCAGCGTCTAAAAACCGCCGTAACTACTGGATCAATGGTGAGCAAGGTAAGAGCGAAGACCATTGGTTAGAAACCGCTGAGCGTCAGGAAGGCTCATGGTGGCCTCACTGGGCTAACTGGTTGAAAGCACGTGCAGGCAAGAAAGTAGCAGCACCTGCTGCAACAGGTAATGATACTTATAAAGAGATCGAACCAGCTCCTGGACGTTATGTAAGCGTTAGAATCGACTAACCATAACGTATAGATTTTCGACACAAAAAAGGAGCCAACAGGCCACTGCTGTCCCATAGTTTTTAATCATAAAGCGATCCTCATTT
>CERC01027561.1_pt1 | contig 12747 bp, 12 predicted proteins | sample 530921 | NCBI WGS metagenome assembly CERC01 (sample SAMEA2621099, study PRJEB7988) | marine metagenome | isolation source: saline water (ENVO:00002010), including
CTAGTGAACGTATCGGTCTTAACTACCGGTTTTGATGCGCCTCATGTGGACTTTATTGCCATACTCAGGCCGACACAGTCAGTGAGTCTTTATCAGCAAATTGTTGGTCGAGGGCTGCGTCTATCCGAAGGTAAAAAGGAATGCCTTGTCATTGATTATGCAGGTAATAACTTTAACCTTCATCATCCTGAAGTCGGCGAGAAAAAACCAAGTTCAGACTCAGAACCCGTTCAGGTATTTTGCCCTGCTTGCGGTTTTGCGAATATCTTTTGGGGCAAAACCGACAGAGAGGGGCAAATAACCGAGCACTACGGACGTCGCTGCAAAGGGTTATTAGATTTTGATGAAGATTCAGAGGAAGCTAATCACAGTACACCTGAGCAATGTGACTTCCGTTTTCGCTTTAAAGAATGTCCCCACTGTAATGCGGAAAACGACATTGCAGCACGTTATTGCAACAAGTGTGAAAAAGCGATTATTGACCCTGATGATCAGCTGAAGAACGCCTTAAAACTTAAAGATGCAATGGTCATTCGTTGTGCAGGTATGCAGCTTATAGAAAGTAAAACGGGCCTTAAAGTTATCTATTATGGCGAAGACGGTGAAGAGCTGAGTGAGTCGTTTGATTTTTCAAAGCCTGCTCAAAAAGCGGTCTTCAATCGACTCTATGGTAAACGGGTTGCGAATTCACAATCTCCTTCAAACTTCCGCACGATCGCAGATGTCCTTAATGTGGAATCTCTACTGACCGCCCCTGACTTCGTCATAGGTAAAAAGCATACCCATTACTGGCGAGTACAGGAAAGAATTTTCGATTATGAAGGCAATTATAGAAAAGCCAATCAGCTTTAAACCTCTACGCTACACTACCTTCATAAAAGCGCTTATTCAGTGGTCGTCCAAACGGCCAACTCATTACCTGAGGGATCAAAAAACTGAAAACGGCGACCACCGGGAAAAGAGAAAATATCCTGACTTAGCGTACCCCCATGTTCAATAACTCGAGCACGAACGCCTTCTAGTTGATGACTATACAACACAACTAAAGCACTGCCCGCTTGGGTTGTTGCGCTTAAATCTGATTTAAAAAAACCACCGTCTAGGCCTGCATTACTAAAGGCAACATAGTCTGGACCATAGTCAATAAATGTCCAACTGAAAACATCCGTATAGAAACGCTTTATCTGCTCTAAATCTTTCGCAGGTAGTTCTACATAATTAATATGATTTTCAGTACTCATAGTTTAAATGCTCATTTAGACGTATACAGAGTATTTCAATATAAACTATCAGTCCGTTTTTTTACACGCCTCATACAGCTCCCACAGCTGCTGTTTTTCCAACCAGAACATAGGTGTAGTTTTAAAAAAGTGAGACAATTTTAAAGCAGTATCTGCACTGATCGCACGTTGCCCATTGGCAATTTCATTTACGCGTCGTCGAGAAATGCCAAGATGGCGTGCTAGCTGCGACTGACTCATTGCTAATGGTTTGAGGTAACAACGCTCTAGAAATGCACCTGGATGCTCAGGTTTACGCGGTAAAAAACGCCAATAATTTTCATTATTATCACGAATCATAAAACTAACTCCTTTATAAAAAAGCCGAGGGATCACATGATCCCTCGGCTATCTTTAAAGCACATTCCTTGTGCGCTACCTCCCTGTAGCACTTGAGTTTCTATAGAAAAACTTAAGTCGCCTTTTAATCAGGCTTATCATCCTTAAACATACGCCAGCCGCCGATCATGGTGGAAATCAGGCTTTGACGCGACATAATGTCCTCACGGATCGCCACATAGACATGAATCATCACAAACGTGATGAGATACCACATGCCCAGATGGTGCCATGTATGAACGTCTTGGCTTTGCCCCATGAGTGGGATCACCCAACCAAACATCATATCTGCCCAGCTCTCACGACCTAATCCTTCGGCATATAATGCAAAGCCTGTGATAATCATGAACGTGAGACCTATCACAAAAAAGAAGAACATCGCCAACTGACCTAATGGGTTATGGCCAATGTACTTTTTGGGTGTTTTTTCTAAAAACAGATACCAGCGGATCTCGTGTGTTACTTCACGCCAGAACTTCCCACTAAATAACTTCGGTAAGAAAAGCTCACGCGCATGGCTATTACCTACAAATGCCCAATATATGCGCCCTAAGAACGCAATTGAAACAATGTAGCCCGCGGTAAAGTGAGCAAAGCGAATGTAACCCATTAAATAATTATCTATGGCCTCACCAGGCATCGTCGGTAGTGGCGCACCGATAAAGTACCCTGTAATACATAGTGTAATAATGGAAAACACTGTTACCCAGTGCCATAACCTTAAAGGCGCTTCATACACATACACGGCGGTTTGCGTACGTGTAATTGAACCTTCCTCTTGAGCTTGAGTTCCTTCAGTTTGAATTGCGTGGGGATCAGCAGATTGAGCATCTCCTTGCTCCCCATTGCCCCCTTTCTCATTACTTATTGTTGTCATACGAATAACCTCCGAAGAGCAGCATCAATAAACCCTGCTCTTAGCGAATTTTAACTTTCGTCAATTCTTGACCATCCTCAGACATCACATGCGTCGAACATGCAAGGCAAGGGTCAAAACTGTGCAAAGTACGCAATATTTCAACCGGCTCATCCGGTCGTTCCATTGGCGTATTCAGCAATGACGCTTCAAAGGCTCCGATATTCCCTTCGGAATCACGCGGAGAACCATTCCATGTAGTGGGTACGATCGCTTGGTAGTTCTCAATTTTGCCATCTTTGATCTTAATCCAATGACCTAATGCACCACGAGGCGCTTCATTGATACCTACGCCCATCGCTTCTTTTGGCCAGCTCTTAGGATCCCACTTTTCAACGTTAGCCGTTGAGCTATCACCGTTCTTAATATTTCCAACAAGCTGATGCCAATCATCAAGCATGGTATCGGCACATAGCTGACACTCAAGCGCACGCGCTAATGTACGGCCTAGCGTGGAAGGCAAGAACTGCTTCAAACCAAGATCTAAACCTGTTGATTGATTGAAGGCAGACAGGGAACGATCAACTTGATCTTTGACCACTTCAGTACCTGACGCATAAGCGATGATATAGCGAGCCAGCGGCCCCACTTCCATCGCATGCCCTCTCCAGCGAGGCGCTTTAATCCAGCTGTATTTAGCAGACTCATCGAGCTCTTTGATATTTGTTTTAGTACCCACCGTATTAGGGCCTAATTCAAAGTTTGGTTCGGTTTCACCTTCCCATGGATGTAAACCTTGTTTCTCACCCTCATAGCTATACCAAGAGTGATCAACAAACTCTTTAATCTGTTCTGGATCACGCACATCAACCGGTAGCACTTCATCCCAGTTGCCGTTAACGATGGCACCTGCAGGTAACATATCAGTTGATTTATCATAAGGAACTTTGGAATAGGTACCGTACGAGAGCAAGTTAGACGCAGCCAGTCCACCACCGTGTAACCAATCTTTATAGACACCTGCAATAGTCAATACATCAGGAATATAAACATTGTTAGTAAACTCTTGCGCTTCACGAATACGTTCAAGCACAAAGTTAAGGCTCGTCATATTAACCGGCGCACCCGAAGCACCCACACCATCAATATTTATGGCACAAGCTACACCACCCACCATGTAATTTGGGTGTGGGTTTTTACCACCAAAGATCGTGTGAATTTTTACAATGTCGCGTTGAAGATCTAAAGCTTCTAGATAATGCGCAACAGCCATCAAATCAGCTTCAGCAGGTAATTTATAGGCTGGGTTATCCCAATAGCCATTGGCAAACAGACCCAGCTGGCCAGATTCGACAAACTTCTTCAAACGCGTTTGCACATCTTTAAAATAGCCAGGGCTCGATTTAGCATGATGCGGAGACACCATCTGCTGTAGTTCAGAAGTTGCTTTAGGGTCTGCCTTGAGTGCATTGACAGGATTCACCCAATCCAATGCATGCAGATGGTAGAAATGAACAATGTGATCATGGATCTGCAGAGTTTTATCCATCATATGACGAATAAGGTGAGCATTGAGCGGAACTTGTATACCTAGAGCATCCTCTACCGCACGACAAGAGGTTAACGCGTGCGTTCCAGTACAAACACCACAAATACGCTCTACAAAAGCCCAAGCATCACGAGGATCACGGCCTTTTAGTATCACTTCAAGGCCGCGCCACATCGTGCCGGTAGATACGGCATTACGAATAATATTATTTTCGTCAACATTCACTTCACAGCGCATGTGACCTTCGATACGTGTGACTGGATCGACAACAATACGACGACCACTATTATCTAAACCGCTTGTATTCAAAGGGGTAGTCATTATTCCTGGTCTCCTTTATGCTGAGCACGTTTGACCGCACTTACTGCGGCATGCGCCGTAACAGCAGCACCCACGCCTCCAGCAACAGCCATACCTATTTCATCTGCGTTTTGCTCAATACCAAACTGATTGATATCAGTTAGGCGATCATAGAAAGAGCCTTTATCCCAGAAACCATCTTCAGAACAACCGATACAACCGTGACCGGCCTGAATTGGGAAAGAGGTGCCTTCATTCCAACGAACCGTAGAACAAGCGTTATACGTCGTAGGACCTTTACAGCCGACTTTATAAAGGCAATAACCTTTACGTGCACCTTCGTCATCCCACTCTTCAACAAACTGCCCTGCATCAAAATGAGGACGTCTGTAACACTTGTCGTGGATACGTTGGCTGTAGAACATTTTAGGACGACCTTGGCGGTCTAATTCAGGCAAGCGACCAAATGTCAGCATGTAAGTAATAACACCTGTCATAACTTCAGCGATTGGCGGGCAACCCGGTACTTTAATAATCGGTTTGTCAGTGATGACTTTATGAATAGGTACTGCTTGGGTAGGATTTGGACGTGCAGCTTGAACACAACCCCATGAAGCACAGGAACCCCAAGCGATAACAGCAGCAGCATCCTTAGCAGCATGTTTTAGTTGGTCGAGGAAAGGCTTCCCCCCAACAATACAGAACATCCCGTCTTCATTTAGAGGCGGATTCCCCTCTACAGCAAGGATATATTTACCTTTATATTTCTGGATAGTTTCCTCAAGGATCGCTTCCGCTTGGTGACCCGCAGACGCCATCAATGTATCGTCGTAATCAAGCGAGATCATGGACAATACAACATCCTTAACTAAAGGATGGGCCGAACGAATAAACGATTCCGAACAGCAAGTACATTCCAACCCATGTAACCAAATAACAGGGGTACGCTCTTTAGTTTCCATCGCATTAGCAATTTTAGGCGCAAAGGTTGGGCCCAAGCCAAGTGCGGCTGCGGTTAAGCTACAATATTTGAGAAAACTACGACGTGTAATACCTTGTCGTCGCATTACCTCATAAAAGGTTTCTATCTGGGACATCTGTTTCTCCGCCAGTATCAGCACTGAGTCACATGCAATAAACCACGTAATGTCGGGGTCTAATTAGCTAAGTGAGTTATCATTATTTTAAGTCGCTACTGCTCAACTCTTTACCTATCGCAATAATCGAGCCAATAAAATAAACACTTAATATTCAGCAGGTTAAGATGTACTCGTGTTTTAATCAGTTAGCTTACTTACCACTCCTAAACAAATATTGGTTACTCTCTTAACAGAGACAAAAGTCTTAGTTCTTTGTTATAAATAATGTATTTAATATCCATCTTTATTGATGAATATCAATATCTTTAAGACATTTAATCAGTAAGATATTCGTTCACCTTCAGGAGAGTAGATTCATGCCAGTAATTGACGCTAAGGCCATTCCTCAAGTCGCTATGGACTTTATGAACGATGACCACGAGGAAGCGGTAACATTACTTAATCAACTTTTCAGCGCACTCGACGGCGGAGAGAAGACTGCCATAACGCAATGTTTAGAAGCCTTCTTCCAGCATAACCAAGAGCACTTTGCCCGTGAAGAGGAAGAGATGGTACGTATCAGCTTTCCCCCTTACAGCTGTCATAAAGGTGAACATGATCGTGTGCTTGCAGAGCTTCGTGAGATCATCACTCAGTGGAGTACTGAGGCTGATCGTGAAAAACTGATGGTCTATCTAACAGAGACTGTCGTTCCTTGGTTCACTAATCACATACAAACCATGGATACTGTTACTGCGATGTTTATCAGCAGACAGCCTGCCTGAATCTAATTAGCGAGTGAAGCTCAGTTCCCTCTGTTTTTGACTGAGCTTTTAGGCTCCATCTTTAAGTACTATGCTCTACCGGCTTGCTTATAGCCTTTCAGCTTTAGCATTTCGCCTTTACTAACCATCTTTAACAAATCACATTTAACTAATCACCTTTAAAAGCTGCCAAAGCGTCCCAGCTATCAACTGATAAGCTGGGCACTAGCGCGTCTTCCCCTCTTCCTGATTAACAAAAATCCTCTACAGATATATAGCTAAAAAATACAGAAGATAACGGTATAAATACAGGCAACATATAGTTTGTAGATAGAGGTTTTTTCAGAAAAAGCGGGGCGTTATTTCGACATCTTTGATCTATAAGGTTTGATCTATAAGGTTTGATCTATACGGTTTGATCTACGCGGTTTGATCTATACGGTTTGATCTACGCGGTTTGATCTATGCGGTTTGATCGATACGGTTTGATCGATACGGTTTGTATCAATGTCGTTAGACCGATTTGCTTAGCGAGATAACAGACGTTAAAAATTAAGTAAAACGTATGCGATGAGGATTGAATAGAAATTCTAAGGAAGATCACTTCGAATAAGATCAGATCTTAAGCGCGCTTTGCTTAATTCGCAATAGAAACAGAAAGCAGCCATAAGCATGACTGCTCAAACATGAAGAAGGAATTGAGGCTTACTGAGCATCAAACTTCTATGCTTTAGTTTTTTAAGCCTTAAGCCTCAGCCCCTAAACCTCAGGCCCTAAACCTTAAAAATTTAGACTTTAAGCTTTTTCGTTTTCTTAGTCAGTGCTTTATCTAGCTCGGTCGGATATACCACCAGACCTTCTCTATCTTCAAACGGGCAGATTACGACTGCAAACTCATCATCCTCTAAGCCTGGCGTCCAATGGCTATGCCACTTAGCTAAAGTAATTGCTTCCGCCTTACATGCATCCCACTCTCCTGTTGCCCAAGCTTCAGCCAGCGCTTTATTTGGCCATACAGGAACACAGTCTTCGTCGTCAGTATTCAGCATTACGCTGCCATATTGATCAGTTAAGATCCAGATTTCACGAGAGGTTGCCGCTTCTTTCACAAAGAAAGCGTACAGCTCTTCATCATTCAATTTTTGAATAGCAGCCAAATCAGAATCATTACTTAATGTCGACATATGGGTATCCGTCACGAAAATAGAACAGGATAAAACAATTCCTTAATGATTACTTCTATAAAGAGATGATTACTTCTATTAAGGATGCAAACCATCACTCTTTTAAGACCGGCGATAAGGCCACACAATTTTATATACCGCCATCATCATAACTTCAGTAACAGATGGCTCTTAATGATCAGGCTTATACGCCTAACGCTTTTCTGCTATTCTTGCCGTCGATTCAACCTCTATTAGAACGATTAGCTTTTATTCGGTTAGGCCATCATGGAATTCATAATGAGCAAATATTGGAGCGACGCGATTAAGCGTCTAACCCCTTACGTCCCCGGTGAACAACCTAAAGAGTCGGGTATTACTAAACTCAATACCAATGAGAACCCCTATCCGCCTTCTCCTTTGGCTGCTGCGGTTATCAATAATTTTGATACCGACCGCTTAAGACTCTATTCTGATCCCGACTGCACCCAGTTAAAGGACGCTATCGCTGATCATTTTAAGGTTGCACGTAAGCATGTATTTGTAGGTAATGGTTCTGATGAGGTTCTTGCTCACACTTTTGCTGCCTTCTTCCAGCAAGAACAGCCCCTCTTGATGCCTGAGTTCACTTATAGCTTTTACCCTGTTTATTGTAATCTGTTCGATATAGATTTTAAGCAGGTTCCACTTAGAGATGAATTTACGCTAAACCTAGATGATTATGATCAGCCAAATGGCGGCATCATCTTTGCTAATCCAAATGCTCCCACCAGCCGTGCAATTGAGTTAGGTGATATTGAAGCTCTCGCTAAACGTAACACTGAAACTGTTATCGTGGTCGACGAAGCTTATGTGGATTTCGGTGCAAGCTCTGCGGTAGATCTGACGCAACGTTTCGACAATGTATTAGTCATTCAAACATTCTCGAAATCACGCTCTTTAGCTGGCATGCGTGTCGGCTTTGCTATTGGTCATGAAAACCTCATTGCAGGACTAGAGTGTGTAAAGAACAGCTTTAATTCATACCCTCTAGATATGCTGGCTATCGAATCGTCTGTCGAGGCAATCAAAGATAATACTTACTTTGAAGAAACAACACAGAAGATCATCGATACCCGTGAATGGACCTTTGAGCGTTTGGCCGAATTAGGCTTTGTTAGCCTGCCATCGAAAGCCAACTTCTTATTTACACGCCACCGTATCGTTGAAGCAGCTGAGCTAATGGGCTTTTTACGCACTAAAAAAATCTTGGTTCGTTACTTTAGCAAGCCAGGCATCGATAATTACCTACGTATTACTATTGGTACACCTGAAGAGATGCAGCTTTTGGTCGACACCTTGGAGCAACACCCAGACCTCTTTAAGATATAATTGAGTTCATCGCACCTAATGCATACGCTTAAAGCCCTAGCCAAAACTAGGGCTTTCTCATTTTTAATAGCGTCCTAACAAGTTAAAGTATCTCATCCAACCGATAAGTTGCCTCTACTCCTCAACTAGCACTACATGAGGGTTCAATACTCTCTAGTGTCCCTATTAACGCCTAATTGAAAAAAATCAGATCATATTTTTCACACCAAACTTGAAAAAAGTACAGTTGTCGCTCATACCTTAAAGGGTGTAATTTTTTCAGGAGAGGAATAATCATGGGCCTTGAACAGAAAATTTGGAACCAAGACCAACTCCAAAAAATGAATGAGGAAGCTTTTCTAGTAGAGATGCTAGATATGCTGCAGATCTCACCCGTAACCGCTGACGATGATTCAGATATAAAAAGAATGAAGGTTAAATTAGATAATGTAGAAGCAATGATTAAAGGGCGATTAGATACCTAGTTATAGATACCTAGTTATCATCGAGGGGTAATGAACGTACAAACGTTCATTACAGACCTTAATTGTTAGTCTTTAATTAAAGTCGATAGCCACTCCCTCCCCCGTATTCTAGCATTGAAAAACTTACCTATGACACAATTAGGAGGGCCATTTTTCTAATATAGATGTGGTCGATAAGTACGCTATTAGCACTCTATTAACAGGCTCTTTTGCTTTTACCTATCGAACAAGATATTACCAAGGCTTAAACTCAAGTCCGTCAATCTCTTCCCATACAATCTCGTCCTTTAGGCCGAGAACAATCTCAATGGCTTCGTTAAGGTCAGCATTTTTAGTAAGCGAACCTTTACGATCATGCATAGGAACATCGGCGCATATAGACCCATCATCCTCAACCATAAACTGCAACATCTGATTATTTTCATCAATCAACCCGACGAAGTTATCTTCTTCCTTGAGGATCGCTTTCATATACTCAATAACGTTATCTACGGTTTCTGATACAGCTTCATCCGAGCGCACACTTTTATCAGTAGAATAATCAGTATAAAAAAATTTAAATGCCATGCTAAAGTGCCTTAATGCTGATTAAAGGAGCCGAGTATAACCTATGAATAGGTACTCTGAACCCGCCTATTAACTCTCTGAGAATATAATGCCCTTCACTCGCTGTGTTATGCCATCAAACCCTTTCATTTGCCCAAGAGTTATTGCTGTTGCATAGGCTAGGATGATTATAACTTTTACCATCACGAGTATTTTGTATGGATAACAGGTTACTCACCTTCCCTCACTAAAGTACTGCCCCGGCGGTTTACCTAAGGTTTTACGAAACATTGCTACAAATGCGCTTGGGCTTCGATAGCCTAACTCTAATGCAACATCAATAACGGCCTCTCCTTTGCCAATACGCTCAACCGCTTCTTGCAGCAGTAATCTTTTACGCCATTGCTGGAAGGTCATACCTGTTTCTTTAATAAATAATCGACTGATTGTGCGTTCGCTTGCGCCTACTTTAGCCGCCCAATACCTTAAGCCCTCTTCCGTATTGGGTTTAGCGATCATCGCTTCCATAATGCGCTGCAGCCTACGGTCACTGGCTGCGGGGAGGTAAAGCAGTGAGGGTTGCAATGCCTGAAGCTCGTCCAAAATAACGGCACACACTCGACTTGCGGAGCTTTCAGGCTCGTAATCGGTGCCGAAATCAGCCACTCGTAAAATCAGCTCTTGGAGTAAAGGTGATACTTCCACAACACTGCATTGATCTGATAAACGGTGAAGAAATGCCGGATCCACAAACAGGTGGCGTAACTCTGCACTGACTTCCGCGACCGTTCGATGATAAACATTGCCCGGAACCCAAACAGCTTGATTAGGCGGAACAACCCAGCTCCCAGCATGGGTGTATACACGAATGATACCTTTACAGGCGTAAGCGAGTTGCCCCCTTGGGTGTTTATGGGGGTCCATATCTACATTCACATCCAACTGACCACGCAACCCAATAATCGGGCGACTAGGATCAACATGCTGCCCAATATCTGAGGGAAATCGCTTTATCGGCTGGTTTCTCATAGCAATAATGTCCTATATTCGATATTTATTGTCACTTTATCGACTGAAGCACTATCTCATACCTGTAAGAATAAATGCCAATAATATTCAATGATGTGTGATGGTATTGATTTAGCTATGAATTTACCTACTAGTTTACCTATCAAATTAAATCTGCACCGTGCCCAACTCTCGGCTTTGCTGCTGATTCCTTGCGCTATTGCAGTCATTACCTTAAGTGATATTGCTAGTCTATTTGATCAGAACCAATTGTTAGCAGCCTGTCTGATTATTTCAGCCCTTATTTTGTTTGCAACGAGCGCTATCCCTGAACATATTACTGCACTGATATTTATGGTGAGCGCTATGCTGCTCGCCCTCGCCCCAGCGGAAGTTGTTTTCTCAGGTTTTACCTCAACCGCATGCTGGCTGATCTTCTCAGGGTTAATTATTGGGATTGCGATTAATGAAACAGGTCTAGCCAAACGTATCGCCCATACATTTGTCGGAAGGTTAGATAGCAGCTATGCCAAGCTAATTAGTGGCATTGTTATTATGGCGACGTTACTTGGTTTTCTGATGCCTTCATCTATGGGTCGAGCGGTTATTTTCATCCCTATTGCGATGGCCATTGCTTCCGGTTGTGGATTTAGTAAAGAGAGTAACGGCTATATTGGTGTGGCTCTTGCCGCTGCATTTGGTTGCCATGTACCAACATTTGCCATTCTACCTGCGAATGTTCCAAATATGGTTCTGATCGGTTCGGCTGAAAGTATTTACAATTGGGTACCTCTTTACGCTGAATACCTTTTACTTCACTTCCCCGTTCTCGGGATACTAAAAGCAATACTAATTATTGGATTAATCCTATGGCTTTACCCGGATACACCTAAACGTTCAAATAACCAACAGCCGGTCCCTTCCATCTCAGACGCCGAATTTAAACTGATAGCAGTAATGTTCATTACGCTTAGCTTCTGGCTAACGGATTCTCTCCATCAAATATCGGCCGCTTGGATCGGTCTGACTGCCGCCTGTTTCTTATTAATGCCCGGAATAGGCTTGGTCAGCCAAGAAAGCTTTAACAGTAAGCTTAAGATGGGCTCACTAATATTTGTCGTGGGTATTCTAGGTCTAGGCTCGCTGATTAATCACAGTGGTATTGGTGAAATTTCCGGAACCCTTTTAAACAATTGGCTTCCTCTCTCACCCGATCAAAGCTTTTTGAGCTACCTTTCTTTAGCCTTTACAGCGTTTGTAACCGGGGTGTTTACAACGCTACCGGGTGTTCCCGCCGTGCTTACGCCTTTTGCGGAGCAGATGAGTCTAAATAGTGGTTTTAGTTTAGAAGCTGTATTGATGACGCAAGTTTTAGGTTTTTCAACGATTCTGTTTCCGTTTCAATCGGCACCTCTAATTGTGGGAATGCAATTAGCTGGCGTACCCATTAAGCACGCTGCGAAAGTCTGTTTAATCTCAACGCCACTAATCTTACTTATTTTTTACCCCTTGGATTACTTATGGTGGTGCCTTTTAGATTGGATTTAATTTAGCTTGTTTTAATTTGGATTGGATTTAATACCCTTACTTTATGCAATGAAACCAAATACGAATATAAGAAGTACGACTGAACACATACTATCTTTACAGCCTATAGGTTTTGCTTCTTCTCCTTAGGTCTAGTGCGGAAACGCACTCAACGTAATTGTTCCAGCAAGATTTTATGGCGTATTCTGTACGCCCTTTTTTATCTTTTTAATCTCCCTACCTTTAATACGCCGTCTCTTGAACAAAACTCAACACCATTGATCCTCATTCCCGCTATACTTAGTTTACGAAGCTGCGGGAGAAGGCAATGTCAATTAATCCTACAAGCCTTTCAACGGGCTCTATCAACCAATTCAATCAGGTTCAAAACCGCCTAGACGAGAGCAATAAACAGCTATCTTCTGGACAGCGCATAAACAATGCGGCTGTTGATCCTGCGGGCTTACAAGTATTCCTACAGTTACAAGGTCAGGTAATCGG
>CERC01134272.1_pt1 | contig 12654 bp, 12 predicted proteins | sample 530921 | NCBI WGS metagenome assembly CERC01 (sample SAMEA2621099, study PRJEB7988) | marine metagenome | isolation source: saline water (ENVO:00002010), including
TTTGAAATCTATATTGCCTACAGTACCGATATTCCTAACATCCTTACAGAAATTGGCCGATTGCGCGAAATTACGTTTAGAGCCATGCAGGAAGGCACTAATCGCGCTTTAGATTTGGATGAATACGACTTGTATTACCATCACTTGTTCATTTGGGATAAAGAAGCGAATAAACTGGTTGGAGCCTACCGCTTAGGAAAGGGTAACGACATCATGAAAAAATACGGCAAGCGTGGTTTTTATGTTCACAGTCTTTTCCGCTTGAAGCGTAAGTTTAAGCCCATTCTTTTTGAAACCATAGAGTTAGGACGTTCTTTCATTGTAGAAGAATATCAGCGCAAAATGCTGCCGCTTTTCTTGCTTTGGAAAGGTATTTTGTACTTCCTGATTAAAAACCCAGAATACCGTTATTTAATGGGGCCAGTTACTATCAGTAACCGCTATTCGAAATTATCGAAGAGCTTGATGATTGGTTTTATCAAGAAAAACTTCTTCCGTGAAGATTTAGCTGAATTGGTTCGTCCTCGAAAAAAATTCCGACCTAAGACGAAAAATGTTGATGCCGAGATTATTCTTGAATCTTCGAAAGATGATTTCAAATCACTCGATAAATTCATTCAGGAAATTGAACCGGAACGCTACAACATTCCCGTTTTATTGAAAAAATACATGAAGCAAAACGCTCGTATTATTGCATTTAATGTAGACCCAAAATTTGGACAAGCTTTGGATGGGTTAATGGTTTTGGACATGAATGATGTTCCGGAATCTACCATTGAAGACTTGAAAAAAGATTTCGATATAAAATAGGCAACAAAAAAGGCTGTCTTTCGACAGCCTTTATCTTTTATTTTCTAACAGGTTATCTATTAAAAGATATCACTAAAGTTGTGTGTTTGATCTAAGCGAATGCCTTTTTCGGTTTGTTTCACTGTACACAATTCATTTACTGCATCGTGCTCTAAGAAAATGTAAATTTCTTCTTCAACAGCTTTGTTCAAAAAGGTTGTTTTTTCATCCATCGTCACTAGCGGACGTACATCATAGCCCATTACATAAGGCAATGGAATATGATAAGCCGATGGCAATAAATCAGCTGCAAAAGCAATCTTTTTCCCTTTATAGTCAATGATTGGAATCATTTGTTTGTCGGTATGGCCATCAGCAAAGAAAACATCAAAGCCTAACGGACTATTTTCAAGAAATCCATTCCCGGGAACATCTACAAACTCTAATTGCCCGCTTTCTTGAATGGGAAGAATATTCTCTTTCATAAAAGAAGCTTTTTCACGCGGATTGGGTTCTGTTGCCCATTTCCAGTGATTTGCATTGCTCCAATATTTAGCATTCTTAAAAACCGGAGAAAGCTTCGTTTTATCACTATTGTATTCAACAGCTCCTCCAACATGATCGAAATGTAGATGCGTTAAAAACACATCTGTAATGTCATCGCGGTTAAAACCTAAAGCTTGTAACGATTTATCTAGAGAATCATCTCCATTAAGGTAATAATGGCTAAAAAACTTTTCGCTTTGCTTGTCTCCGATGCCTGTATCAATCAACGTTAATCGATCACCATCTTCTATAAGCATACAACGCATTGCCCAGTTACAAAGGTTGTTTTCATCGGCTTCAATGTTGCGCGACCACAATGACTTTGGCACAACGCCAAACATTGCTCCACCATCTAGCTTAAAGTTCCCGGTTGAGATAGGATAAATGTTCATTATATCTATTTTTTAGTTGTTCATTGACGAAGGAAAACGCAACCTTCCTTCACGAATATCCTGATACCTTTTTCCCAAATGCCTCAACATTTCAGAAAAGGTCTCTACCGCCTTTAATGTCTCTTGATGGACTTGTTGTTTTTTGAGTCTTAAGATCAAGACACCATACACCCCATTGAAACACAACTCAATAGGATTAAGTGTTTGACCGTTTGTTTTTTCTGCTAATTCGATAATATTGGGATAGGCTTTCTCCCATAGATCCAGGTATTCGCGATCCTGAAAAACATTCATTAAAGCTTTGTGTAAATACGAAAGCTCACCAATAATTTCAATCACCTCTGAAAGGTGTCCGGCATCTTGAATGTTTTCGCGCTCCATGCTCTCAATGGTTTCTAAGTACCATTTCTTGAGCTCTATTTTTTCTTTGTAGGGTTTATCTGATTTATCGACCAATTGCTCTACAACCAACTTTGGATTCAATTGGTGAGAACGCAACAGGTCTTCCGTGTGGAACATGAACAAAATATACTCAATGATATTTGTCTGTTTTTTGCGTTCTGCTTCTATCATATATTACTTGTTCGTTGTTGCTGCTTGCCCAGCTTTGTATTGTTCATTCATTTGACGAATTACTTCATTGGTAATGTCTAGCTTTTTATCTCCCCAACGAATAATTCCCATTTCATTATAACTCAAAACCACTTCATAAGGTTTATCTTTTGAGTAACCTTCAAGAAATGAACGGATTTTAACGTTCAATTCCTGATTTTTCTCTTGTTCCAAGTTACTTAATTTTAATGAATATCGATCTTGCAGATCAACCAAAGCTTGTTGCTTTTCTAACAATTCTTGTTGTTTCATTTGCCCTTCAAACTGGCTCATGTTTGCTGCATTACGCTGCAATGCTTCATACTCACTCATGAACTGGCTTTCTTTTGATTGAAGTTGTTTTGTTAAGCGCTCTTCTTCAGCCTCCAAATCTTCTTTCATTTGAATGGCCAATTCGTACTTAGCGAATATGCTATCGGTGTTAATAAATGCCACTACCTGTAAAAGGTCTTTGTTTAGCATTTCAGCATTTTCTTGTTGAGGTGTATTTGATTCTTCCTTTACGGATTGACCTTCCGCCTTCTGATTTCCGTTAAACTGAAAAAAGTAAAGAATTCCAACTGCTACAATAAGTACAGCATTAAGTAGTAAAGAGATATTTTTCAAAGCAAATTAATTTTGAGCCAAATGTAGCATTTGGAAAGGGGTAATAACAAAAAACTCCCACAGAAAACTGTGAGAGTTTAAGATTTATTGGGAAAATTTCTTCTAATTATTCATTCGTTAACTTCAAACGAGTAGGAATATCATATCCATTTTCAACACCGGTAAATCGAACAACAATACCATCTCCTGATTGAGAAATTTCTGCACTTGCAGCTCTGTGGTTATCCGATGATACTACCTCAACATAAGCTGTAGTTCCGTCTAATTTTCCTGAAATTTCATAAGCCGTTCCATTAACCGTTATTGTTCCGCTTACTTTTTCTTCTGTAGAGTTTACATTAGCAGAAGATGTTCCGTCTGAGTATTTTCCATTAATTCCATTAGCGAAAACACTAACCGATAAAAAGGAAACAAAAAATAAGAGTATAATTTTCTTCTTCATAGCTATCACTGATTGAACTGTTTTTTACTTCGATATTGCGTAAATATACAAAACATTTGATTTAGCCTCCAGTGGCTAATAAATGATTCATTAGTTCATCAAAGCTCTTGGGATCGTAATATTTGGAATCGCTGTAAACATTTGCCATTAATTTAATGTAACTCGATTCATTATCTATTAACACATGTTCAATTACGATATTGCCATATTCTTGACTTGAAATATCAAACTTTTGCTTGGGGTTCACCGGTTTCAGGTAATGCATTTCTACTGTTTGAACATGATCTGGCCGATCATTCACCTCTAGTTTAGAGGTATACAAATAGTAACTTAATTCAAGTACCCGGTCTTTAAACAAATCAAACAAGAATGGGAATTCATTCTTACCAAATGAGTTGTTTTTCGTAAAGTAAAACCCGTTGCTTTGTTTTGAGTTAAAGATATGCAGGTTAACATGTGAATCTGCACCTATTTTCTTAAACTCATAGGCATTCTTGATTAAAGTAAGTGGTGGTCTGCAGGCGTTTGAAGTCACCCAACCATCATATTCATCGATGAATGATTTGCTACGCACCAACTTTTCAGAAAGCACCGGAGGCTGATAACTTGACCCGGGCTCATTTCTTGGAGGTATAATTTTCTCAAGAATTCTGTTAACAAAGGACATCGTTGGTTTTTTATTTTTGATCCATTACGAAATTCCGCAAACTTTTCACCTCAAACATCCATACTTTGGTCGAAATTATTAAACATAAAGTCATTAGAGATTTATCCTGGCTAATCACCACTCCTCAGCTCTTTAAGGCTAGTGAAATGTTAGTGAGACCATCGTTATTCTCTGATTTTGAAAAGTTAATGTTCCAACTAGAAAACTCACTACCTGAACATGTACCCATTGACTCTAAAAATCGATTAGGATTTTATGCTGAGGATCTGGTAAAAATTGGAATTGATTTTTCGGATAATCTTGAGCTTATTGCCCACAACCTGCAGTTGCGCCAAAACAACCAAACACTAGGCGAAGTTGATTTTATTTTAAAAGACTTACAGCACAATGAGTTTATTCACCTTGAAATGGCTGTAAAGTTCTACTTGCTTAAAATAAACGGAAATACACTTCATGACTTTATAGGGCCTTCGGGAAAGGATATTTTTGAGAAAAAAGCGCATCGCCTTCAATCACACCAGTTAAAGCTATTAGAACGAAAGGAAGCAATTCCATTGCTTAAGCAACTTGGTATAGAAACTATTACTCCTCAACTATTTATTCCCGGAATGTTGTTTCACCATTTTAAAGCTCATCCGCTTCAATTACCCGAACTCAACAAAAACCTCCAATGGGGCAAATGGTGCACAATCAGCGAATTTTTTGCTTATTTTTCAGAGCAAGACGAGTGGATTCTTCGTCCAAAAATGGATTGGTTATCACTTCCTGAAACTTCACCGGTTACAAGTGCTGAACTAAAGGAAAAACTCTACGCTCAAACATTAAAATTGCCTATTTTATTAACCCCTTCCAAAACTACAAGTCAACGTATTTTTATTGTTGATAACCATTGGCCTATTGAGGAATAAATCGAAACGTCATGTTACCAGGCTGCAGTTTTGGTGCTGATGAGCTTTTATTAAATCGAGCACTTTGTGCAGCCTCCAACGCGGCATTCAAAAGGCAATTATCATTTGTTGATGACGATTCATAATCAACTTTTGCGGAAGCCACATTTCCATTTCTGTCAACAACAATGTTTATGGTTACTTCGCCTCCATATTGACACAAGTATGTGGGCACATAGATGTAGGTATCATACCTGTTTTCTAACCTATAAGTAATGTTTGTTGGACCTGAAACGGCAGCCTCAGAGCGGGCATCCTGAACCGTTACATTCTCCAATTTCTCTTGCTTTTTGGAATTGATTAACGCTTCTGCTTCTTCAGGAGTGTAACCATAACCAGAAGCCCTTTGCTCGGCAATTACTTGCTGTTCGATTTCACGAAGTTTTTGATTAATTTCTTCTTCTACAGAACTACGCGTATTGTTTGAGACCTGCTCTTCGTTTATCTTATTATAGTCAGAAGGTAATTTAGATGTACTTGCCAGATTACGTGCTTTGTTAGATGCTTCTGCCAATTGCTGATCAAGATCTTGCGTTGCTTTCTCTTCTATCTCTTTTTGAGTGAGTCTTTCTTTGGGCTGAGTAAAATCCATTTTGATCACCGAAATTCTTTCTTGAGGTGAATTATTTATGCCCCAGAAGCTAAAAACGGTAACAATCAAAAAGTGTAACACGATTGTTCCCATAATGCTCACTTTATGGCGTTCAAAAAAATCTAAAAACCGATCAAACGCACTCATTCTTCCTTCTCTGTTTCTTCTGTTTCTTGATTTTCTGCTACCGGTGTTGTTTTCTCTTTCAGTGCTTCAACAAAGCCTGGCTCTGTGTATATAAATGCCTGACTTGCCAAGTCATACAATGCCATTTTCTGTTCTATTTCCAAATTATAAACTTGCTTGTAATAACGCTCAATGTTTGTAAAGATAACAGGAAGTACTTCTGTAGTATCTTGTTTAATCACGCCATACTTACCTGTTGTTGTCTCTACTAAAACAAGTGCAGAATCAAGAACCTCTAATGTGTTATATTCTGCTGGAATCACTTCATTTCCCAATGTATCAATCAATCCGACAAGTCCTTCTTTTTCAATTTTAGCCCATCCGTTGATGAACTTCCAGGCATAATCGTATTTATACTTAATCTCTAACTCAACATCAGCATTGGCATACCCCCATTTTCCATAGCGTTTTACAGCTGTTAATTGAGGTGTGTATTCTCCAATACTTTCGAAAATAGCTGGAAAAATACGTTTCCCCAATGTATCAATCATTCCAAACTTATTTTTCAGTTTGTAAAGTGCATACCCGTTTTTAAACTCTGCATAGTTCAGTGTTGTGGCATCATAATCATACTTGCCCTTTATAACCTCTTCTCCTTCTACGTTTATGTAAGTATAATTACCCTCTTTAATCTTAATCATTCTATTGTCTGAGAGCTCTCCAATAAATGTTTGCTCAAAAGGAACAATGGTATCTCCGTTGATGTGGAGAATTCCCCATAGGTTGTTGTTTTTTGCCTTGAATAATTGGGGAGTAATGAAGTCTATTTTTTCAAACAGAAAAGGAAATACAGTATCTCCCTCAACATCAATAATTCCATAGGCCGTATCTTTTTCAACTACAGCATAGTTTCCTTTAAAATCATAAACCATCGTATACACAAATGGTATGGCCATTTCTCCATTCTCATCGAGGTAACCATAATGATCACCTTTGAGGGCATACATTCTGTTTGAGTTTAACTCTCCCAGTTCATCATATTCTGGAGCTACAACATATTTTCCCAATTTGTTGACTACTCCATAGAGATCATCCAGAATAACAATGGCTCGCCCTTCATGAAAAGCAAACACCTCTTCATATTGGGCTGCAATAACTTCTTCTCCTTTTTTATTGATGAATCCCATTTTTCCTTTTTCAGAAAATGGTGCTAACCCATCGTTGAACCACCCTACATAATCATAAGCAGGAGATATTCGCACTGTAGAGTTTGTATCGATGTAACCCCATTTATCTGTTCCGTTAACATCCTCTTTAATTGGTAAAAACTTCACCTTAGAAAGGTTAAAGTCTACAAATGCCTGATCACGATAGGGATAATCCGGATAATCCAACAAGAATTCACTAATGGATTCGGGGCTGTAATCTTTTGTTTCTAGCTTATAAATAATTGCCCATGCACTGTTGACATTTCTATTATCGGGATTGTTATGTATAAATGCTAAATAGTCTTCTGTTTTCCCTGAAGCAGTGCTCAAAGCATAAATTTGATCTTGTGCGTCTCCTGCATATGGGTTTTCGGGATAGTTCTGAATGAATGCCTGATAAGCTCCTATCGTATTTGTCTTGGTCTTCGCTTGATAAAACAATTTATCGTAACGCTGTTGTGCCTCTTCTATCTCCAATGCATCAGGATAATTTTTCATAAAATAATCATAGGCTTGATAGGTATCCAATTCTTTGACCCTTTCAAAAGCCAGTTGATTTCTTTTCCGAATGGCTTCTTTGTATTCGTCTGCCCAAGGGTTTTGATCAATAAATTCCTGATAGCTTTCTACGGTATGTTTGCTTTTTGCAACCTGATAGAATAAGGTTGATACAACTTTTTTTTGGGTAAGTATTGCTAACGAATCAATGTTTAGTTCCAGCAATTTCTCCCGCTCTTTCTCATCCGCAACCTGATAGGCAGAATCGCTTTTAAGAATAAAAACGTAAGCTTCTTCTCTGTTGTGAAACGGGTTTTTATCATTGGCATAAATTAAACTCAATCCATAAGCGGCACCAGCTGTTCGCTTTTTCATCGATTTTTCAAACAACTCTTTCGCCTCAAAATAATTATAGATTTCAAGTGCTTCAAACCCACGTTCCAGCTTTCCACCAAAAACAGTGGTAAAAACCATGATGAAGAAGATGGAAAGCAGTATATGTTTTCTTGTTTGAATTTGATTCATTGAGCAAAAATAGAATACAACAACAGTTAAAGTGACATGTATGTGCAACTGATGAAAGCGCTTTTTAGTTCATTCAACTTTAATTTTTCATTGGATTGAAGTAAAGAAAACAGACAATTCACCCCAAAACAATATTTTAGCCTTGGAATGAGCAGCATTTTATCCATGGAACATTTTCTACAGGCAATTACAGTTGCCTATTACCTAGTTGCTGTTTTGGTAAGTGTGCGGGTTCTGCTTCAAAACAGAAACCCTATTAAAACAACGTCTTACCTTATTTTACTGCTGTTGCTCCCTGTTATAGGGTTAATCATTTTCTATTTTTTTGGACAAGACTACCGCAAAAACAAACTGTTTAGCAGAAAAGGAATCAGTGATGATGCTTTTATCAACAACTGGACAAATCAACTTCTATTTCGCTTCCAGGAGAAAGAGTCTTTGGTCGAATCTGAGCTGCATGAGATGGTTAAAATTGCCCGGTTATTAATGCACAATGAGCAAGCTGTACTTACGGTTTATAACGAAGCTGAAATTCTCTACAACGGAGAGATGTTATTTCCTAAAATGCTTGATATACTCTCAAAAGCCAAGCACCATATTCATATTGAATACTACATTATTGAAGATGGAAAAATTGCCGAGGAGATTTTTCGGATTCTTCGTCAAAAAGCACTTGAAGGTGTTGAAGTGAGGTTAATTTATGATGATGTTGGCAGCAACCATTTTTCTTCTAAATCTGAACAAGAGCTAGTTGAGGCAGGTGTTCAGGTATATCCGTTTATGCCTGTTCGTTTTCCTACATTCACCTCAAAAGTCAATTTTAGAGATCATCGTAAAATTGTTGTTGTTGATGGTACAGAAGGGTTTGTTGGAGGCATTAACCTTGCCGATCGCTATGACAATCGCTGTAACAACTGGTATTGGAGAGACACTCACCTTTACCTCAAAGGTGGCGCTGTAAAATCAATGCAACTGCTATTTTTTCTTAACTGGAAATTCGCCTCTGAACAGACTTTAAATCCATCGAACATTTATTTTCCAATGGTTGAAACCACAGATCATTTCTTGCCCATTCAAATTGCTGGAAGTGGACCTGACTCAGACTGGGCTTCAATTATGCAAAGCTACTTTACAGCCATTACAGAAGCTAACCGATTTGTCTACATCACCACTCCTTATTTTATCCCTAATGAAAGTATTTTAACGGCTTTAACTACTGCCGCACAAGGCGGAGTTGATGTAAAGTTGATTGTTCCTGAAGAGTCTGATACTAAGCTTGCCCATTACGCCACAAGGTCTTACCTGAATACTTTGATGAAAGCAGGAGTTCACGTATACATGTATACAAAAGGGTTTATACACGCTAAAACATTAGTTGTTGATAATGAGTTTTGCTCTATTGGCACAGCCAATATGGATTACAGAAGCTTTAACACCAATTTTGAGGTGAATGCATTCATTTACAACAAAGAACTCTCGGAAGAACTTAGCCAACAATTTTTGATTGATTTACAAGACACTTTTGAACTTACACGTGAAAAATGGAAAAAACGAAAATTTTCTAATCGTATATTAGAATCTTTCTCCAGACTCTTCTCTCCCATATTATAACCGGATCTTTACGTATCTTTACTTCACCTATAAGATTGTTAACGCATCAACTTGATTGAATATATGTTGTTTACGTTACTGACTTTCAAACCATTATTATTGTTTTTACAGCAGTAGTAACTCCATACGACTTCATTTACCTCAATGAAATAATATTTATTAACCTAATTAACGAAAAATAAAATCTAAACGCTTCAACCCCAAGCCTGAATAACAGCCCCTTTTGATCCAACCCTTAAATTAGAGACGTAATGAAGACCTATAAAATTTTACAAGCTCTTGGCTTCAAGAAACACTATGCCCTTAAATTTCTTTTTGTAGCATTCCTTGGAATTCACATTCCACTTATTGGCTTTGTGATTTACATCATTTTTCAAAAATCAACAGCGATAGATGAATTTTCTGCTGTTGTATTGTTACTCACCTTAACGCTTATAGCAACAGGGTGTACACTCTATATCTTAAATCGATTGCTTTCGCCAATACGCTTAGCCGGAAAGGCCATGAATATTTTTCAGCAAGAACAACGCATCATAGACCTTCCTACAAACTATGATGATGAGGCCGGAAGATTGCTGTTAAATATCCGCACTACATTTGAACACATTAATAAGCTTACAGAAGAACGAAGAGACTTTACAAGCCTAATGTCTCATGACTTGCGAAGTCCGTTAACTTCTATTTTAGGACTTAGTGAAGTTATCTCAACGACAAGTTCAGACAAAGAAGCCGCAGAATGTGCCGGGAATATTCGTCAGCTTGGAGAAAAACTAATGCTATTAATTAGTGACACACTCACCTGGTTAAAGTCGGATGGTTATGAAATTAAAAAAGATGATATGAAAATGCTGCCTTTGCGAGAAATCATCAATGAAGAAATCACCTCTTTAAATGGCTTTGCGATCAGGAAGAAAATTCATTTTAATGTAGAGGTTGATCCCAATGAACAAGTAAAAGTTCATCCACAGTTTTTCTCTCATATTATTCAAAACCTGCTGTCCAATGCCGTTAAGTTTTCTTTTGACGAAGGGGCAGTTCATATCAAATCAATCAGAACCAATAAAACATTACACCTCGAGATCATTGATGAAGGAATGGGATTTTCACCGGAAAAGTCTAACGCTATTTTTGAACGTTTCACAAAGGAAGGGCGTAAAGGCACCGATGGAGAAGCTTCATCAGGAATTGGTTTATACCTCACTAAAAACTTGGTTGAGAAACACAATGGTAAAATATATGCTCAAAGTGAAGGAGAAAACAAAGGCGCTATATTTTCCATTGAACTACCAACTTCATAACACATTAAGAAACAACAAATAACCTCTTAAAAACAATTAACATTAAATTATTGTATTCATGTTTATTGTGGGAATAATTCCCCTACATTTGCCATGCTGAAAATTACAGAATATTACTTCTAATTAACTTTCGAAATCTTCGATTATTAAGATTGTAGTTTTTTGGTTTGCTTCAGCCATTTTTAAAATTTTTATTTATTTCTATTATGAACATTTTTGTAGCTAACCTGAGCTATCGCGTTGAAGACAGCGATTTACAGGACATTTTTGAAGAGTATGGCGAAGTTTCGTCAGCTAAGATTATTAAAGATCGTGATACAGGAAAATCACGTGGTTTTGGTTTTGTTGAAATGGCTGACAATGCTGCTGGAAGCAAAGCAATCGAAGAGCTTAACGGTGCTGAATATGACGGTAGAGAAATTACTGTTAAACAAGCTGAAGAACGTAAAAGCAACAACAACAACCGCAGACCTGGTGGTGGCGGTGGTAGAAGATGGTAATTCTTACACATTCTCTATAAAACGCAAAACCCCGGAACTTCCGGGGTTTTTTATTGCCTTATTTTTCGCTATGATTTCATAGGATGTTGGTACAAATGAACATCTCTCTGCGGGAAAGGAATTACTAATCCTGCACCTTCTAGTTCTTTCTTCATGTGATAATGCGTATCGAACCAAACGCCCCAATAGTGTTCAATTGATGTAAAAGGTCTTACTACAATATTTACGCTACTATCAGCATATTCCAGAACCGCTACGGTTGGAGCCGGATCTTTACGAACGCGTTCATCTTTTTCTAAAATACCTCTCAATACACTTAAAGCTGTGTCAATATCAGATTCATAACTTACGCCAATCATCATGTCTACACGAATGTATTCTTTGGCTGAGAAATTTTTCAAGCTTCCATTACTCAACACTCCGTTTGGAATAATCACTACCTGATTTTCTAACGTTACCAATTTGGTAACCAAAATGTGAATCTCTTCTACAAAACCGGTATATCCATTGGCTTCAATCAAGTCTCCTACTTTAAAAGGCTTGAACACCAATAACACTACACCACCGGCAAAATTTTGCAACGTCCCTTGCAATGCTAAACCAATAGCCAAACCTGCTGCTCCAATAATTGCAACAAAAGATGTGGTCTCAATACCAATCATTGATGCCGCACTAATGATCAACATGATCTTTAATGACCAGTTGAGTACACTCACTAAAAACGGAATTAAAGTGGGATCTACTTTTGCATGGTTTAATGTTTTCTCCATGCGTTTGATCACCCAATTGATCAATCGAATTCCTACAATTAATACAATGATAGCCAAGATGAGTTTTGGACCTTTATCCAACACCCAATTGTAAGCCAACAGCGAATACTCTTGAATTTGAGCAGCGTCAATTCCTAATTCTTCCATACTTCAATTTAGATTAAGTTCAATGAAAAAGTTCTTTTGAACAAGGTAAACCAATTCGAAGAATCAGGTATGAGAATGTTCTTTATACGTTCAGGTCAATTCCAACCGGACAATGGTCAGATCCCATAATTTCATTGAGAATAAAGGTATTTTCAACCTTGGGCATTAACTTTTCGCTAACGATAAAATAATCCAAGCGCCAACCAATGTTCTTCTCGCGAGCAGACATGCGGTAACTCCACCAAGAGTATTTCACTTCATCGGGATGCATGTTGCGCCAACTGTCTACATAACCTTCTTGAAGCATCGCGCTTAGTCCATCAATTTCTTGCTGGGTAAAACCTGCCGATTTATTGTAATTCGAATCTGGGCGAGCAA
>CERC01066140.1_pt1 | contig 12652 bp, 10 predicted proteins | sample 530921 | NCBI WGS metagenome assembly CERC01 (sample SAMEA2621099, study PRJEB7988) | marine metagenome | isolation source: saline water (ENVO:00002010), including
TGCATTCCCCAATACGACACCTCATTTGGAGTAATGTGAATCTTCTCATACATTTCATAGGAACCATCTCTACGGCACAAATATCCTACATTGTAGAGGTATTGATCGCGTAAGTATGGCATACTTCCCGTAATGATGTTAATGTTGTAAGAAATAGCAAACTCGATGCATTTGTCGCGCAACTGCTCAGTGTATTTGGCCAATTCACGAATGGCATCTGCTTCGCTGAGGTGATTATGATCTGCCATGAGCGGTGCGTTGAACAGCTCAGGAAAAAGCACAAAGTCACTTTTGTAACCAGAAACCGCATCAATGAAAAATTCCATTTGATCAAAAAGTGCTTCTATATTGGCAAAATGGCGCATTTGCCATTGTACCAAGCCAATACGTACCGTTGATTTAGGTACTTGAATTACTTTTTCTTCTTCCGTATAATAGATGTTGTTCCACTCCAGTAAGGTGGCGTATTCTAAAGATTCAACATCGCCAGAGAGGTAACCTTTCAAGATTTTAATCACGTGAAAATCATTGGAAAGCTGAAAGCTCAAAACGGGATCGTAAATCTCCTTGTCTTTTACTTTTTGAATGTACTCTTTTGGAGTAATCTCCTTGGCATACTTCGCATAATTAGGAATTCTGCCTCCTGCAATAATGCTTTTTAAGTTGAGGTTTTCACACAACTCTTTACGGGCATCGTACAAACGTCTACCCAAACGCATGCCGCGTGCTTTGGGATGTACAAACACATCAATTCCATATAATGTATCTCCATTAGGATCGTGTGTGTTGAACGTATATTTCCCAGTAATTTGAGCATAGGTATGATTATCTCCAAACTTCTGATAATCTACAATTAACGATAAAACAGCGCCTACCATTTCATCGTCAACAAACACTCCAATTTGTCCGTCAGGAAAGATTTCAAGCAGTTTTAAAATGTGCTTTTCGCTCCAGTAAGAATTTTCAAGTTGTTTGTAAGCAGCAATCATAGCTGCTTTTAAATCCGGATAATCTGAAGCTTTCAGGTGACGGATAGCTATTGTAGCATGAGAGTTTTCCATTCAATATTTTAAAGGTTCATAGAAGAAACAATGGCATCGATTTTCTGTTCTAATTCAGCCTTTGCAGAAGCATAATTTTCAACAGTATCCAATGTTCCTTTTACACTGATGTAGAATTTAATCTTTGGTTCAGTGCCCGAAGGTCTGGCGGTGATAACACTACCATCTTCTAATAAGATTTGAAATACATTGCTGGCAGGGAAATCAATACTTGAAGTAGAGCCTTCAACAATGTCTTTTTCTTCGCTGGTTTGGTAATCAATGGTTTTTACCACTTTAACACCATTAACAGTTTCAGGAGTTTTTTGTCTGAAGTCAGCCATCATTTGCTGAATTTCATCTGCTCCGGATTTTCCTTTTTTAGTGATTGAAATCAGACGCTCTTGGTAATGTCCGAATTGCGTGTAGATTTGAATCAGTTGCTCAAATAAACTGCTTCCTTGTGCTTTTGACCAAGCTGCAATTTCTGCTGCAATTAAAGAAGCGGTTACAGAATCTTTATCACGAACAAAGTCGCCAATCATAAAGCCATAGCTTTCTTCACCTCCACAGATGAATTTTTCTTTGCCTTCAAGGTTGCGAATAATTTCAGCAATCCATTTGAAGCCTGTTAAGCAGAAATAGGTTTTTACACCGTAAGCATCAGCAATGTCTTTTAATAAATTGGTGGTAACAATGGTCTCTGCAATGAATTCTTTACCTGTTAGCTTATTGGCTTTTTTCCATTGATCTAACATGTACCATGTGAGAACTACAGCCGTTTGATTTCCGTTTAACAACGTCATGTTGCCATCAAAATCACGAACGGCAATACCTATTCGGTCAGCATCAGGGTCTGTACCGATAACCATATCGGCATTGATTTTATCTGCTTTTTCTAAAGCCATGGTTAATGCTTCAGCTTCTTCAGGATTGGGAGAAACTACAGTTGGGAAATTTCCGTTGGGTTCCGCTTGTTCTTCCACTACATGAACTTGTGTGAAACCTGCAGCTTCAAGCGCCTGAGGAACAGCTTTTATCGAAGTTCCGTGAATAGAAGTAAAAACAATGGATAGGTCTTCTTTACCGTCATTGGTCATAGACTGAGCAACTACTGTTTTGCGGAATGTTTCGTCTAATTCTTCACCAATCAATGTAATGAGCGCATCGTTTGCTGTAAAGTTGACATCTTTAACTGCTACTTTACGTACTTCTTCAATTACATTTTTATCGTGTGGAGGAACTAGTTGAGCACCATCGTTCCAATACACTTTATAACCGTTGTATTCTTTTGGGTTGTGCGATGCAGTAAGCACAATGCCGCTATGACAGTTTAAATGACGAATGCTAAACGATAACTCAGGAGTAGGTCGAAGCGATTCGAATAAATAAACCTGAATGCCATTGGCAGAAAATACATCTGCTACAATTTTGGCAAACGTATCTGAGTTGTTGCGGCAATCATAAGCAATAGCAACTTTAACTTGCTCATCAGAAAAAGCTGTTTTCAAATAGTTAGACAAACCTTGTGTAGCTGCACCTAATGTGTATTTATTAATACGGTTGGTTCCTGCCCCCATAATACCACGCATTCCACCGGTTCCAAACTCAAGATCTTTGTAGAAAGCATCGGTAAGAGGTTCACCACCTTCTTCAATGAGTTGCTTTACTTCATTTCTGGTTGCTTCGTCATATATTGGAGAAAGCCATTCTTCGGCTTTTGCTGTCATTGTTTCTTCTGTAAGCATAATTGTTCAGATTAAGTCAATATTCAAAAATAATCAGGTCTGTAGAGGAAAAAAGCGATTTCGTAAAAATTAAAGGCAATTTAAAGTCAATTCAAAGGGGGAAACCTGAAAAATCGTCATTATGAATGGTTAAAAGACTGAAAAAATGTCTGTATGTTTTTGAAAATCAAGACATAATGTCTCTTTTGGTACAGTGGAATCGAAATTGATTTAGAGTGAGTGAAATAAATCAGAAAAAAACTTAAAAAATTATAGGAGATTAAATTATGACACTTTTAGCGAAAAATTACGGATTTCCAGGTTTTCCATCAGTATTTGATGATTTCTTTACAAAAGATGCATTTTTGGGGAAAAATACTGAGAACTATCGTCCTGCTGTAAACGTTAAAGAAAGAGAAAATGATTTTCAGGTTGAGTTAGTGGCTCCCGGTTTCAAGAAAGGAGATTTTAAACTGGAGATCAATCATGATGTGTTAACAATTTCAGCAGAGCATGTTGAAGAGAAAACAAAAGACGACAAAGAACGTTATTCTTTAAGAGAGTATTCTAAAGCATCTTTTGAAAGAACTTTCAGGTTACCTGAAAACAAAATAGATACGGAAGCGGTTAAAGCTGTTTACGAGGAAGGTATTTTAAATGTGTACCTTCCAAAAAAGATTGAGCAAAAAGCTCAAAAGAAGCTGATCGAGATAGCTTGATTAGCAGGGTAGGTTTAGGTTAGGTTGTAAAAGCCCGGTTTTTCCGGGCTTTTACTTTTTATAGAAGTTTATTCTTTCATTTCTTTCACCGCTGCAACTTCATTATTGATGTAGGTTACAATGTCTTCGCCCCTGTAAAAACCTTGGTGTTTTCTGCGGATAACACCTTCCTCATCAATGATAAATACGGTAGGAAATGCCGATACATCTGTTTGTGTGGCAAATACGCCATCAGGATCATACAAAAAGTCGAAATCAAAAGAGGCGCTGTCTGTAAAGTGCTTAAAGTTTTCCCACGTTTGACTTTTAGATTCTCTGTTTACGAAATAATAGTTAACCCCATCGGTATCTAAACCTTCTTTATTGGCCTGTAAAACATGCATTTCTTCAATGCATGGCTTGCACCATGTTGCCCAAAAATCAACAACAGTAATCTCGCCTTTAAATTGTTCGGTATTAATCGTAACAGAATCAGTGGTTAATAAATTTGTTGACTGAATGGATAAGGCTACATTGTCACTCAATGCCCAAGTAATCATTTTAGGGAAAATGAAGAGTGCAAAAAGAGCAATGAGAATAAAATAGCCGGCAGTAATTCCTGCTTTGAGTTGTTTTGTCCAATTGCTTTGTTCTACAATAATCCCCAAGTAAACCGAGACAAATCCCAAAAGAAATAACAAGGCATGATTCCAACTTTGAATAAGTACAAAAGCCATAAACAGATGAAAAATAGACATGCTGGCGGCTTTTTTAACAGACACTCCTTTTTCTCCTTTTCTGATGTATCCGATCATAAAACCAATAACAACTTCTCCAATGAGAGCAAGGTTAATGTTGAGGTAACTCATCAGCGTAAAGGTGAAGAGTAGAAAAAGAAATCCGATTAAAAAGTCAATAAGAGCTTGCTTTAAACGATCGCTTATTGTTATAGCCATTTGTTTTAGAATTAAAGAGTTAGGTATTCGTTAAAAAATTTTTTTGCCTCCCAGCCAGTAGCGTTCATAAGTATAGCGATAAATTCGGAAAGGATCTTCGTAATAGGGCTGAAACCATTGTTCTTTGGTGATCAGGCCTTTGGCATTGTAGACATATTTCTTAATCAAGAATAAGTCGGGAGTATTGTTGTTTCTAAAATGTTTTTCTTCAATGAGTTGTCCCTTTTCGTTATAGGTGAATTCATACTTGTACTTAGTTGCCTTTTCTCCATTTTGACTTAACAGTTTCTTGGATGAACTGATGCTAACAACTTCTCCCTGAGCATTGCTCTTTAGTGCTGACGATTCAAAAACCTTTTTATTGGAGTTGGAGCAATCTGCTTTTTCCAACAAATACCAGTTGCTGTTGTATGAAAAGCAAGAAATTGCCTGTTTATTGGCATAAAAGTGATTTTCTGTAAGTTGATGGGTTTCAATTTCGTTGTTTACCGTGGTAGACCATTCCCATTCAAGGGTGTCTGAGTAACCAGTTTCATTTGTTCTTACTTGAACCAACCGATTTGATTGCACAGCAGAGTATTTATAGTTGTTCTGATGGTTGAATGAAGCATTGGTATAATTGAATTTCCAAGTAGTAACCAACCCTGCTCGGTTAAAGTCAAGTGTTGCATATGGTTTAAAGACCGGTGTAGAGCCTTCAATTCCATCAAGCTTGGCCTCTTCAATCGCTACGTGTTTTAATTTAAAGCCTCTGTTGTGCTTTATGCTTTTAGGCGTAATAGCATCGTAATTGTATTGGGCAGAAGAAATGTTATAAAGTAAAAGGAAAAATAGAGGTAACACTTTTTTCATGAAGCTAAATTATTCTTTTGCCTTGAAAAGTTGGTTCTTTGTTACCATGATTAGGGCTTTGATAACAACTCTATTGCTTGTGCTTTCACTCTTGGCTCAGGCACAGCAAATTTCTGATTCATTACACCAAAAACGATTAAGAGCAGTAGTAGCTTCTGAAGTAGGACTTTATACCGTTTCTATGAGTGGGCTTTATGTGCTTTGGTACAAAGATTACGGAAGTTCTGGCTTTCGTTTTTTTAACGATGGAAATGAGTGGCAAGGCATGGATAAAATTGGGCATGCTACAACCTCTTATTACATTGGAATGTTGGGAATAGAGGTGTTAGATTGGACAGGGCTAGAGCATAGAAAGTCTGTATGGTACGGAGGAATGTTGGGGTGGACTTTTTTAGCTACAGTTGAAGTTTTTGATGGTTTTTCAGACGAATGGGGATTTAGCTGGCCGGATATAGGAGCCAATACATTTGGAGCAGGTTTGGTGATCGGACAAGAGTTAGCTTGGGAAGAACAAAGGATATTAATGAAGTTTTCTTACACCCCAACCGATTACCCCAAATACAGACCTGATTTATTGGGAGAAGCATGGAATGAACAAATACTGAAAGATTACAACGGACAGACTTATTGGTTGAGTGGAAATATCAAATCGTTTTTGAATGAATCATCACGTTTTCCGGCTTGGTTGAATGTAGCAGTTGGTTATGGGGCTGATGGAATGTTGGGAGGCAGTTCTAACCCTGAAACTTATGACGGAGTCGCACTGCCTAGCTATAAAAGGAGTAGCCAGCTCTACCTTTCGCTAGATGTTGATTTGCGTAAAATTCCGACCAAGAAAAAGTGGTTGCGCGCTACATTAAATGCAGTTGGATTTTTGAAATTTCCGGCACCAACGCTTGAGCTTAGAACAGACGGGAGAGTCATTGCCCACGGCATTTACTGGTGAATCTTATAGCTTTCCCTGATCTATAAGGTGTTTTACTTTTAATATTCCAGCTACAGTCATAGAGTCGGCCATTTCTCCACGCATTACCATTTCAAAAGCTTCGTTAAATGGTATTTTCTTCAGCTGTAATTGTTCTGTTTCTTCGGGTTGTGCTTTTCCAAATGAAAGTTCTTTTGCTACAAAAACATAGCCTGTTTCATCACTTACAGAGTTGCTTAAATGAATCTCACAGATGTTCTCCCAATACCCAGCTGTAATTCCTGTTTCTTCCAATAACTCGCGTTGAGCAGATTCTAAGGCCGATTCGCTAAACGTGCCACCGCCTTCAGGAATTTCCCATGAATACTGATCGTGTGGATAGCGGTACTGTCCTACAATCCAGGTGTTGTAGTCTTCGTCAAGTGGTATAATACCTAGCGCTAAATTCTTAAAATGGACCTTTCCGTATATGCCATCATTGCCCGATGGGGTTTTTACAGTATGATGAAATACGGTAATCCAAGGGTTATCGTAAATCTCTTCTTCGGTTATCTTTGTCCACGGATTAACAGATTCTGAAAATTGATCAGGCATAATTGATGGTTTAAGATGCAATTAAAAGTTGGCGATAAAGTTAGGTTTCTCAACGAAGCAGGAGAAGGAATTATTTCAGCGATTAAGAACGATAAAGAAGTTATGGTTGAAGTAGATGGTTTCGATTATCCTTATCCGGCCAGCGAGCTTTTAATCATTGGAGAGAACAATGAAGTTGTGCGTGTTGGAAAAGATGTAGTTGACGATTCAACACCGGAAGATTACTTGGGAGAAGACAGCAATAGAGTAGGCTATTTTTCAGAGTTATTGATGCAGCGTAAAAATCCAAAAGGCGTTCCGGAGATAGACTTACACATTCAGGAATTGATTGGAGACTATAGCAATTTATCGCACCATGAGATGCGTCAATTACAATTGGAACATTGTAGAGGAGCGTTGGAAATAGCCATGCAACAAGGTGTGCAGCGCTTGGTGTTGATTCATGGAGTAGGAGAGGGAAAATTAAAGCAAGATGTACGCAGTTTGATTGATGGTTATCAAAACCTCAAATGGGAAGATGCTCCGTATAAATACTACGGTTATGGAGCTACAGAGGTTTTCGTTTTTCAATCTCAACGAAAATATTAGAAGTAAGAGAATCCTGAATTCGCTACTTTTGTAAGGTGCAAGTTACCTTGTCGCTCCGAGATTAATTTCGGAGAGGAAAGTCCGGACAGCATAGGGCAGCCTGCTACCTAACGGGTAGACATTTCTACGGAAGTGCTAGCAAGTGCAGCAGAAAGTATACCGCCACGCTTTGGTGTGGTAAGGGTGAAAGGGTGAGGTAAGAGCTCACCGGTGTCGGTGGCAACATCGGCAGCCAGGTAAACCTCAGGCGCTGAAAGACCATGTATACCCCGGCTTGAGTGCGGCTCGTGCGATCGGGGAGGGTAGGTTGATAGAGGTAATCGGTGACGGTTATCCCAGATAAATGACAAGGCACGACAAAATCCGGCTTATCGACTTGTACAAACATGAAGGGCGAACTTGATTTCAAGTTCGCCCTTCGCCATTTTATATGGTTTGCAATTACTACAGCTTACAGGTTGTTGTAAGTTTCTCCGTAATGCAACATTTGCTCCGTAAAGTCGGCCGGATAAGTCACTTTAACATCAATCATATCCTCGCCTTCCATAATTGGCTCTAACTGTGGATTAATGAAACCACCGTAAGGAGCAATGCCTAAGCTTTCACTACGCTTTAATACTTCTTGGTGCAATGCAGCATCAACCTGCACACCGTAGTTTTCAACCAATGCTCTTCCGGCTTCGTAATCGCCTTCAGATTTAATGCGTTGAATTTCGCGCAATAGTCTTCCGAATATCTCACGTAATTTTTCGTAATCGTTAATGCGGAAATAAGTTTTACCGTCTTTATCCAAACGCTCAATTACGTTATCGGCTTTACCTTGTTCAAATGCCCAAGATGCAACCAATTGGCGGTTACGCATGTGCGCTTCTTCCAATACCTTGCCCAATTCTAATCTACGTAATTGAACCATCATACCGTTGCGGATATAACTGTCGTATTCTGCTTTCCCAACATCAAGTGTTTCCATCAACCCTAAATCAATAAGTTTAGGATCTAAGATGTAATACAATGCCACCAAGTCAGCACGCGCCTCTTCTAATGTAGAAGCGTAGTTTTTAAGGGTTTGCTTTGGTGTTCCAATACCCTCGTTTAGTTTACCGGAAGCGTGCCCAACCACTTCATGCAATGCAGTGTGTAGTTTACCACCAAGCATGCCGTGTGCTTTAGCACGATCAACTTCTTCTTGTGTTAAGGCAAATTCTTTGGTATAACCACCACCACTTGCTTTGTCATAAGCAGAAATAATGTTTCCTAAAGAAACCGATTTAGAACCATGTGTTGCTCTAATCCAGTTAGCATTTGGAAGGTTAACCCCAATAGGAGTTGAAGGAGAAGCATCGCCACTTTCACCAGCTACAGCAACAACTTTATATGTTACCCCAACAACTTCTTTTTTCTTGTGCTCATCCATAATAGGAGAATGATCTTCAAACCACTGAACATTTTCCATAACTACTTTCATGCGCTCAGAAGCATCAAAATCTTTGATTTCAACTACACTTTCAAAAGAACCACGGTAACCCATTGGGTCGTTGTAAACTTCAATAAATGAGTTGATGTAGTCAATATCACCTTCGGTAGCTTCTACCCATGCAATGTTGTACTTATCCCATTTTTTCAAATCACCAGTTTGGTAATACTCAATCAAGAGTTGTAGTGCCCTTGCTTGCTTATCGTTCTCAGCAACAGTAACAGCTTGCTCTAACCAATAAATAATGCGTTTAATAGCAGCTCCGTATAACCCATCAACTTTCCAAACATGTTCTTCTAGTTTTCCTTCAGCCGTTTTTACCAGCTTAGAATTTAAACCGTAAGAAATAGGTTGCTTATCGTTATGATCAATAACAGACTCATAATAAGCTTCAACTTCTTTTTCAGAAACATCAGGAGAGTAGAAATTTGATGCAGAAGCTAATAAAAGGTCTTTGTTCGGATCAAGGCTTACTTTCTTGTTGTCTATTTCAGGGTTAAAAATCACATTGATCACTTCTTCTGAAAGATCAGTGTGAGTTTCGGAAAGTAATGTGGTGAAATATTCTTTTGAGAAATCAGGATTGATTTTATCCATGCTATAATGGTGGTGAATTCCATTAGAAAACCACACGCGCTTGGTGTAAGTCATAAAAGCATTCCATTCGGCAGCATTCTTATCGCCTTGATAGTTTTTCACGATGTTTTCAAGTGCTTTACGAATGGTAAGGTTATGGCGATAGTTTTGATCCCATATAATGTCTCTACCTTCATATCCGGCTTGCGTTAAGAAATAAACCAACTTTCGTTGTTGTGCAGAAAGGTTTTCCCAGCCGGGAATTTGATAGCGAATAATCTTTAGGTCAGCAAATTGTTCTGTTTGCCAAGAGAAGTCAGCTGTGTCTTCAACTAAAACCAATGCAGGTTTTTCGTCCATAGTACTTGTTTGTGTTTGCGAGTTATTGCATGCAGAGCTTAGAACTGCAGCAGAAAATATCGCAGAATAGAAAAGTTTATTCATTTGATAATGTTTCGGTTTGACCTCAAATTTAGCAAACCAAGTGAGATTGTAGCTCAGCGTTAAGCGAACTTATTTTTTTCTGATTTCGTGCTCGTGAGAACTGAGCTTGTACATGCGGTATTTTCTTATTTCGACTTGCTCTTTACCCGAAATAAAAATTAAGACAATGAGAATACCGGCAGCTAAATTACACCCGATGATTAAGTATGGGTTATCTGCCTTGAAAAGCTCAAGAATAACCTGTGTAACAATAAGGCCAAGGATAGAGATGAAAATGCGCAATAAAAGCAACTCGTTCCGCTTTTCGTAATCGGCATAGAACTTTCCGTATTTCTTTTTATGACGGTCTTGGTTCTTATTGATGAGGTAGTAATAGAAAAGAAGATGCAAATAGAAAAATGTGGTTTTAAGGAATAGAATCAGGTAAGCAAAAATGTTTTCCATTCCACTGTAACTTTCTGATGACGTTAGTAGAATACTTTGCCCAAACTTATCTTCACCAATGTAGAAGAAGGAGGTGGTTAACAAAATGAAAACGAGTAGAGACGGAAATAGGTGAACCTTGTATTGGTTCTTAAAACGCGGTTTGCGGTGCAATAAAGATTCATTGTAGAAAAAAAGCAAAGGCCCAATCAAGTAATTGGTAGAAAGGAAAAAGATGTAAAAAAAGGGAAGCATAACAACTAAGTCTAGCTTCATGGCAAACTCAGAGAAAAACAACAGTGAAATGGTTAACATCAAGAAACCAAAGTAGGATCTTGATTTTCCTTTTTGTCTGATCTGAAAAACAATCAGGCTGGAAATTAATGCTGCAGTAAGTGGCAGCATATAGCTGAAAACAGTTAATAGATTTAGCGTCATTTTTCTAAGAGAGTACAGAACGAACATAAAAAAAAGGCCGCAAAAAGCGACCTTTAATTTAAAGAGAATATTTTAGAAAACCCTATACCAGCTCTTTTTCAGCAAGATATCTTTCTGCGTCTAAAGCTGCCATACAACCTGTACCGGCCGCAGTAATAGCCTGACGGTAGATTTTATCTGCCGCATCACCTGCAACAAAGACTCCTTCAACGTTGGTTTTAGCAGTTCCGGGAACAGCTTTAATGTAACCGGTTTGATCCATATCAATCCAATCTTTAAAGATATCTGTATTGGGTTTATGCCCAATTGCTACAAAGAATCCCGTAACATCAATGGTAGATTCTTCATTGGTTTTATTGTTGAGCAAACGAGCACCAGTAACAGCATCACCACCTAATACTTCTAGTGTTTCCGTATTCCACAACACTTCAATGTTTTCAGTGTTGAAAACGCGGTGTTGCATGGCTTTTGAAGCACGAAGCTCATCGCGTCTTACAATCATGTAAACTTTCTTACACAATTTAGCAAGGTAAGTTGCTTCTTCAGCAGCAGTATCGCCACCACCAACAATGGCAACCTCTTGTCCTCTGTAAAAGAAACCATCACAAACAGCACAAGCAGAAACACCACCGCCAATACGTCTTAGGTGTTGCTCAGAGTCAAGCCCTAACCACTTGGCAGAAGCACCGGTAGAGATAATTACAGCATCAGCAGTAATCGTTTTACTACCACCGTCAATTTCAACTTTGTGAACTGGGCCAGAGAAATCTACTTTAGAAGCATATCCGCTACGGATGTCTGCATCAAAGCGTTCCGCCTGCTTTTTTAAGTCTTCCATCATCTGTGGGCCGTCAATACCTTCAGGATATCCCGGAAAATTGTCAACTTCAGTAGTTGTTGTTAATTGACCACCTGGTTCCATACCTGTATACAAAACAGGATGAAGGTCAGCTCTTGCAGCATATATAGCAGCGGTATACCCCGCAGGTCCTGATCCGATAATCAGGCATTTAACGTGTTCGGTATTTTCACTCATTTTTAAATTCGTTTAGGATGCAAAAATAATGCGTGTGTTAAACCTATTAAGGCTCGCAAATTACAATTCTTTTTATGTTTTAATAAGCGACATTTATCACAGATGTTTTAACAAGAGATTGATGTTCTTGAATAGAATTTGTGAAAAGCACTCGATGTATTCAACCTCACTAAACGTTTATTGTTCATCTGTTTTAAAAGCTCACGGGCAAATGAGATAATGCTAAAAAAGCACCGTAAATAAGCGCGTAAAAAATGTTGGATTGTCTCCTAAAAAAAACAATTGTTTATACCTTTCGCAACAACTGATACTTAAACTACACTGATATGGAACTATCAACAGAAAAAAAGCCGAAAGACCGTGTACTTCTTCCCATGAGCTATGATGTGGAGAAGCTAAAAGCAGATTGCAAAGAAATAAGAAAACATGGGTTTGAATACTATAATGTCATTCCTTTAAGAGCTCCGGCTCATGAGGTAGATGCTTCCAGACCTTTTCCACCTCCAGCAGATGATTATGCCGATGGTTCATGGACAGAATGGCTAAATACATCATACCTTGAAAATGCGCCATACATGGCTCAGATTGTGAAAGAATTTCAGGAACACACTAAGGTTACTTTAGTAAGGCTTCTACGCCTTCAGGCAGGAGCTACTGTTGCCGAGCATACAGACCCAACTTTGGGGTTAGAAATTCACAAATCGGTGGTGCGGTTAACCATTCCGATTTACACCAATGATGAGGTGACGTTTTACCTGAATCAAACTCCTGTTCCTTTGCAGGCCGGAGAGTGCTGGTACCTTCGGTTAACAGATCCGCACAAGATTGTGAACAACAGCTCAGAAGAGCGGATTAACTTAACAATTGATATGATTCCCAAC
>CERC01066783.1_pt1 | contig 12604 bp, 18 predicted proteins | sample 530921 | NCBI WGS metagenome assembly CERC01 (sample SAMEA2621099, study PRJEB7988) | marine metagenome | isolation source: saline water (ENVO:00002010), including
TCGCGGTTCTTGTCCTTGGCCAGCCGGTTGATCGACTCCGTGAAGGCATTGGTGACTGGGATGTCGTCAATCCAGGCAGCCAGCGCCTGCTCAGCATCTCGCCGGCTGGCACAGTCCCAGATGTGGTAGAACCGCTCCTTGTGCTCGTAGGCTGCCAGGAGCTGGGGGAAGGCCCCCATTCAGGTTTCCATGATGAGACGTTCGCGGTCGGAGACGTCGTGAGCCCGCTTCAGCAAGGTCTTCCGGTCACCCTTGAGGGTTCGGCGTTGGTTGGCCTTCAGCTCCTTCCTGAGCCCCTTGCGGACCTTCTCCAGGGCTTCGTTGGCCATACGCACAACATGGAACTTATCGACCACGATGCGGGCCTGTGGCAGCGCCGCCTGGACGGCACGGCGATATGGCTTCCACATGTCCATGCTGACGATCTCGATCTTGTCGCGCTCGGTCATGCTCATGAGCCGCTTCGTCACTGCCTCCTGCTGACGACCGGGCAGCAGGTCTAACAAGGTACGCTCCTCCAGGTTGGTCAGGATGCAGAGGTAGCGGCGGTTCAGGTACAGCTCGTCGATACCTAGGTAGCGGGGTGTCTCGAAGCGGTGCGCACTTGCGGTACCTCGCAGACTTCGCCAGGTTGCCGATCCAGGCACCGGAACCCCCCAGGGCGATCAGGGCCAAGGTGCCCAGACAGCAGGCCGACGCGAGCAGGCTGCAACCCCGCCTGCGATTAACGACTCGCGACCGGATTGTGACTCGGAATTCAACTCTGATATTGCAATTACACCTTCTACGGCCTTGTTCGATAGGTTAAGCTTGAGGCCGTAGTCAACTACGGAGTCAAGGCAAATGCCGGATGAAATGAACTCATTGACCATCGGGGGGCTGGCTAAGGCGGCGAACGTCTCAGTTGAGACCATCCGCTACTACCAGCGACGTGGGTTAATACCTGAGCCCCAGCGTCCTCTCGGGGGTATTCGACGCTACGGTCCCAGCGATATCGGCAGGTTGAGCTTTGTGAAAACATCGCAGCAGTTAGGCTTCAGTCTCGATGAGGTCAGCGACCTGCTCCGACTCGAAGACGGCACCCACTGCCAGGAAGCCAGCACTCTCGCGGAGCGCAAGTTGCACGACGTACGTGGGAAGATCGAAAAGCTACAGCAAATTGAGGTTTTACTGAGCGCCATGGTTGATCGGTGCTGCGCCCAAGAGGGCAATATCTCGTGCCCCTTAATTGCGTCATTACATGAAGGGGTTGGGCGAAAATTTTGTACCTACCCTAGCCAGAGTGGGCCCCCTGCCAAACCTCAGTGACAAAGGGCAACCCCGCAGGCCCTCAGAATGTCCAGTGTGACCAGCAGAGTACGGCGGGGAAGTTTTTGGGCAACAGCCCCAAACAGAGGTGCTATTAGGGCGTAGGCAATCATCTTCAGGGCCAGCGCAATGCCGAGCACCTGGCCCGCACTGCCGCCCGTCAGTCATGGGCCAGCGGCGCCAGCGCCACCGTCGTTAGCCCGGTCCCTGCCAGAGCGATTAGCTGGGCACTAGAAAGGCGTTGGTAGGTGTGAATGATCAGTGGGGGGGGAAAGATGCTCAATGGCCATAGCTCGAATCAGTCTGCGGTGTGGTGTAACGATTCAATAAATCGGGGAACCGGCGATCGATGACCGAATAATCCCGTAACGTAAAGCGAGCGTGGCGTTCACAAAATAACGGGCGGTTCCTTTGGTCTTGACGAATTGCTGCCTACTATAAGCAATGCCCCCCTCAAGAGCGAAAGTACTGTGGGCTAATGCCTTTCACTGGAACCCCATAGCGAAGAACTGCGTATGAGTAGCCTCCATGAAACCGCCTATCCGCGATTGAAGGCGGTGGTCTCGGATCAAGAACTGGCAGAAATTTATACACCCTCTACCCAGGAACGATCCTTTGCCCGAAAGCACGGTCGAACTCCGGCTGCTCGTGGCGCCCTACTCATTCTCCTGAAAACAGTGCAGCGTCTGGGCTACTTTGTCCATCTCAAAGCCGTTCCCCAATCCATTACAACGCACATTCTGGCGTGCGACGACCTTTCACATCTCGCATTGAGCCAGCTCAGGGTCTACGACCGCAATGGCGGCGCCCGTCAGCGGATGCTGGAGACGGTTCGTCAACAGGTGGGCATCAAGGCGTTCACCGTTGAAGGCAAGGCAATTGTACGGGAACTAGCGCGTGAAGCGGCCACCACCAAGCAGGACCTGGCGGACATCATCAATGTGGTGATTGAAGAGCTGGTGCGCCAGCGTTTTGAGTTACCGGGTTTTTCAACGTTGCAACGGACCGCGCGTCAGGCTCGCAGCACGGTCAATACCGGTTACTTTCGGACGCTCAATGTGGGTTTGACAGCGCATCAAAAAAACGAATTTGACCAGTTGCTGCAAGTGCCGGATGATTCCCCTCATACCAGTTGGCATAAGTTGAAACAGGAACCCAAAAAGCCGACCAATACGGAAGTGAAGAAGTATCTTCAGCACCTGGAATGGCTTCAGGGTTGGTGTCAACAATTGCCCGCTGTTGATCACATTCCCGCCGCCAAATATCACCACTTCATACTGGAAGCACGAGCGCTGGGCGCGGCCAACATCAAGGCCATGCAAAGCACCAAACGCTACGCTTTGATGGTTCTGCTGGTCCATGCCCAATTGCGTCGCGCGATGGACGATGCGGTCGACATCTTTGTTCGCAAGATGCGCAACATCAAAACCAAGGCAGAAGCCAACCTGAACCAGTATCACCTGGATCACATGAAACGCATGGACAGGCTGGTGGCTCAACTGCGTGACGTACTGACCGCCGTCCAGGAAGCGCCAACGGACTCCGAGCGAGGTGCCCGAGTGGCGGCTGCCATCCAGAGCGATCCTGATGAATTACTGGCAGAGTGTGAGGAACACATGGCCTATGCTGGCAATAACTTCATCCCGTTCATGCTGCAACCCTACCGCCCGTTACGCCCCCTGTTATTCAATTGCCTTGAACTACTGGATCTGGCGGCAACCAGCCACGATCAATCTTTGATTGAGGCGATTGCGACTCTGAAAAAGCACCGGCACAGCCGTAAGGAATGCCTTGTCCTCAGTAGTCAACCCGTCGACGTGTCCTGGCTACCGGAGCGTTGGCGCCGTTTGGTATTGGGGACCGGGCCAAGCCAGCTGCCCCCCGGGATGGTCTACCGGAAGTATTTCGAGCTGGGCGTACTGACACAGGTGAAGCGTGAACTGATTTCCGGCGATCTCGCGGTCGCGAATAGCGACCAGTACAGTGACTACCGCGATCAGCTGGTGGATTGGAGTGTCTATGATGCCCAGATAGCGGACTACAGTGCGATGATTGATATCGAATCCGACCCAGCCGCTTTTGTGGTACAAGCCCACTCCCGGTTGAGCGAAACGGCCGACCGCATTGACCGTGGCTTCCCGGAGAATGAATACGCCGTCTTCCATGGTGAAGATCTGGTGATCCGGAAGCACCGCCGTAGAGCGCCTCCGGATGGGTTAGCTGAGATTGATAAGCAGTTATCCCAAAATATGCCCGAAAAGAACATTCTCGACATCCTGGTGGAAGCCGAAAAATGGCTGGGCCTCCACAAACGCTTTGGGCCACTTTCCGGATTTGAGGGCAAGCTGGACGACCCCCGTACCCGCTTTGTTTCGACCTTATTTTGCTATGGCTGCAATCTCGGGCCAACTCAGACCGCGCGATCCATCACGACGCTTAATCGCCGGCAGGTGTCCTGGCTCAACCTGCGGCACGTCACCGAAGAGCGCCTGGAGCAGGCGATTGTACAGGTTATCAATGCCTACAACCGCTACCGGCTGCCGCGACACTGGGGAACTGGCCAGCGGGCCGCCGCCGATGGCACAAAATGGAACCTGTACGAACAGAATCTGCTATCGGAATACCACATACGGTACGGTGGCTATGGCGGGGTGGGCTACTACCACGTCTCGGACAAATACATCGCGCTGTTCAGCCACTTCATTCCTTGCGGCGTTTATGAGGCCATTTACATCCTTGATGGACTGATCAAAAACGACTCCGATATCCAGCCTGACACCTTGCATGGCGATACTCAGGCGCAAAGTGCGCCCGTCTTCGGGTTGGCTTACCTGCTGGGTATCAACCTGATGCCCCGCATCCGGAATCTGAAGCAGCTGGTGTTCTACAAGTCTGACAAACGCCAACGGTATGAGCACATCAATGCTTTGTTCAGCGAGACTATCAACTGGAAACTGATTGAAACCCATGTGCCGGACATGCTCCGGGTGGCGCTATCGATTAAGGCTGGAAAAATCGCACCGTCTACGGTACTGCGACGTTTAGGTACCGCAAGCCTCAAGAACAAACTCTACTTTGCTTTCCGGGAACTGGGGAGGGTCGTTCGGACAACCTTTCTTCTGGACTACATTGGCAGCGTGGAGTTGCGGCGAACCATTCATGCGGAGACGAACAAAACGGAAGAGTTCAACCAGTTCGTGAAATGGCTGTTCTTCGGCGGCGAGGGGGTGATCGCCGAGAATATCCGTCACGAGCAACGGAAGGTGATCAAATATAACCACTTGGTGGCCAACCTGGTCATTCTTCACAATGTGGAGTCGATGACGTTAACCCTTAAAGATCTCAAAGAGCGCGGTCATCATATTGATCACGATATTCTCAAAGGGCTGGCCCCATACCGCACGGACCATATCAACCGATTTGGCGATTATACGCTTGATTTTGATCGGCAGGTTTCACCCATGAGCTACAACGCCAAAATAATTTAAATACAATAGGTTAAGGCAAATTTTGGAGGATTGCGTCAGAATCGTTGCCGACCCTCGCAAACGGGCGGTGGCGTTTGATCCGATGGATGAATATCAGCACGAGCGCGGTTTCTTTCGGATTACAAGCCTTGAGGAGGTCCGGGCATATATGGCTCGAAACTGGCGGCGCAATTTCAAAATTGCCTATGTGCCGCCATCCGGGCAGGAAATGAAGGCTCTTGACCTGCTGTCAAAGCTTTTGAAGGTCGCGCAAAAGCCATTTTTTGACGGTGCGGATAATCGCCAGATGACGCTTTTGGTCGAAGAAATGAACATTTCTTATCCAGTATCAGGTGTGCCGCATGCCTTGGGCGGATTTCCTGATTTGTGTTCGCGTGGGCGTCATTTCGGGGTGGAGGTGATCGGGCTTTCACAGCGAATTGCCGAAGTCAATACCCGGTTTCGGGGCAATTGCACGGAAACTTATGTTTTTCGGCAAAAGGGGCCGCGTGATCTTAAGGCCGCTGCCGATGAATTGGGTGACGTGAAACCGTTGCAAATCCAAGCGTTGCAGCCGCACCAGTACATTCACGAAAAAGATGGGGTCATTACCTACGGGAAAAACTGAAAATCGTGAATTTTCCTATGTAACGTAATCTAACGTTACCTAGATTTGCCGCCCACCAAAAACGGGCGTAACCCGGTTGTCGATGAAGACAGCCGGGTTTTCTTTTGCCGGTTGGGTGGAGTGGAAAAGGGGGTTTTCCGTGAGTTCAAAAAGTTTCGTGATGGGTGTCGCCGCAACTGTGGCTGCGATGTTCGTCTATGACAAATTCATTAAGCCGAACATGTAACGGCTAAGGGGGAACAATGAAGGGCGATATTAAAACTGTTGCGCTTGTGGCTGCTGGCGTTCTGGTCGCTGGCTATGTCATGTCGCAGTTTCGTAGTTCTGTGCCGCTTCTGGCGCAGGCTCATGACGGCTATGACAGCTAATCCGGGGGCAGCATGACAACGCGAGTTCTTAAACGTATGCCGAACGGTTCGGGCATTGGCGCAGGTCAAACCGCAACGTTCAATCTGCCGCTGGGCCTTACCTATTATCAGCTCGACATTCGCATGTCTGGCGATATTGGTTCTGGTGTTGCGGATATCCCGGTTGCAAACTGGGCCGACGCCATTGGTGAAATTCGTCTTTACATCGACGGTGCGGAAAAAATCCGTATTGATGCTGCCGATCTGGCAAGCATTCTCCAGTATCGCGGGCAGACTTTGCAGGCCGGTGTATTGCCGATCATGTTTGCAAACCCGTCGCAGCGTACCCCGGCAGGCGAAGACGCCCCGGCCTATGGCACTGCTGATGTGCAGTCCATGACGCTCGAAATCGACATTGATAGCGGTATCACGTCGCCAAGCCTGACCGTTTACGGTCTGATGGGGCCGCAAACCCCGCTCGGGCAGCATTACGCAATCAAAAAATATCCGTTCAACGTGGGCAATACCGGCACACGTGAATTGCAGGATATTCCGCGTAATGGTTATGGCCTTCTGGCGATGCATGTTGATACGGCGGATGTGTCGTCGGTCGAACTGGAAGTCAATCAGCGGATCATTCGCGATTATGATCGTGCGCTTGGTTCGGCTAAGGGCATTCAGACCGGCAAGGTCTGGCAGTCCGGCTGGACGCATGTTGATTTGACGGAAAGTGACCGTCTGTCTGACATGCTGATCATGAATGTCGAAGACTTCCGCCTTCGCTTGGAAATGACCGGGACAGGCAATAACAACCTGTATACCGAAGAAATCCGCGAACATCAGCGCTCCGCATAATAGGTGTGCTTTGCCGGGGGCGATGCGTCCCCGGCAAATTGAAAGGGGGATTTCATGAGTGAAGGCAATCAGACCAATCCGGGCGGTTTCGAAGGTGCGCTAGATGGCTTCTTTAGCTATCTCGGGCAGGCGCGTGACGCCATTTTCGATACCTATGCAGGTTGGCAGGCGACCTTTGGCAGTGAAGATGGCAGTGCAAGCGGCTATTCGGAAACCGAAAATTATCCGACTGATTCGGGGTCGTGGTCAGCGCCGCCCGAAGCTGGCGGAACATCAAACACCGCGCTTTATATCGCGGTTGGTGTTGGGCTGGCCTCTGTGCTGTTGCTGACGCGCAAAGGGTAAAAGGCATGGTTCTACCAATCGGGCCGGGGGAAGAAGGTGGCGGCATGCCGGGGGCCGGTGTGCTTTCCGGTCTGCCTTCGTTTGCGGCTCCGGCGCAAAGCATGGCGCGTTCAAGCAGTGGTGGGAACTACGCTGCGATGAATGCACCCTTTAATGTTGGTGGGGCGGCAGAAACGCCGGTTTCAGCCATTGCGTCAGTCTTGCCGTGGTTGAGTGTGTTGGGGGTGGCATGGCTGACCATGAAAAAGTGATGCTGGTGGTTGTGCCGTGGGATCAGCGGGCGGCGGATGATTTCGCCCCCGTGATCCTGCCAGACAATCCACGCGGGCTTGAGGGGCTGAAAAGCGATGTTGATGCCGGAATTGCAACCGTGCTTGGGGTGTATGCCGACCAGGCACGAATTGGGTCCGTTCTGGTTCGGATCGAGCGCGGCGGCAATGGGTCGTATTTCGTTATTGAATGTGCCAACGCCGATCTACCGGGGTTTGATCTGGTCGAAACCTGCATGCCTGCCCTTGAAGGTTGGGCACGAAAGGCCGGGTGTGTTGCGGTCGATATCCCGACGCACCGTCCGGGCCTTGTCTTCAAATTGAAAAAACGCGGCTATCAGGTCGCACAAACAATGATGCGTCAGGGGTTGCAATGAGTTCTAGCCGGTCAAGCAGTTCAAGCAGCACGACAACGCAGCAATATGACCAGCGGGCCGGGGCCGAAGGCGGGTCGATTGCCGCCACGTCCGGGGCCGCTGTCACAATCGACGCAACCACGCCCGAAGCGTGGGATTTTGCTGGTGATGTTGGCGCGGATGCCTTCGATCTGGCGGGGTTGGTTGTGGCAAGCAGCTTTTCACAGCTTGGCGAAAGTCAAAAGCATGTCGGCAATGCGCTGGAAGCTGTTCGCGAAAGTTACAATTCCGATGCTGCTGCCACGCTGGAGCAATTGATCAAGATCGGTGTGCCCGTTTTGGGCGCGGCATTCATTGCAAATTCAGTGTTTCGCAAATAGGGGACATGATGGAAACCAAGATCACGCGATATCAGAGTTATTCCGGCACCATTGCCGCAGGCGATACGTTCGCAATCAACCGGCAGGGGCGATCCGTGACGTGCCTTTCTGCGTCGGATGATTTGGAAATCGTCATTGATGACGGTTCGCGGTCGTTCTTCACTGCCGGGATTTCTATGGAGTTTGACGAACCGTTCTCCAAGGTCCAGTTGCACAATCCGACTGCCGGGCCGGTGACGTTCCTGATCGCGACCGCCATGGGCAAAGTTGATGACAACCGCCTTACGGCATCGGGCAACCTCAAGGTTCTTGATCCGGGGGCAGGTGGCGAAAGCTTTGCCGATGTGATCGCCAGTCAGGCCGATATTCTGGCGATGATGCAGAATGATGAAGATCAGCGCGTTGGCGTAAATTCATTGGGCCAGTCAAATTTCATGCTGAACAGTATTTCAACTTCCGCCAGCGTTTTGATTGATCCGAGTTTGAACACAAACGGCGCAATTTTGCGGTGGTTTCGGGGGTTCTCAAATACATCGTCAAATCACGCGGTCTATATCGACACAGCCGCACCAAGCGGGCCAGACGATGCGACGAAACGCCGTATTTATTACACGCTTGGAATTGCAGAACATTACCAGTTAGAGGGCTTGCCGCTCGGAATTCCAAGCGGTCATGGTCTTTGGGTGATTGGCTCGACTGCAGACAGCATCAGAATTCAAGGGGGTTTTGATTTGCTATGACTGTTTTAACACCTGAAACAGATTACACGCCGCCAAGCGCCGATGAAACAATTATGCAAACGCGGTACGTGTTGAAAAGTGGGGTTGTGATTGTTCGCTCTACAAAGGGCGACGGGTCTGTTAGCGAGGTTGTGCTATGAACAATGACGCGCTTCTTTTGATCGGGGCCGGTGGCCTTGCCTATGCGGCCTATCAGGTCGCCAAGGGCAAGCCTATCACGTCAATTGACTTCGCCAGTGTCGGGCAGATCAGCCAAGAGGTTGATGTTGTCGCCCGCACCATTTGGGGCGAAGCGCGGGGCGAGGGTGAACGCGGTATGCATGCGGTTGCCAATGTCATTATCAATCGCGCCAAAAAAGGCGGATGGTGGGGCAACACGCCGGTTGAGGTGTGCTTGAAGCCTTCGCAGTTTTCGGCATGGAACCGCAATGATCCGAATTTTGATCTGGCGCGAAAGGTGACTACGGAGGATCCATCATTCCGCCTTGCGCTGGAAATCGCCGGGCGGGCCATTGCCGGGACGCTGCCAGATATCACAGACGGGGCAACGCACTATTTCAACCCGAACGTGGTTATGCCGACTTGGGCGAGTGCGCTCAATTACATTACCGATATCGGCAACCATCGGTTCTACGTTTAGGGGCGGTCGATGCAAGGGCATTTCGAACCGAAATATGAAGACGATACGCATGCAGTCGAATACCTGCCGGGGCGCTGGTACGTCTGCAATGCGCTCGACAAATATTCCTGTCTCGAAATCGCGCAATCTATCGCCGATGAAGAAGGGCAAGGAACCGAGGTTCCAAGCAGTTTTGCCGATCAGGCCCAGGACGATTTGCAGATTGATATCTCCAAAGCATATCCGGTGATTGATTGGGAAAAAATAGCAATGGTGGGCGCGGCTGTTCTGTTCGTCGCGGCGCTGGAAAGGGGGTAATCGTGCGTTTGGGTTTGCGATTGCAGATGATTAAGTCAAAGGAGGAAAACGACATGGCGAAACGCGGTGTCAAGGCCAATGGCCGGCTGAAAAAGGGCTATCGCTACGCCAAGGGCGGGCGCGTGGTCAAAGCAAAAGGGCGTAAATAATGCCTGCTTTTGTGCTGCCGTTTGTGTTGGGGGCTGCTGTCGGTGGCGGGGGTGGTTTCCTCGCTGCTGATGGCCTTACGGCTGCGCAAAAGCTGGTGCGCCTCGGGGTGTTGGGTGCTGGTGTCTACGTCGCCGGAAAATATGTAAAGGCGTGGTAAATGCCAGAATTTGACCTTTTCAAACTTTTGCAAGGGGGCGGCGATCTGGCGACCATCGCCCTGTTGTGGGTCATGTGGAAATTTGACCGCCGATTGCTGGCGGTCGAAATCAACCTAAAGGGGGTTCAAAACAATGTGGGATAAGATCAAAGATCGACTAAGCGAGCCGTCCACGTGGGGCGGTTTAGCTGCTGCGACTGTCGGCGTGGGTCAGGTGGCAAAGATCAATGAAGCGCCGCAAGTGGCTGATGTGATCGGGCAGGCCGGACAGGCGTTTGTCATGGGCGATTACGTCACAGCGGGCGCTGTCGGCCTCATGGGGCTGTTTTCCGTCTTCATGAAGGAAAAAGGCAGCAAGTGAGCCAGGTTATTCTTGGCCTGGTCGGCTCATCGATCTCAATTTTGGCCTAGCCGGCCCGATTGTTGGCATGGTTTCGGCCGGCCAAATTCGGGCCAGCTCAAACGCTTTCAATCTTCCTGATTATTCGGCCTATCTGCGATCTGGATAGGCCGATTTTTTGTGCAATTTCCGCATTTGTATGCCCGCGTCGTTTAAGGCGCATGATCTTTTCATTGCGAAATTTGTCATAACTTCGGAGGTTTCGCTTCTTATGCAACCGCCACCGGGCAGAAATTGTGCTTTCTGGAAGGCGGGTTCTTGCTGCAACTTTTGCGATAGCGTGTTGTTCTGGTGTCCCGTTTTCGATTTCCAGCCGAACCGCGTTTACGGTGGCCTCTATGGCCTTGCGATAATCGCGGGTGTATTCCCTGTGATGTTGTCGCTTGTCGGCATCGCGGGCAAATGCCGTGCAAGTATCTGCTAAGTATTGGAAATGTTGGGATAGTCGGCGGAGTTCGTCGGCAGGTAGCGTTTTTAGTGAGGAAATAGGGAAATCAATCATGTGATCCAGTGCGGCAAGGGTTAAATGTAAACCCTTGTTGGGAAACGCATATTAGTAAACCCGCTCACAAGAATAGCGGCGATCAAAATTTTACATAATATATATTATAGAACAAATGTGTAATCCAGAAGATGGGTCTATTGACCCCACCTCTGAGGTCCCCGGTTCCTAATTAACCTCGATCACCAGACCATCATATGCCGGTTCGACATGGTCTGGTGTATCGGCCATCGCCTGTGCGTAATCAAACTGGATGCTCATGTGGGTCATGTAGACCTGTTTGGGTTTGTATTCTTCAACCCATCCCAGAAGCTTTTCCAGATGTGCATGCGTATTATGTGGACGATGGCGCAAGCAGTCCACCACCCAGACATCCAGATCATAGAGATGTTCTTTGGATTCGTCGGGGAATTCAACCACATCAGTTGAATAGGCAAACTTGCCGATTTTGAAGCCCAGCGTCTCGCCATAGCCGTGGTCTTGCGAGAAAACGGTGATCGGGACCCCTGCTGGCTTGATCGGTCCTGTGATAACATGCGGGATTAAAACAGGTTTGAAATAGAATTCAACGCCATCTGGCAGCGGTGTGAAGACATAATTGAAACGGTGATCAATGTCCGAGATCGTCTGCGCATTGGCATAGATATCAATCGGACTTTCCATCGCGACATTTAGCCATCGCACGTCATCAATTCCATGCACATGATCGGCATGTGAATGGGTGAACAGGATCGCATCAACATGATTGATGTTGTGCGTTAGCGCCTGTTGACGAAAGTCAGGTGTGACATCGACCAGGATCTTTTTGCCGGCTTCCTCAATCAGGATCGAGCTACGCAAGCGCCGGTTTTTCGGGTTGTCCGGGTCGCACTTTCCCCATCCAAGGCCAACCGATGGCACACCATTCGAGGAGCCGCAGCCAAGGATGGTTACTTTTGTCACAGTTACTCTGCTCCCAGCGCCAGCAGATTGTTGCGATCTGCTTTTGTAAACAGTTTAAAGAAGTTATCCGTCGTTATTCGCGTGATTTCTTCGACTTCAACGCCCTTGATTTCTGCAAGTTTGGCAGCTGTATGGGCGACATAGCTTGGCTCGTTCGGTTTGCCACGTTTTGGCACGGGGGCCAGATACGGCGCATCTGTCTCGACCAACAGCCGATCTAGCGGGACATCTTCAACGGCCGCCCGGATTTCCTTGGCGGAGTTGAAGGTAATAATGCCCGAACAGGAGATATAGAAACCGATCTTAAGTGCCCGCTGTGCCAGCGTGGCTGAGCTCGAGAAGCAGTGAATGACGCCGGTAAACGGCCCCTTCTCATACTCTTCTTCGAGGATGTCCATCGTGTCGTCATCCGCATCGCGGGTATGCACGATCAGCGGCAAGCCGGTATCGCGGCAGGCCGCGATATGAGCACGGAAGCTTTCCTGCTGCGCTTCACGCGGGGAATTGTCATAGAAATAATCAAGCCCGCTTTCGCCGATGCCGATGACTTTCGGATCGGATGCCTTTGCGATCAGGGCATCGGGGCTTGTAAGCCCCTCCTCGCCTGCTTCGTGCGGATGAACGCCAATCGTGCAATAGATATGATCTGATTGTTCGGCAACGGCGCGAACATTTTCAAAGGTTGTGAGTTTCACACCAATGGTGACCATCATGCCGACACCGGCATTTTTGGCCCGCGCAAGAGTCCCGCTCAGATCATCGGAGAACTGCGGGTAGTCCAGATGGCAGTGGCTGTCGACAAGGGCGACATTCATGCCTTC
>CERC01019299.1_pt1 | contig 12602 bp, 14 predicted proteins | sample 530921 | NCBI WGS metagenome assembly CERC01 (sample SAMEA2621099, study PRJEB7988) | marine metagenome | isolation source: saline water (ENVO:00002010), including
TTTTGTAATTTGACTCATTTCTGTTTTAACATAAAATAAATATGTGATTATGGTGAGTTGTGCGATATATTTTTAATGTTAAACCAGAAATGGGAGCACCAATAAAAAAATTGAAATACTTTTTGACATTATACTATCCACAAACCCTAACTATCTATGACTACTAACCAACTGTATGAAACTACAATTGATTACTAACTACTAACTACAAACATTCCAATATGTCTTCCACTGTGACTTTCACTGCTTCTATGGAGAACGCCCTCCAGGTGCTTTTCCGCGATGTCGGTGCTGATATGATTGGCCGCATCTGCAGCCATTTCGATTTGGATGTCGAGGAGGCAACCCGCGTATCTGGTTTGAATGAACTTGCTGTTAAGAGGGCTGCTCCCAAGCGCAAGGCAGCCGCTGCCAAGTCTCCTAAGGACAAGCACGTGAAGCCAGAGTTCCCATTGCCATTCTACGGTGTCGTCAACGACAACTGGTGTCTTGGAATCAAGCTCAACAGCAAGTTGCACAACCAGTGCACCAACAAGCGTGTTGGAGACGGTGATTACTGCAAGACCTGTGCAGCTCAGGCTGAGAGAAACGCCAGCAAGAAGCCCAACTACGGTGACATCCGTGACCGTGTTTTGGACGAGGAGGCAGACGCCGAGGATTACCTTGAATACAAGGATCACAAGGGAGCCAAGACCATCCCCTATGCAAACTTCCTTAACAAGAAGAACATCACTGCCGAGCGTGCAATTGAGGAGGCAAAGAAGTTTGGATTTGATGACATTCCCGATGCCCAGTTTGTTGTCCGTGAAGTCACCCGGGGACGTAAGCCTAAGGATGGCGCATCAACCACATCTTCCGGTTCTGGTGAGGCAAAGTCTGTTGGTCGCCCACGCGGATCCAAGAAGACCGCTTCAACTGAGGCAGCACCTGAGGATGACCTTGTTGGAGCCCTGCGTGATGCCAAGAAGACAGAAGTGAAGGCGAAGTCTCCCAAGAAGGCTACTGTCATTAAGACAGACGATGCCGATGCTGCAGCCGCTAAGGCAGAGAAGAAGGCAGCAGCTGCCGCCAAGAGGGCTGCCACCATCAAGGCAAAGAAGGAGGCAAAGAAGGCCAAGGAGGAGGCGGAGAAGAAGGCCAAGGAAGAGGCGGAGAAGAAGGCCAAGGAGGAGGCAGAGGCTTTCCATTCTCCCACCAACATCGATGCGGTCGAGAGCGAGAACGAGGACGAAGAGGAGGGCTTCGATTGTGAAGAGTTCGAGCATGGTGGTGTGACATATGCCATCAACAAGGTCGACAACCTTGTATATGACCTGGATACCGAGGAGCTGGTCGGAAAGTACAATGAGAAGACAGACGAGATTGAGGCCTGTGAGGAGGATTAAATGTGTGTGAAATGTGTGTGATGTGTGTTTAATATTGTTTATAAACCCAAAAAACAAATACAAAATGTGTGCAAAACAATATAAAAAACCAATAAAAAAAAGGGGAAACCCAATTTTTTATTTTAATAAATTTATTAAATATATATTTATCTCTAGAAAAACGTGTATGTTTTTATTTTTTTTATTTCAAAATAAAAAATTGAAATACTTTTTTATCAATAAATAACAATCATTCTTCCAACTACATTGACTATTACCATCATTGAATTGTTTCTAAGATTTAATTGCTGTGTTATCAAACATTCAAACGAAAATGGCTGCTTCATCCCCTCTGACAGGTCTTGCTCAAAATGAGCCCTCCATGTTCATCCCCCATGTTTTCGCGAACATCTCCTACCGCCGAGTGCGAACTGCTTTGGAGAACGCGGATCTTGGTGTAATCGATCGCATTGATATGCCAAAGGGGAAGTCCACCAACTCCAATGGACAGAAGTATCGCCAGGTGTATGTCCATTTCAAGAAGTGGAACACAAACGAGGGGGCGACTTCTGTGCGCCAGTCCCTTCTTTCTGGAGACGATGTTCATCTGGAATACGAAGAGGGAAAGCCTTGGTTTTGGAAGGTTTTCAAGTCTGATGCACCCAAGCCTGATTACAAGCCCAAGACAAAGAAGTCCGCTCACAAGACAAAGTCCAAGATTGTGATCCACAAGAAGACACCTGAGACCGAGACTGAGACCGAGACTCTTCGCTCAGAGCTTGCAATGTTGCGTGCACAGCTTGCAGAGCTTAAGTCATCCTCACCTGCATATGGCCCTTGCACACCTGTTGCACCAGATGACGAGGATGATGTATCTGACGACGAGGATGACCTTTCTGATGACGAGTAAATCTTCCAAGATGACAAGGCAAAATTGCAAGACAAATCCAAGATAATATTTTAAAAAACAAAAAAAAATGGGGAAACCCCATTTTTTTTTATGAAAAATAACTTGGAAATGAGTTTAAAAAATATTTAAAATATTAAAATACTAATTATAAATTATTAAATCCTCATATTACCAATACTATAAGGGTCACATTGGTCCATACAAACAAATTGATATGCCATGCCATGATTTATCTATTGTTACCACTCAACAACATAACATTTGCTGTTTTTAATCTCAATGTAATTTTTTTTGCGGTGGGTGATTGTTCTTCTCGCATTGTCAGGTGATACATTTTTGACATACCACTTTGCACGAGGTCCTGATTTAATAATTAGGTTTGCACCTTTTGGCTTTGCGATAATTTCAATGACTTCATCAAGACTCATATTTTTATCAAAACCATTTTTTCCCTTACAGTATTGAAAATGGACATCATCACGAGAAACATCATGTTTCCATTTATAAATATCGCACCCTGAATAGCATGTAACATTGTAAGAAATATTGGATTCGCTCATGGTGATAGTTATTCTGTTGTGATACTCAGAAATCTAAGTTAGTTATGCATGTGTTAATTGTAAGTATTATTAGAATACATTAAATTTTTTATTTCAATTATTTAAATACTTATTCATTAACCAAGAAATGAGTGAGATAACCAGAAATGAGTTGGAAAAATAATTCTCTAATTACAGATTATTGGGTATAAATAAATAAAAATATACATAAACACACACACCATTACTATATTACACCGTGTATTAATTTTAAAAATGAAATACTTTTATATTTTTATAAGAAAGTATCAACATAACAAACAATGTGACAAAAACTGGAATACATAACAGTTTGATACTCAAGTTTTTAATTCGGTTTTAAGAATATGGATGCTAAAACAAAGGCACGCACTATTATTGGCCGAAAATTAATAAAACTTGCCAAAGAAACTGATACTTGTTTTGGGAAATGGGCTATATTAAGTGATAATTCAAATATTACTATGGATATTATTAGAGAGAATCCTGATAAACCCTGGAATTGGAAAGAAATCTCTTGTAATCCAAATGTTACATTAGAATTTGTCAGAGAGAATAAAGATAAAGAATGGGCTTGGGAACGTTTGGCGAAAAATCCTAATATTACAATTGATTTTATTCGAGAGAACAAAGATAAAGAATGGAAATGGGGTTGGGAATATTTGTCACAAAATCCAAATATTACTTGGGAAAATATTAGAAAAAATCCTGGTTTGCCTTGGAATTGGCAATATGTTTCAATGAATCCTAATATCACCTGGGATATTATTCGTAGTTTTCCAGGAAAACATTGGAAATGGGAGTTTATTTCTCGTAATCCAAATATTACTTGGGATATTATTAGAGAGAATCCTGATAAACCTTGGGATTGGAATGCTTTATCTCTTTATTCAAATATTGCTTGGGATAATATTAAAGAAAATCCAGATAAACCTTGGAATTGGGATTTTCTTTCTCGTAATAAAAATATTACAATGGATATTATAATAGAAAATCCTGATAAACCTTGGGTTATGAGTTCTATTGCTAGAAACCCGAACATCACAAGTGAATTTGTTAAAGATAACATACATGATGATGATTTTATAGAATGTCTAGATTTAAACAATAATATTACTTTGTCAATGATTAAAGAGAATCCAACTGCGAATTGGGAATGGTCCTCCCTCTGCATGAATGAAAATATTCTCCATGAAAATCTCCATGAAAATCCAGATAAACAGCGAGAATTGATTGCATTATGTCATGATTGTCATGATTATGACTTTATCTTTGATGATAAGGAATATTATCATATGTGTGAATGGCAATATTATTCTAGAATCATTGATCTTGATTATATTATGGAAAATCTTGATGACCCTTGGGATTTTGAAATCATATTTTCCAGGTCATTTGACGATGAGTGTAGTGAATTAGCCGAAAAAATACATAGATTCGAAATTATTAATTTTAGAAAGGAATTCCGCAAAACCCATTTGAAATTTTAAAAACTAATATATTAATTAATATTTTCATTAATATTTTTTATATTAACCCGGAAATGGGGGAGATAACCAGAAATGAGTTGGAAAAATATTCACAAAATGTGGCAGATTATAGGGTATAATAAAAAAAATATACATAAATATATACATCATTAGTAGATTACACCTCTAAGTTCTTCCCAGCACTGCAAGGACCTAAGACCAAAATGTCAGCATCAATTCCAAATTCCGCTATTTTCGTCACTGACACCCCAGGAAAAATTAAAAAGAAAATCAACAAACATGCATTTTCTGGTGGTGGAGCTACAAAAGAATTGCAACGCAAACATGGAGCAAATACTGACATTGATGTCCCTTTCCAGTATCTGACGTTTTTCCTTGAAGATGATGAGGAACTTGAAAAAATCCGTATGGACTACAGCACTGGTGCGATGCTCACAGGAGAAGTTAAATCACGATTAATTGGGATTCTACAAGATGTTGTTATAGAACATCAAAAAAATCGTAATATGGCAACAGATGAAGTGGTGGAACGATTCATGTCTATCCGTGAACTTAATTTTTAATATACTACAGCAATAAAATTCAAGATAATATTTTTAAAAACAAAAAAAAGAGGGGAAACCCATTTTTTTTTTGTATAAATTCAACAAGAGAGAATACAATAATATATTTTATAAAATTGAAATACTTAAAATAACATATAGAAAACATAACACAATAACTATATTGACTTTCCCATAACATTTGAATCCTAACTTCTTTCATTCTCTCAACTAATCATAAAAACAATGGCATATTCCGAATCTGAATCACAAAAAAAATATGTTGCCGACTCAGATTCCGATTCTGAACTAGAATATGAATCACAAAAAAAATATGTTGCCGAGTCAGATTCCGATTCTGAACTAGAATATGACAGTGATGATGAGGAACGACCAAAAGAAATGAAAGAACATCTTAAAAATCTTGACATCGATTTTCTTCTTGAAAATAAAGCTGAAATCAAAAAACGATTAAATACACAATGTGACGCCTTCACCTATTATGTTGCTACTTTTATTGCTTATTATCACGATCCGGTGATATATAAAACATATCCATCACATCCTAATTTTAATAAGGTTATCAATTTCTTGTTTGAAGTATGTGATGATTCATTTATTGATTTGGAAGATATTGATAAGTTCAAGTCTGGGGAATATGAGATGATTTTGAATGATGGTTGTTACTGGTTTTTGGATGATAAATCAGAAGCTATCTCATACAAAAATGAAGGATGGATTAATTATGAAGTTGAAAAACCTAATATTAATGAATCGGATTGTGAAAGCGATAGATTTGATAGTGATGAATGTTCAGTCGAAGACCCATATGAAGACACAGATTATGATACAGATGAATAGAAGACCTTAAATAGAGTGTTAAAATAATATTTTTTATATTAAACCAGAAATCAGTAAGATAACCAGAAATGAGTGAGAAAATAAATTATAACCCTAGATTTCACGGTTAAATTACGCTAATATTATTGTTAAACAGTTATTAAAGCTAGATTTCACTATGTGTTATTTCCCATTCACCCCCCGACATAATATATATGTCAATATCTCTCTTATTTACATACCTTCTTAGCTCAGTTGGTTAGAGCATCCGACTCTTAATCGGAAAGTCGTGGGTTCGAACCCCATAGGAGGTGTTTATTTTTAAATAAAATTGAATTTTATAATTGTTTAAAAGTATTTTAATACCTAACAATATAATATGTCTTCAATCAATACTCAAAAAATGCCATTTTTTAACACTATTCTCTCTACAATGACATTTAATGAAGCATTTAATCAACTATTTAATACTATTAAAACACGTTCAATAACACCAAAACAAGTTAGTTATATTATTGGAAAATATATTGATACATTCCATAATATTATGTTTGATAAAGACACAACCGATGAATTATTTAAACACGCAGAGAGAATGAAAGATAAATTTATTTTAATTGATAGTTATGTAGATGAAATTTTATTTCAAATTAATCCTATAAGTGAAGAAAAGCAAATGGATGACATTATTGATTTATTTAATGATATATCTATAAATTTTGAATAAAATTGAAACATATCTATTCTATTAATTGTATAATAACCTCTAACATAATATTGTCCACTCTAATCATATCAACATAAACAATCAACACATCAATTTATCAAAATGCCACACTTCTATAACACACGTTCTAATAAGAAAACCATGAATGCTGTTAAAAAACTTAGAACAGTTCGATTCAATGTAGACATTGTAGATAAATGCGATGATGGTTACACACTCCGTTCCAAATCAAAGGATACTAGGGTTAATTATTATCCATTTTACCGCAATTATCATGAGAAATTTTCAAAGGAATTGAGATACTCCCGCCGTAGCAAGCCTGTGCGTCTCCATATCAACTATAAAGACGAATAAATAGATTTGTAACATACTATTGTTATTAAAATTGAAATACTTTTTTATTTAAGATTTTTCAATTAATAACACATAAGTTGATGAAAGCATAAAATCAACAAATTTTTATGATTCATAACAATAACAAATGAATTTTGAAACATTAGCACGTAATATTCTTGGTAAAAAACTTATAAATCTCATTAAAGATAAACCATATAATTTTTGGGATTGGGAATCAATTTCTCGTAATCCAAATATTACTTGAGATATTATTAGAGAGAATCCTGATAAACCTTGGAATATGCAAAGTGTTTCTTGTAATCCAAATATTACTATGGATATTATTAAAGAAAATCTTGATAAACCTTGGAATTGGCAAAGTGTTTCTTGTAATCCAAATATTACTATGGATTTTATTAAAGAAAATCCAGATAAACCTTGGAATTGGTATTCTATTTCTCGTAATCCAAATATTACAATGGATATTATTAAATATAATCCTGATTTACCTTGGCATTGGTATGCTATTTATCATAATCCAAATATTACTATGGATATTATTAGAGAGAATCCTGATAAACCTTGGAATTGGAAATTAGTTTCTCGTAATCCAAATATTACAATTGATTTTATTAAAGAGAATCTAGATAAACCTTTGAATTGGGATCTTATTTCAATGAATCCTAATATTACTATAGATATTATTAAAGAAAATCTTGATAAACCGTGGGATTGGTATTGGGTTTCTCATAATCCTAATATTACTTGGGATATTATTAGAGAGAATCCTGATAAACCTTGGGATTGGGTTGAAATTTCTTGTAATCAAAATATCACAATGGAATTTATTAGAGAGAATCCAAATAAAGAATGGTATTGGTTTTCTATTTCTAAAAATCCAAATATCACAATGGATATTATTAGAGAGAATCCTGATAAACCTTGGAATTGGTATGGAATTTCTGAAAATCCAAATATTACTATTAATGATATACAAAATTATCATGATAAACCTTGGAAATGGAATTTTATTTCTAAAAATCCAAATATTACTATGGACTTTATTAAGGAGAATCCGGATAAAGAATGGAATTGGCGTTTTATTTCTTGTAATCCAAATATTACTTGGGAAATTATTGAGGATAATCCGAATAAAGATTGGAATTGGGATTTTATTTCTATGAATCCAAATATTACTATTAATGATATCCAAAATTATCCCAATAAACCTTGGAAATGGTATGCTATTTCAAGGAATAGTTTTGAAAAAGATTATAAAGTAATCTTGAAGAGATTACAAATTCGTGTTGGATTGATAAAATATAGAAAAGAATTTCGTTGTAAAAAATTTGGGTTTAAATAATTGACCTTATCCAATTATTATTTTATTTTTTATTTAAAAATTGATTTAGAATTTATTGTTGTTAATATTGTAACAACCAAATTATTAAATATGACAGATACAACCCTCAACTCAAAATTTATTACATACTACACCGGATATAGTATGGATGCTCGTAGAAATCCAATCGAATATAAATTGAGTGAATTGAATAAATGTTCAAAATGGAAAAAATATATCAATAAAATTCATAGATTGATTCTTGGAAATCATTTTCCAGGAATGTGTCTAGTTCGTAAAACAAATAACTGTTATTCATATCTTTCAAACCATTCATGTGATGATTTTACAGTTGAGTTTGAATGTAAATTTGAAGGTGATAAAAAGCGACAACATTGTAGTGCTGTAATCTATAATGGAAATACATGTATCTTTATGAAATCACGAAAGACTCCAAAAGAACTTTATAATAAACTCCTAGATTTTCTTGTTTATGAAACTAATGGATATACTACAGTTCCATTTGTATTTACAGATAAATATCTATATCTATATGAGAGAGGTCTTGTTAAATCATTTGTTGTAAAGCAAAAATAAAATTGATTACTTTTATTAATAGTTAGTATTTTTTAATTCAAATACTTATTCTGTCAAATATGCTACGAGGAAATTCAACATTTTCAACTATGCTAGAACCAAATCCGATAATTCACTATTTGAATGTATTTCATATAATAATGTTAATTTTAACTATAATTTGGATTTTATTTCTATATTTCACAATTTCTATAATTATTGATGATTGCGTTATGAAACATAGAAAGAATCTAGAGAGAATCAAAAATAAACAAACTTATTTACGTCCAAAAAACAAAATTGTATAGAAATTAAAAATAATTATATTAAAAAATATTTTTTATAAATTTTTTATTATATTTTTTAATATATTAAATATCCTCACCAGCCATAATGCGAATATGATTAATAACCTCATCAAAATGAAGAGGATTTCTAATATACCAAGTATCAACCCTATTATCAATTGTTTCCCCAAAAACCAAATCCATATCAAAAATTCGCGCAAATGGATTATACCACAATGTATTGCTGACATTTTCCTCAGCATAATCACCATTATTATCTTCTATATCAAGTTGTGCACCATAATCAATCATTGTATTAATAATATCAATATTTGGACACCATCTTACTACATGATGAAGAATAGTATTGTTATTAAAATCTTCATGTGTAGAGTTGAGGAAATCATTAATATTTACATCTGGAACAAAATTATTATAAATCAAATTAAATTCATTAATTACATCATTAGCACGTCCACAACACAACAAATACCTAATCCAATAATGTTTTTTGTCGTGATTATCAGTTTGAATTGTAGGTTTAATGAGAGAAACCAATTCAATCAATTCATCCTCAGTATATGAAATATTGTCGGTAAATAAAGTATGAATATTATCAGGTTGGATATGTTGAAACCCCTGATCAAGTGTCAAATTCAAGTGATTTGTGTTAAATTCCACATGAATAGCCATTTTGATTTGATAAGTTTATCCTTCTTTGGTTTGAGTATTTACCTTTTTTTTGGTTTGAATATGAATATGAATATGAATAATTAAGTTCGTGTATGGTGTTGTTACATATAATAAACACATAATAAGTATTTCAATTTTATTTAAAAAAAATATTAATTAGATTGTCAAATAGATTAATAATTCAAATGAATTTTGCGGAACATCTTTCTATAATTTATTAATGTAAAACGATTTTGGAGCTTATACAATGTTTCTTTGTAATCCTTTTCAAATTTATTATATAATAAAATATCCCATTTCCAAGGTAAATCAATATTCTCTCGGATATTATCAATAGTAATATTTGGATTGTGTGAAATATAATACCAATCCCAATTTTTATCTGGATTATCTTTAATAAACTCAATAGTAATATTAGGATTCATGGAAATAAGATCCCAAATCCAATGTTTATCAGGATTCTCTTTAATAAAATCTATTGTAATATTTGGATTGTGTGAAATATAATACCAATCCCAATTTTTATCTGGATTATCTTTAATAAACTCAATTGTAATATTGGGATTCATAGAAATTGATTCCCATACCCAATGTTTATCTGGATTCTCTCTAATTATATCCATAGTAATATTTGGATGCATAGAAATAAAATCCCATTTCCAAGGTTTATCAGGATTCTCCTCAATAAAGTCCATAGTAATATTTGGATTCATAGAAACATGATACCAATTCCAAGGCATATCTGGATTCTCTCTAATAATATCCATAGTAATATTTGGATTTTGTGAAATAAGATCCCAAATCCAAGGTTTATCTGGATTCTCCTCAATAAAATCCATAGTAATATTTGGATTCATAGAAATATAATCCCAATTCCAAGGTTTATCAGGATTTTCTTTAATAATATCCATAGTAATATTTGGATTACGAGAAATTTCACCCCAATCCCAATTTTTATCTTGATTTTCTTTAAGAAATTTCAAAGTAATATTTGGATTCATAGTAATGCAATCCCAAACCCAAGGTTTATCTGGATTCTCTCTAATAATATCCATAGTAATATTTGGATTAATAGAAATATAAACCCAATTCCAACGTTTATTAAGATTCTTTCTAATAATATCCCATGTAATATTTGGATTTTCAGAAATAAAATTCCAATTCCATCGATTACATGGTTTATCTTTAATAAACTTTAAAAGTTTTTTACCAACAATAGTTTTTGCTTTTAGTTCCAGATCCATTGTTTAGAATTGTTATTGTATAATTTTTAATAAAAAAGTATTTCAATTTTATAAAATAGATACTTTTAATAATTAAAATGGAACAACAACCGTGTTTATTTAAATCCTAAATATTTCCAACGAAAATCCTTTCTATATCTAATCAACCCAAAACGGTTTTGGAGTCTAGACAACAATTTGTTATAATCTTTTTCAAATTTATTATTTAAAATATAATTCCAACTCCAAGGTTTATTAGGATTATCCTCAATAATATCCATAGTAATATTTGGATTCATAGAAATAAAATCCCAATTCCAATCTTTATCCGGATTCTCTTTAATAATGTCCCAAGTAATATTTGGATTACAAGAAATAAAACGCCAGTTCCAATCTTTATCCGGATTATCCTTAATAATTTCCCAAGTAATATTTTGATTTTTAGAAATCAAACACCAGTTCCAATTTTTATCAGAATTCTCTCTAATATTATCCCAAGTAATATTTGGATTCATAGAAATATAATCCCAGTTCCAATTTTTATCAGAATTCTCTCTAATAATGTCCCAAGTAATATTTTGATTCATGGAAATTCCATGCCAATTCCAAGGAATATCAGGATTCTCTCTAATATTATCCCAAGTAATATTAGGATTACTAGAAATTCCATGCCAATTCCAAGAAATATCTGGATTCTTTCTAATAATATCACAATTAATAATTGAATTTTGAGAAATATAAAACCAATTCCAATCTTTATCCGGATTCTCTCTAATAATTTTCCAAGTAATATTTGGATTAAGAGATATATAATTCCAATCCCATAGTAAATGAGGATTCTCTCTAATAATATCCCAGGTAATATTTGGATTCATAGAAATACAACACCAATTAAAATTGTTATGTGATTTATTATTAATAAGTCTTAGAAGTTTTTTACCAATAATACTACGTGCTTGTGTTTCCAAATTCATTTTAAGTATTAAGAAAGATTTGATAATTGTTATTATGTATCTTAATGAGAACGAATCTATATGTTATTAATTGGAAAACCTTTCAATAAAAAAGTATTTCAATTTTAATAAAAGTTTACATCTTATTTAAATCCTAAATAATTCAAACGAAATTCTTTTCTATAGTTTATTATCTTGAATCTTCTCAGTCTCATCAAGATTTCCTTATAATCTTTCGTAAATTCATTACCTAATACAAATTCCCATACCCAAGGTTTATCAGGATTCTCTTTAATAAAATCAATTGTAATATTTGGATTTTGAGAAATAAGACACCAATTCCATAATTTATCTGGATTCTCTTTAATAAAATCAATTGTAATATTTGGATTTTGAGAAATTGATTGCCATTTCCAAAGATAAATTGGATTTTCTCTAATAAATTGTAAGGTAATATTTGGATTACGAGAAATTAGATGCCAATTCCAATTTTTATTTGGATTCTTCTCAATAAATTCCAAGGTAATATTTTCATTCATGGAAATTCCATCCCAATTCCACGGTTTATCAGGATTCTCTCTAATTATATCCAATGTAATATTTGGATTACTAGAAATATAATTCCAATTCCAACATTTATCTGGATTCTTCTCAATAAATTGTAAGGTAATATTCGGATGACTAGAAAGATAATTCCAATCCCAAGGTTTGTCAGGATTCTCTCTAATAATATCCAAGGTA
>CERC01134270.1_pt1 | contig 12592 bp, 15 predicted proteins | sample 530921 | NCBI WGS metagenome assembly CERC01 (sample SAMEA2621099, study PRJEB7988) | marine metagenome | isolation source: saline water (ENVO:00002010), including
TGTAAAAGATGCGTTTCATGTAATATAACTTACTGGAATAATTGCTCCGAGCGGCAAATTTCCGTAAAATTGTGATCACTTATAAAGACCTCGAGAAAATTTCCCAATAAACAACTTATTTATTAAGAACTATCAAATTTTTATTATGAAGAAAATTTTTACGCTTTTAGCTGCTTCATTTTTAGCAGTAACATCTTTTGCACAAACAGATATAGCTGTTGATGAAGTTCAGTATTACACAGATGCAAACAGTGAATACCTGTACGGTAATGCTGGCCCGGTGAGTATTGTATGGTCTAACCAAGGAGCTACAATTAATGCTGGTGATACAGTATTTGCTTTTATATTTATTAACGATGCATTTTTAACTGCTCCAGGGTTTATTGCCCAGCAAGATATACCTTCAGGTACAGTTGATACCCTAAATTATCATGCAACAACTTCACTTGATCAGACAACGTTTTATACTCGTTTGACTAATCTTGGTTATCTAGCATCTTCTTCTTTAACGATTGGAGGAACTCCTGTGGGAGCAAATCGTGAGATTAAAGCTTATGTACTTGTGTATAGACTAGGTAACAATGGTGTTGCAGATACGGATGTGAATACAGCCAATGATACTGGATCTGTAAGCTATGATCTTGTACAAGGTGATTTCTCTACAGCAAACCTAGAGGTAGCTTCTCCTGCTGGAGTTGTAAACGCTAGCAATGAAATTGATTTAGGAAATACAATTGATTCAGTTTCTTTTGACTGGACAAACAATGCTGCTCAGAGCTTTTACCATTACATATCTACTTTTGAGTTGTCTGTAGATGGAGCTCTAGATACTATATCTGTAATTTTACCAAGAGGAGCGACTACTTACGGAGCATATACAGGCTATGTAAATCCTAGTGCAACAATTGGTGTAACATTACCAATAGATGCTTCAGCTTTACCTAGTACTACAGTTGGAGATTTTGATGTATGTGTTCGTACTTTATATAGTGACGATGCTGATGCTACTAATGATCAGGTTTGTGAAACATATACTTATGTAAATTCAACAGGTATTCAAGATATGGCTGCAGCTTCTGTTAAATCATATTTCGCTAATGATGTATTGAACATTACAGTAGAAAACATGAATGGAACACAAGATGTTAACGTAACGAACGTTTCAGGTCAGATTGTATATACTGGTAAAGTAAACAATGGCTTAAATCAAGTAAACATTGATGATGTAGCTGGAGTTTATTTTGTAACTGTAGGTGACAATACTCAGAAAATTGTGAAGTTGTAATTTGAATAGCAACTTTTATCGAATAAAAAAAGGCAACTGGTTAAGTTGCCTTTTTTTATTTCCCAATTTTTAGCTGGCTATTATTGACTTTTCGTTCAATGATTTGCTGGGTTGAATCTTTTGATTCATTGGTATTAAACTGTGGTTTAGAGTCAGCTTTTATTGTCCTTTGCGCATCTCCTGTTTCTTCGGCCGTAACACAACCAGTAAAGAGTATTCCCGTTAATAAATAACCCACTATCTTTGAATGCATCGAAATTGTTCTTCTTTTCATAATTGCGAAATAAATGAATAAATCAGTAACCTCTTTTCTTTTAACGTTATTATCACTTTCAGCGTTGGCTCAAACAGACCTACAGGTAGATACTTTTACAACTGTAGATGGAGATACTTTATACATACAATACCATGAAGTGCAGTTCAAAACCAAATTGCAAAATATAGGTTCTCAAGACATTCTAATAGGGGATACAATTACAATTGCCTACATGCAAGAAGAAGATTTCTTATTCAATGCTAACTATGTATTAGATGCTACATTGTTTGCCGGAGATACTTTAAGCATTCTATCACCTAATTTCACACTGATTGATACAGGGTATCAAACGTATTGCTCTTACATTGTCTATGCTGATGATACTACATTGTCAAATGACACAGGTTGTATTCAAATATATGCAGAGCCCAATTTAAGTACATATAATCCGAGTCAAAGTAATGGGGTGAGAATCTATCAAAGTAATGAACGTTTAATTGTTGACTTTGAAACACCTTTAATCGCTAAAATAACTTTTGTGGTGTATGATTTGACGGGGAGAGTGGTTATGAATAGAACCATTCCAGAAGGAGTAACTTATACTTCTTTTCCTCTAAACAAATTCTCAACCTCTGTTTTTATAACAAGGCTAATCCAATCCAATCAGATATTGGATACCCGAAAAATTGGCCTAAAAAAATAGGAGCCTGATTTTTCAAACTCCTATTTCCAATTTGTATTTGTTTGAGCATTTAGTCGATGAAAGAGAATAATCTTGACCATCTGATTTTTCCATCAAATAATCCGTAATCCGGGTCAAGTGATAACCAGATAAAAACAGCTTTTCCTACTACGTGATCTTCTGGTACAAATCCCCAAAATCTGGAATCTTGTGAATTGTGACGGTTGTCTCCCATTAACCAGTAATAGTTCATTTTGAAGGTGTAGCTATCAGCTTCTTGATCATTAATGTATACTTTACCATCGCGCTGATAAAGTGTATTGCCTTCATAAACCGTTATAGCTCTTTGGTAGTAATCAATATTGTTTTGCGTCAATTCTATGGTCATCCCTTTCTTTGGAATAACCAGTTCTCCAAAATTGTCAACGGTCCAGTAATGTGCAGGTTTATTAGGATAAATGCTTAGAATAGGATCGTAAATTTTGTTCTCTTTAAAATAAGCAATAGCCTTTTTCGCTCCATCAAGCCCCAATGAATTTACGAGCCCTCTTTTGAACTGATCATCAAATGTTTTTTGTTCATCTAATTTAAGTTCAACACTTGTTACGTTCGAATTTTGAGCAATTTTTTTACTGTTGATAGATGTAAGCGGAAAGAGGTAGGCGTTATTGCCATAGCTACTGGCATTATCTGCCTGATCTTCGAAATCGATAAGGAAATCATCTTTAAGTTGACGCTTAAAGTGTTCACTTTGCATCGGAAAAGGTTGCTTGGTTCTAACGATATACTTGAACTGCATATCCTCAGCCTTAAAAGCTTCAACCCCATTAATGAAAAGGTTACCATCTACAATTTTGACGGTATCACCGGGGATTCCTACACAACGCTTAATGTAGTTTTCGCGTTTGTCAACAGGCCTCTCAATTAAGTCTGTAGACTGCTTGATGGACTTACGTGCAATGTCTATGTAATTAGAATAGGGGAGAGCTTTTCCGTTTCTTGCAATATCTCTTTGGATTAATTGATAAGCATTTAATCGAATAACGGCATCGTAGGTAATGGAAGATTGGTAAACAGGATGAACAGTATCTCCTGCTGGAAAATTGAATACAACAATATCGTTACGCTCAATGTCTGTTAAAGCAGGCAAACGATAATAAGGAAGTTCAATCCAGTCGAGGTATGATTTAATATTAAGAACAGGAAGTGTGTGGTGTGTAAATGGGAAAGAAAGTGGTGTCTCTGGTATTCTGGGACCGTAGTGCATTTTACTCACGAAAAGAAAATCTCCTTTCAAAAGTGTTTTTTCCATCGATGAGGTCGGAATGGTAAATGCTTCTAAGAAATAAGTTCTGATAATACTAGCGGCTACTACAGCAAATAAAATGGCATCTCTCCACTCTTGAGCTGTTGTTTTCTTATACTTTATACGGTCTATTGGGCCAACGTATTTTACATCTTTATCAAGTGCTAACTTAGGTAGATAATAGAAAGGGAGAAAAGCAGACTGAAGTACATCTGAAGTTTCACGTTTGCCTAAAACAGTAGACGTATTGACACTCATGATCAAGAGCATTAGAATATTTACTCCTGGGAAAATAAGTAGTAAAATCCACCACCATGGCTTTTTGATAACTTTAAGCCATATGACAATATTATAGACAGGAACAATGGCTTTCCAACCTTGGTATCCGGCTTTTTCAAAGATTTTATATAAGCTAAACAGGTAAGCGGCAGTTAGTAGAATATAAATGATATAATTCATGCTTTCGTGATTTTTCGGCAGCTAAAATAGCAGATTAGAAACGGATTTCACTCCCAACTTATGTTAAAGGCTTAATAAGTCTGTCATGGTAAAGACACCAACTTTATCTTTTATCCATTCAGCAGCAATTACAGCTCCTTGAGCAAATCCTTTTCTTGACTTGGCTTCGTGAGTAATCGTAATTTGATCAATATTACTTTCATAAGTAATACTATGAGTTCCCGGAACTTCATCGATTCGCTTAGAAGCAATCGCTAATTCAGTTGGAGCGGAAGCGTTTTCTTTTACCCAGCTCTCTTTACGGTTCAGAATGCCTAGTGAGCCTTCTGCTAGTGTAATTGCTGTTCCACTGGGAGCATCAAGTTTGTGGATGTGATGAATTTCTTCCATGGTGACATCATAGTCAGGTTGGTTATTCATCAATTTGGCCAGTTGTTTATTGAGTTCGAAAAACAAGTTAACGCCAACGCTAAAATTGGTCGCATAGAAAAGCCCTGCCTTTTGAGTTGCACATTTTTCAGAAACTGAATCAAACGCATCGTACCAGCCAGTTGTGCCAACTACTACAGGAACATTCGCATCAAAACACTTGTAAATATTTTCAACGGCAACAGCCGGAACAGAAAATTCAATGGCAACATCTGCTGACTTTAATCCTTCGTAATCAGTACTTGTCCATTCGGCACCAATGCGGGCAACAATTTCATGATTGCGTTCAAGAGCAATTTGCTCAATGGCTTTTCCCATTTTGCCATAACCAATTAAGGCAATTTTCATGTCATTTATATTTTAAAGTGAAATTGAGTCGGAAACCAGCATAAGTTTGGTTGGTGTTACCGATTCTTCTGAATTCAGGTTGCCAGTGTATTGACAAATCATCGCTAACATCGAAATACATCAGGTGAGCATCTACACTAGCGTCAATAATTTGTAGAACATAAGTTACACCTCCCAAAATGTAGGAAAGCTCCATCCATTCTTTGTATTGATCTCTCCAGTCTTTAATACCCTCAGTTGTAATTGCATAATTGGCAAATTCGCTTACGGTAGTACTGTCATCATCTGTTTCAGCACGATAAGCATCGCGGTAACGAACATATTGCTTGTGGTTATCAATGGCGAAATAAATGCAGGAACCAAAGGCCGCATAAATAATCGGAAGTTTCCAGTATTTTTTATTGTAGACCTGTCCTGCTCCTGGCAACACAGCAGATAGAATGGCTGCTTTAGTAGGAGAATGTTCTTTTTGAGCCTCGCTTTTCCGAATCACTTTAGATGTTTCAGTAGTATCTATCCGAATACTGTCTTGTGCATAAGAAGGATGGCACAAGGTGAGTAGAAGTGTAAAAAGAAAAAATGGAATGAATTTTACCCCAGTCATAGTTCCGCTTAGATCAGTTACGGATTTAAAATATTCAAAATACGGGTAAGGTCATCATCATTATTAAATGAAATAAGAATCTTTCCTTTTCCCGAATCGTCTTTTTTTATTTCCAGTTTAGATTCCAATACCCGGGTTAAATCTACCTGATGTTTTTGCTGCTCAAACGATAAATCAGCTTTAGCAAGAGCACCTGCTTTTTTACGTGTTTTAGTTTGAGGGTTAGCCTTGGCTCCACGCGCAAGTTCTTCTGTTTGACGAACAGAAAGTCCATTTTCAACTACATGGTGAAAAATTTCATTCTGCTTTTGCTCTGTATCAACATTAATCAATGCACGAGCATGTCCCATGGTAATTTGCTTGTCGCGAATTCCTTTTTGAATAGTAGGAGGGAGCTTAAGTAAACGCAGGTAATTGGTAACAGTAGCACGTTTTTTCGCCACTTTATCAGCAAGTTCTTCTTGTGTTAGATTTACCTCGTCAATTAAGCGCTGATAACTGATGGCAACTTCAATTGCATCAAGATCTTCGCGTTGAATATTTTCAACCAATGCCATTTCAAGCATGGTTTGATCATTCGCAATTCGAATATAGGCAGGAACAGCATCGAGTCCAGCCAATTGAGAAGCTCTGAACCTACGTTCACCGGAAATGAGTTGAAATTGATTTGTTCCGGTCTTACGAACTGTTATTGGTTGAATTACACCGTGCTGACGAATAGAATCAGCCAATTCATTCAATGCATCTTCTTCAAAATGCGTTCTGGGCTGAAAAGGATTGGTCTCGATAGAACTTACGGGCAATTCTGCGATGGCTCCTAATACAGCAGGGTCATTAGCAACAGCATCTGCAGTTTCGGTCTCATTGCTCGATAAAAGTGCACTTAATCCTTTTCCTAATGCTTTCTTTTTAGTGGCCATCTACTTCAATAATTTTGTCTTTATCACTGAATTTGGTCATGTTGTTTTTCTGTAAAATTTCACGCGCCAAATTAAGGTAGTTAACAGCTCCTTTTGAGGTAGCATCATGCATAATAATGGTTTCACCATGTGAGGGAGCTTCACCAAGCTTGGTGTTTCTGTGCACAATAGTATCAAAAACCAATTGCTGGAAGTGCATTTTTACTTCTTCAACCACTTGATTGGCTAAACGCAAGCGCTGGTCATACATGGTTAAAAGCATACCTTCAATTTCTAGGTTTGGATTCAGTCGACTTTGAACAATTTTAATAGTGTTCAAAAGTTTTCCAAGCCCTTCCAATGCAAAGTATTCGCACTGAACAGGAACAATTACAGAGTCTGCAGCTGTTAAAGCGTTTACGGTAATTAGTCCCAATGAAGGAGAGCAATCCAGAATGATAAAATCGTAATTGTTACGAATTTTATTTAGAGCTGCACGCATCATTTTTTCCCTATTGGGAAGGTTAATCATTTCAATTTCAGCACCTACTAAATCAATGTGAGCCGGCAAAATATCGAGGTTGGGGTTATCTGTACCAATAATGATATCCTGAGGCTCTGCTTCATTAATAATACATTCGTAAATGCTGGTCTTAATGTTTTTAGGCTCTAATCCAACACCTGATGTTGCATTGGCCTGAGGGTCGGCATCTACCAAAAGTGTTTTAAAATCCAATGCACCTAAACTGGCAGCAAGGTTAATAGCAGAAGTTGTTTTTCCAACTCCGCCTTTCTGATTGGCTATTGCAATGATCTTTCCCATGTACTATTTCTGTTTTACCGCTCTAAATCGCAAAGTGCAAAAATACCGCAAACTTAACGAGGCATCAAAACACCTGTTAACAACTTGTTTCTTTTCTTTGCACAAATTTGCTTTTGGAAGCGAATAGTAAAGATAGAACTTCAAAAATAAATGACGTTTTCTGTCGATTTTGCTTTTACTAACAACAAAATGTTGAGATATTAATGATAACTTTAATTTGTGGGACTAACCGCCCTGAGAACGTAACGAGTGCAGTTGTAAAAGCGTATTCGGAGCTGTTGAAAAAAAGAAATATAGATCATCATATTTTACACTTGGAACATCTTCCAAAAGATTTTGTGTTTAATAATGATGTGATCGGAAACCGTAATCCGGACTTTAGCCGAATTGTAAAAGAGGCGATTGACGGAGCTGATAAATTGGTTTTTATTGCCCCTGAATACAATGGTGGTTTTCCCGGTGTACTCAAAGCTTTTATTGATGGAATATGGCCTGAAGTATTGAAAGATAAAAAAGTGGCATTTGTAGGTGTCGCTTCAGGTAGAGCTGGAAATTTAAGAGGGATGGATCAGTTGACAAACATCTGTCATTACCTCAATATGCATGTTTTACCGTTTAAAGTTCCAATCTCATCAATAGAGAAATTTATTGACGAAAATGGAGCAATGACAGAAGAAAACACGCTCAATGTGTTGGACAAGCAGATAGGGTTGTTTGAAAAATTTTAGTAAAAAGGGGCTTTTTTAAAGCCCTTTTTTATTGTCCGTTCAATTGCGAAAGGCATATGAGAACAAGACCAAAGAATGGTTGTTCTTTAAATGCAACAGCGTTTCAGTAAAAATGTAATTTTGCAAAATGGCACATTCAATTGATGAGGTACTTAAAGTTCACGGATTAAAAATTACGTCTACCAGAAAGCGTGTGCTTGGACTCTATTATGAGAGTGATCATGCTTTGGCACATTCAGACATTGAAGGGCAACTTGACGGTGAGTTTGATCGGGTGACATTGTACCGAACGTTAGCAGCTTTTGAAGAAAAAGGAATTATTCATAAAGTGCTGGATGAAAGTGGAAGTGTGAAGTATTCGCTTTGTAATTCCTCTTGTCAGGAAGATCGCCACCAAGATCATCACTTGCATTTTCAATGCGAAAAATGTGGAAATACATTTTGTTTGGAAGGTGTACATATTCCCGCACCGGAACTTCCCGGAGGCTATCAATTATCTGATTGGTATATGTTGGCTAAAGGCATTTGCCAGTCGTGCGCAGTAGCATAGCAAACGAATAAAACTTGTAATGTTAAGTTTGTCTAAATCCAATATTACCGGAGGGTTGGTATACCTATTTTGAGAGGTAGGATTATTACAGAAAATCAATCACTTAAAAAAGAAGCATTACTTCTGAACAAAAAGGTAGAGTTTGTCTACCATATCCTCCAATTCAAAAGGTTTTGTGATGAAGTCGTCAAGATGAGTACCTTTTATAAGCTCTTTAGCTTCGAAGGCAGAGTGTGCTGTAAGTGCTATAATAGGAGTTTCTTTGTTGATAGATTGACTGTTACGGATTTTTTCAGCGGTTTCATAACCGTCCATAACGGGCATATTAAGATCCATTAAAATAATATCGAATTTTTGTGCATTCAAAGCATCCAATGCTTCATCACCACTTTGGGCTTTGTAAACATCAATACCGGCCTTTTTCAAAAATTTCTCTACTACGAAAAGATTAATCTCGTTGTCATCCACAACAAGGGTTTTCAATCCTGTAAGATCTTTGTCCATCATCGCAACGAATATACAAAACACTTGTTTTCACCCCAGTAATTATTTACGGAAATTACTGTGCTTGAAACCGTAAAGAACGTAAACCGATATAATTTCCGGAACTGTCATATGCATTACCTGCAAGAGTGAGGTAATTGTCTGTAAGTTCATGAACTTCGAAATAGCCAATATATCCAGCGTTAAAAGTGATTTGTAAATCTGTTTTATCATTGAAAAATTGCCAAGATCCGGTTGAAATATCTACTTCGTCATCACATTTTAAATTTCCATTTAAAAGTTCAAAATATCCGTCAAAGTGAAAGCTATAGATGTCGTCAGAATTGCATTCCGGAACTTCTTCAGGGATAGTATCATTAAGAGAAATGCTAATAATGCGCCAATACTTAATGTAATTATCTGTTAATGCCTCGGATTGTGTGTCTGGTTTGGGGTTGTAATACGTACCATCGGTGTTGTCTTTTTTACAAGCACTAAAAAGTAGGGGCAATGCAAGTAAGAATAACAGTTTCCAGTTGTTCATAGAATGCTAATTTAGACAGAAATTAAAATATGACAATTGTCATTTTGTAATTGACAGGCTGCATTGAACTTTGCATCGAAATGAGTGAGCAAACGGTAACAGAGCAAGAAGTAAAATGCTACCACTGTGGTGGCGATTGTGAAGATGGCATAATTGAAGCTTACGACAAAGTCTTTTGTTGTGAAGGCTGTAAAACCGTTTATGAAATCCTGAACGAGAACGATCTTTGTACATACTATGATTTTGAAAATAATCCTGGGATTAAGATCAAAAAATCATTGGGAAGTAAATATGCTTATCTCGACAACAAAGAAATAGAACAAAACTTACTTGAGTTTGATGACGCAGGGATGGGGAAGATTCGTTTTTTTGTTCCTAAAATACACTGTAGCTCTTGTATCTGGTTATTGGAAAACCTCTATCGTTTAAACGAAGGTGTGATTCAATCTCAGGTTAATTTTCTCAAAAAAGAAGTCTACATCACGTATCGCAAAGAGTCAATATCATTGCGAGAAGTTGTTGAATTAATGGCTTCAATAGGTTATGAACCTTCTATTTCTCTTAAAGATTTTAATAAGAAAAAGGTTAAGTCGGGCAACAAGGCTTTTTACTACAAGTTAGGGGTAGCAGGCTTTTGTTTTGGAAACATTATGTTGTTGAGTTTTCCAGAATATTTGTCTTCTGATGCTTCTTACGATACACAGTATAAAATCCTGTTTGGTTATTTGAATTTAGTGTTGTCACTTCCTGTATTGCTGTACAGTGCTAGCGAATATTTTGTTTCTGCGTGGAAGGCAATACGTAACAAGTTTGTCAACATTGACTTACCCATTAGCATTGGTATAATTGCGCTGTTTTCGAGAAGTGCTTATGAAATCATTACCATTACCGGAGCAGGTTTTATGGACTCTTTTACGATGCTTGTTTTCTTGTTACTGGTAGGGAAGTGGTATCAAAATAAAACTTACCAAGCACTTTCTTTTGATCGCGATTATCAATCTTATTTTCCTGTTGCTGTAACACGTATAACCGATGAGGGTGAGGTAGCAGTTCCTGTTCAAATATTGGAAGTGGGAGATGAAATAGTATTGAGAAATCAAGAGATAATTCCGGCAGATTCTGAACTATTAACTCCTGAAACTGAAATTGACTACAGTTTCGTTACCGGAGAGTCAGTACCAGTGAAAAAACTAGGCGGAGAAACCATTTTTGCAGGAGGACGCCAAATTGGAGCAAGTATTCATTTAAAAATTATTCGTCCGGTATCGCAATCGTACCTTACTCGTTTGTGGAACCAAGAAGCTTTCTCAAAAGAAGAAACACCCATGAATTCCATTTTGAATAAAGTGAGCAAGTATTTTACTTTATTCATCATGTCAGTGGCAGTAATAACATTATTGTTTTGGCTACCCAGCGATACTTCAATGGCTATTAAAACATTCACGGCAGTATTGATTATAGCCTGCCCTTGTGCATTGGCATTAACGGTGCCTTTTACTTTTGGGAATACCATCCGGATTTTTGGAAAACATCAATTCTATTTGAAAAATACGGAGGTCATTGAAAAAATGGCAGGAATTGATACGGTTGTTTTTGATAAAACAGGAACGTTAACCCATAGCAGTGGTGTTAAAATTGAGTTCAAAGGGACAAGGAGTTTAACAGAAGAAGAACGTGTACACATTCGTTCTATCGTACAGCACAGTACTCATCCGTTGTCAAAAGCCATATATAATAGCATGACGGAAAAGACCATTGAATGCTTGAATTTTAAAGAAACAGCCGGACAAGGAATTTATGGTGAAATTGACGAGGTTCATTATCAGCTTGGTTCTGCTGCATTTGTAGGAGAAAAAACAGAAGTGCTTAAAGATCAAACTTCGTCAACTGTTTATGCTGCTAAAGATGGAGTTATAATCGGGTATTTTATCATTAGAAAAGAATACCGAACAAAACTGAAAGAAGTTTTGAATTCGTTGAAAAATCAATACAAAATACATCTTGTTTCAGGAGATAATGATGTTGAAAAACAACGCCTTTCGGCCTATTTTGATCAAGATCAAATGTTGTTTAATCAAAAGCCTGAAGATAAACTGCAATACATTGAAAAATTGCAAGCCGATGAGCACAAAGTGTTGATGATTGGAGATGGGTTGAACGATGCAGGAGCTCTAAAACAGGCTGATATTGGAATTGCCATTTCTGATGATGTGTACAATTTTTCACCGGCCTGTGATGCTATTTTAGATGCAGACCAATTTTCTCAACTCAACCAGCTGGTGCAGTTTTCTAAAACGGCCATGAAAATTGTCCGATTTAGCTTTTTAATCTCATTAACCTACAATATTATCGGCCTAAGCTTTGCTGTTCGAGGAATGGTAACTCCTTTGTTTGCAGCAGTTTTAATGCCGATCAGTTCTGTGTCTGTAGTTGCCTTTGTGACCATTGCGTCAAACATAGCGGCAAAGCGTCTGAAGTCCCTGTAAATACTGGGCAATTCTCAAAAACTGACGAAAGTCACTTTTCACGGTGATGCCTCTCATTTTTTCCTTGCTGTTCTCTTCTAACATTTGTATTGTCATTAAAATGTCAAAACCAAATGAGTGTAATTTACATACTAATCGGATTTAGCCTAATTGTGGCGCTAGCGTTTTTGATAGGTTTCATCTGGTCTATCAAAAACGGACAATATGAAGATGACTATACGCCATCAGTGCGTATTCTATTTGAAGAACAAAAACCTCAATCGAAATAATCTCATCTAAGTAAAATGGCTGAAATGAATGAACAACAATCTGCACAGGGAAAAGAAACAACCGGTGCAGCAGCGATCAAAGAGAAAGTAGAGGCAAAGCCTCGAAACCTCGAACATTTTGAATACGACAATTCGATTGCAAGAAATTTTGCAATAGCATCGTTAGTATTTGGTATTGTAGGTATGTTAGTTGGGTTAACTGCCGCTACGGAACTTGTTTTTCCACAGTTGAACGGAGGAATTGAGTTCATTACGTTTGGTAGAATTCGTCCTTTACATACCAATGCGGTAATTTTTGCATTTGTAGGGAACGCAATTTTTGCCGGAGTTTATTATTCACTACCTCGCCTTATGAAAACTCCAATGTGGAGTAAAGCCCTTTCGAACATTAACTTCTGGGGGTGGCAATTAATTATTTTGGCAGCAGCAATTACACTTCCG
>CERC01134269.1_pt1 | contig 12579 bp, 13 predicted proteins | sample 530921 | NCBI WGS metagenome assembly CERC01 (sample SAMEA2621099, study PRJEB7988) | marine metagenome | isolation source: saline water (ENVO:00002010), including
GTTAGTGATTATCTGGTAATAGAAGATTCTATTCAGCTTGAGCAAGGCACATTGCCATTTATTAATTACATATATCCCTCTCAGCAAAATGAGGTTGAATTGTTTCAACAACTTAAACCAATGCTACAACTGTATGAAAACATAGCAGATCAATATCCATACATGAGTGAAAAGTATGGACATTGTATGTGGGAAATCAATGGAGGTATGGAGCATACAACAGTGAGCTTCATGGGGAATTTTGGTTGGGAGTTACAGGCGCATGAATTGGCACATATGTGGTTTGGTGATTTGGTAACATGTGCATCTTGGAAAGATATATGGCTAAATGAAGGCTTCGCAACGTATTATACAGGTCTTACTTATGAATTTTTACCTGGAGTCAGGCAATATTGGAGTAGATGGAAAAGAATTCAGGTGGAAAAAATCACATCTGAAACTGGTGGGGCTGTATACGTTGAAGATACAACAGATGTAAGCCGGATATTTGACAGTAGACTTTCGTATAGTAAGGGAGCGTTTGTGCTTCATATGTTGAGGTGGCATACGGATACCCTTCATTTTTTTGATAATGTGAATGCTTGGTTAAATGCCGAAGACTACCGGTTTGGTTTTGGAACAACAGAAGATTTTCGCCATTTAATGGAAAACGAATCAGGAATTGATTTAGAGGAGTTTTTCAATGATTGGGTTTATGGTGAGGGCTACCCCTCTTTTACTGTTGAGTGGGAACAAAAAGGAAATGCATTAACTGTTGAACTTAACCAAACTACATCTCATTCCTCAGTTGATTTTTTTGAAGTGAAATTGCCTTTAAGAGTTTATAATCGTTCAGGAGACTCTTTGGATTTAACTGCGATGCATAACTACAATGGGGAGAGGTTTGAATATCAGGTTCCTTTTGTTGTCGATAGTTTAGCTGTTGATCCTGATTTATGGCTGATCTCAAGAGGTAACAAAGTCATTAATAAAAAGGAAAGGCAAGTAGTTAAAGTATATCCAAATCCTGCAACAGAAGTGCTAAATGTTCATTCAAATGATCCTGATGGAGTTATCTATAAAATAACATTGATGGATGTTAAAGGGAAGGTGATCAGAAGAGTAGAAGGTATTAGTTATCAGCATTACACCATTGATTTAAATGGTTTTCAGTCAGGACAGTATGTCTTGGTTGTTGATACAAAATGGGGAAATAAAATATTTAATGTTGTTATTGTTGAATAGATCGTCTTGTTTTTGGTGATTTTATAGCGATGTGGGGTTTGAGGTGGTAATGTTTTAATTGCTGGCTGACGTGGATGTGTAATTGTATTTTTATATTAGTTAAAAATGACTAAATTGGAAGTCCAAATTTTGAGAGACTTCCAATATGAAAACAAAACAACTTCTTCTATCCCTCTTTTTCTCTTTTGGCGCGTTTGTGGCAGTTTTTGCACAACAAGCCGATTCAAAATCAGCACTTCCTTATTCAATTGATGATGTATACAGCATCATAACTGATTATGTTGAGCATCCTTCTGATACAACCAACTATGCTGAATACATATTGAATCAACCAGGTTTTCCCTCTTTAGAAATCAACGCTGTAATTGCGAAACCTCAGGAGGAAGAAATAAAAAAATACCTTACAACTCACGTAGAAGAGGTAACTCAACTTCTTATTAGAAGAAAGAAAAATTACGATCTGTACTTCTTACCTAAAAAATAAATGTTCCCCGATATGAGAAAAATTCTACTCTTTTTAGGATTGTCTATTCTAATACTTTCAGCTAACAAAACCCAAGCTCAGACTGCAATTGCTGTAGGCCCCCAAACAACTACTTTCACAAGTATGGTAAGGGGTTATTTCTTTACGGCACCAACAAACTTTACAATTTGTCAACTCTATATTCCTTCCGATGCTTCGACTGGAGTGCAAAATATAGAAGTGGTAAGGTTTACCAATGGAGCCCCACCTGCATATGCAGGAACTACAAATGCGTTCACATCATTGTTTTACATCAATAATTATGCTCCAAACACGCCAATACCTTGTAATATACAGGTGAGTGCTGGTGATGTAATAGGTGTATATGGAGCGAGGGGTACTAACATGGTTAATAGTTATGGTTCACCTAACTATGTGACAACTATAATGGGAAACAATGCAACACTTCAAAGGTCAGGAATGCAGTTTAACCTTAACACTCAGCAAATGCATGATATCTGGTCTGAGGTGAACTATAACATTGGTAGAATAATTATGTATATCAATTGTTGTACTCCACCAAGCGCATTTCCAGCTCCTATACAAGGAGATTCACTAGCTTGTGCTGGTGATATTGAGAGTTATTCAGTAGATACAAACGGTGTAGGTTTTGGGCCAACAACATACAATTGGACTGTCCCATCGGGAAGCCAAATTGTTTATGGGCAGGGAACAGATTCAATTCAGGTATTACATGGAGGAGGAGTAACAGGACAAATTTGTGTTACAGCAGCAAACTCTTGTGACTCGGTTGTGCATTGCTTTAACATGTACAAGGATAGCTTGTCAGCTCCTGATTCTATAACTGGTATAGATACTGTGTGTGCAACAGCCAGTACTTATAGCTATACAATTCCGATTGATACCAATGCCACGAGTTATATATGGGAAGTTCCAACTGGTGCCCAAGTTATTTATGGGCAAGGTACAGATTCAGTAGTCGTACAATTTGATGCGGTAATTCCAAATGCAACAGTATGTGCGGCATCAGCGAACAGTTGTGATACAAGTAGCTTTACTTGTTTCTCAGTTTATACGGATTCTATTCCTATTGTAAATGGAGCAATTACAGGTGCCCCTACAATATGTGAAGGAGATAGTGGAACATATACAATTGCTTCTGTGTCAAATGCAGATTCGTACACATGGGCCATTTCGAATGGTGGATTTGTAACCTCAGGGCAAGGAACTACAGCAGCAACTATTCAGTTCCCGTCAAGTGGACCCACTCAAATATGTGTTGAGGCCTCTAATGCTTGTGGTACTAGTTTAAACACATGTGAAACCGTTATTGTAAATGAATTTATAGCTGCAAATGCGGGAGTAGATACTGCGTTTTGTTTGACTGATGGAGTAGTTACCGGTAATGCACCTTCTTCTGGTGCGGGTGTCTGGAGCTATGTGTCTGGTCCCGGTGCGGTTACTTTTGGAAACAATGGTCAGGCTGTTACCTCTGCAGATGTTTCAATCCTGGGAACATATACTTATGAATGGGAGATCACAAACGGTTCATGTGTTGATCGAGATACCGTTGAGGTAACTTATGATCAGGAGCCTATTACCTTAGGAGGAGCAGATCAGGAAGTATGTGGATCTGCAACAAACTTAAATGCTGTAACACCAAATCTTGGAACTGCTATGTGGTATCAGATCTCAGGTCCTGGTACTACAGATTTTACCAATTCAACAGTAAACAATACAGCTGTAGAGATAGATACTTTCGGGGTTTATAATTACGGTTGGGAAGCAACGAATGGCGCGTGTGTGATTGTTGATACTGTTGAGGTGATATATTATGAAGAATTAGACCCAGCCTTTGCTGGAAACGATACTGTCATTTGTGATTTTTACTTTGTGCTGAATGCAGATTCGGCAAATGCTGGTACTGGGATATGGGAACTTTTGTCTGGAGATACAGCCTCATTTAATGAGTATGATCCAAACACACCAGTATATCCTACAAGTGTTGGTACATATACATTCAGATGGACAGTTTCAAATGGCGTATGTCCACCTTCTTCAGATATTGTATCTGTAAGAGTGGCAGATCCTGATTCGATTAATGCAGCTTTTTCGTTCACTCCTGAGTCACCTGTGAATGTGTTTGATCCTGTAACATACATGGATCAAAGTTCTGGGGCTGACTATTGGCATTGGGCATTTGGAAATGGAGATTCTGCATTTACTCAAATGCCTGTTTATGAGTATACATTTGGTGGAGAATTTGTGATTGTATTGACTGTTACAAATGATGATGGGTGTATGGATACGGCAACATTAGACATTGAAGTATATGACAAACTAATTGTTCCAAACGTAATAACACCCAATGGCGATGGTCAAAACGACATCCTATTCATTCAAACAGGAAACTTGGAATCATATAGCATTAACATTTTCAACCGATTTGGAAGACGAATCTTTGAATCAAATGATCCAAAAGATTATTGGGATGGGAAAGTAAATGGAAAAGTAGTGAGTTCAGGAACTTATTTTTACGTAATAGAAGCCGGAACCAGAGCAGGTTCGCAAGTCTATAAAGGCAATATTACAGTACTGGAATAAAAACAGATGATTTTATATTTTGCATCAGTAGATGTGATGGCAAATAGTTAAAAATAAAAAAGGGGCTAATTAGCCCCTTTTTTATTTGATGAATTTTATAAACTTATAATTTTATGGATAACCCTACTTTACCATCAGCAACAGCATTACCACCGCTGAATTCAAGCATAACTCCTAGTTTTTCATTGAAATAATATCTTCCGCCAACTTGAAGGCCAAGGCCTAAACCAGATACTCCACTACCATCATAGTCTAAATCATTATCAGGCCCATCGTATGTGTTGAAAACATAAAAACCAAGGTTGGCTCCAGCATAAACATCCCATTTTTCAGGAATCATTAAAATGTCAGTAAAGTGGTAATTCCCATTGGCTACAATTCCAAATACGTTATGGTGCCAGTCATATCCACCCCAGCGATCACGGTAATTTCTATAGCTCAGTTCCCCTCCGACAGTAAAATTATCAGCAACACAAAAGTCCATTCCAGCAAACACAGGAATTCCCCAGCCAGATAATCCAAGGCCGACATTAACTTGCTTGTCTCCTTTGTAAATAGGAGATTGAGCTTTAACGTTTAATGTAATTAAGAAAGTAGAGGCAAGTACAAGAAAGAGCATTTTTTTTCTCATGATATTTAATTTTAGGGTTAAGAAATAGGTTAATCAAATAACGCCCTTAACTCTGTCGCTTGTTTAGGATCTAATTTACCAGCTAAGATCAACGAGAGTTGTTTGCGTCTTAATGCTGCATCATAGACACTTTTTTCACTAGCTGTTTCAGGAATTAGTTCAGGAACATCAATAGGACTACCATATTGGTCAACAGCAACAAATGTGTAAATAGCTTCGTTGCATTTAACTTTGGTTCTGTTTCTGTGGTCATCCACATGAACATTAATCAGAACCTCCATTGATGATGTAAATGAACGTGTTACCTTGGCTTCAAGTGTTACAAAATCCCCTAATTTAATAGGTTGATTAAAAGAAACATTGTTAACACTTGCAGTGACTACAACGCGCTCTGCGTGCCGATGTGCACAAACAGCAGCAGTAGCATCCATCCAATATAATAACTGCCCACCCATCAAATTGTTTAAAGTGTTGGTGTCATTTGGTAAAACAATGTAAGTTGAGACGGTAACTGAATCTGAAGGAGTTTTTGTTTTTTTCATGTGTTTGGGATTATGTTTCAAATCTACACCAAACCCTTATCATTTATTCCATGTGTATACATTTGCAAAAAAGAATTCCAGATGGAATATGGTTATCTGAAAGCGCTTCACATAATTTTTGTAGTCACTTGGTTCGCAGGTCTTTTCTACATTGTTCGTTTATTTATCTATCACACAGAGGCAGAAGAAAAGACAGATGTTGAAAGAGTAATTTTACAGAAGCAATACAAGCTAATGGAGAAAAGACTATGGTATGGCATCACTTGGCCTTCGGCAATTCTTACTTTAATTATGGCGGTTTCATTACTATTTCAGTCGCCAGAATTACTGAAGGCTGGATTCATGCACGTTAAGCTAACCTTTGTGTTTTTACTTTATGTCTACCATTTCTTGTGTGGAAGAATTTTTAAAATGCTTCAGAAAGATAGAATTAGAATATCATCTACTCAACTTCGAATTTGGAATGAAGTAGCCACTATTTTCCTAGTCGCTATAGTGTTTATTATAGTCCTTAAAAGTGCACTTGACTGGATTTATGGCTTAGCTGGTTTATTGGCTTTTACTGTTCTTTTGATGAGTGCAATTAAGATTTATAAAAATATTAGATCAAAGCAATAACAAACCCATCTGTAACCTGTTAGTTGTTTTATGAAAAGTACATCGTTTGTTCCCGTAGTTGTAATATTAATTATCTTTTTTCTACTGGATCTCTATACCTCAAGAGGACTAAAATGGTTAACAGCAGACCTGCAAAGTCAGTTTGTGAAAAAGGCTGTTTTGTATGTTCATTGGGGACTATTTATTGGATTTACTATTTGGATTTTAGTAGCTACGTTCAATACGCAGGCAATGACTAACTATAAAAACTATAAGTTTTTCTACTACTTGTTTGGAATGCTTTTATTGTTTTACCTCCCCAAGTTAGTCTACTCATTATTTATACTTGGAAATGATATTTTGTGGTTGGTAAAATGGGCGTATGCTAAGTTAAATGCTTCTCCTAATATTCATCCGGAGGCAACTAAGATTACCAGGTCAAGGTTTTTGAATCAAATTGGAATTGTTACAGCAACTGTTCCTTTTATCGGAGCTGCATATGGTATGCTGAAAGGAAGATTCGATTTCAGAGTGATTGAAAAAGAATTGGCTTTTGAAAATCTCCCTAAAGCTTTTGATGGGTTTAAAATCGTTCAGTTTTCAGACGCACACTTAGGAAGTTTTTTTGAGAATTTTAAGCCAGTAGAAAAGGCCATTGAATTGATTAATCAGCAAAATGCTGATGTGGTATTGTTTACGGGTGATTTGGTAAATAATTATTCAGAAGAGGCAGAAGATTGGATACAGTACTTCAAGCAAATTAAAGCGAAACATGGAAAGTATAGCATTCTTGGGAATCACGATTACGGAGAGTATGCCAAATGGCCAAGTGCAGCTGCTCAACGAGCAAACCTTAATCGATTGAAGGAAATTCATGGTGAAATGGGGTTTCGACTACTGCTGAATGAAAATGAGGTGTTTGCCAAAAATGGAGAAGAGATTGGGCTGTTGGGAATTGAAAATTGGGGGGTGCCTCCGTTTCCTCAATATGGAGACTTAAATAAAGCTAAAGTTGGAGTTGAAAACCAACCCTTCAAAATACTGCTTTCACATGATCCTTCACATTGGGATTATCAGGTGTTGAAAGAACATAAGGATATAGATTTGACATTGTCTGGTCATACCCATGGAGCGCAGTTTGGTATTGAGCTAGGTAATGTTAAATGGAGTCCGGTAAAATATAAATATCCAAGATGGGCAGGGTTGTACAAAGAAGGAAAACAATTTTTATATGTCAATAGAGGTTTTGGATACATAGGATTTCCCGGAAGAGTTGGGATTCCTCCTGAATTGACAGTTATTAAATTGAAAAGGACTTAACGGTAAGCAATTTCAAAATCTTCGTAATTCTGAAATTGGCCTTTCCATACTTTTACGCTTTCTACTTCTGCTTTATCGGGGCCTTCATGACACCATTCCACAAATTCTTCAAGGTCTTCATCGAAGCCCTCGGCTTCAATGTATACTGATCCATCGTTTTCGTTTTGGACAAAGCCAGAAATTCCAAGAGAAAGTGCTTTTTCCTGTGTGTTTTTTCTGAAAAAAACGCCTTGAACTTTTCCTTTTACAGAGATGTTAATGTGTTTCATTATAGTGACTTAAAACAATTCGAAAATAAATGATTTTCCATATAAAGTGAACTAGAGTAGTGAAAATTTCAATGTAGCTACATATATTTGCTTTTAGTATGAAGATTGAAGATGAAATACAACAATCGGAGTTTGCTAGCCAATACCAGAAACTGACGGTAAATATTTTATTTACTGCAAGTTGGTTGACAAACCTTCATCAGCAATTCTTCAAGCCGCATGGATTGTCAATGCAGCAATACAATTTGCTGCGCATATTGAGAGGGCAATATCCTTCTCCTGCATCTATTACACTACTAATGGATCGGATGATTGACAAAAGTTCTAATGCTTCAAGATTAGTAGATAAGTTATTGGCAAAAGGACTGATTGTTCGTAAAGTTTGCGAAAAAGATCGCAGACAAAAAGATGTGATGATCTCAGAAAAGGGGCTAGAGGTATTAGAGAAAATTGGAGCTGCCTTTGATGAGTTTGAGTATTGTTTCACGGCACTTTCTCCTGAAGAAGCTCGTCAATTAAACCAACTTTTAGACAAACTAAGAGATCAATCTTAGATTAAGTAGTAAATTCTTCTTGACACGTATTGTTTTTAGGTTGTACCTTTGCAGCCGCTTTTGAAAAGGTGTTTTCAACAACTAAATGTTGGAAATAACCCAAAAAAGCGTATCTTGGAAAGATATCCGAACTCGAAAAAAATCTACATAAGAAACTATGCGTCAGTTAAAAATTACCAAGCAGCTCACCAATCGCGACAGTAAATCAATTGATAAATATCTAAGTGACGTATCGAAAGAAGAAATGGTAACTCCTGAAGAGGAGGTTTCTTTAGCGGTACGTATCAAACAAGGCGATGAGCAGGCTCTTAATCGTTTGGTAAATGCTAACCTTCGTTTCGTAATTTCTGTAGCAAAGCAATATCAAGGACACGGTTTAACGTTAGAAGATTTGATTGCAGAAGGAAACATAGGCTTGATTACAGCAGCAAAACGATTTGACGAAACAAAAGGGTTTAAATTTATTTCATATGCTGTATGGTGGATTCGCCAAAGCATTATGCAAGCCATTGCAGAAAACTCAAGAGTTGTTCGTCTTCCACTTAACAAAGTGAGTGCCATCCAGAAAATTGCGAATGCTTATTCTAAGCTAGAGCAAGAACATGAAAGAGCTCCTTCTAATGAAGAAATTGCAGGATTGTTAGAGTCTTCATCAGATAACGTAGCTGATCTTTTCACATATTCGCAGAAACAAGTTTCTGTTGATGCTCCGTTAGTTGAAGGAGAAGAAAACAGTTTGTTAAACGTTTTAACCAACGAAAACTCTTCAAATCCATCAGATGTATTGATGAGAGAATCTCTTTGTAAAGACATTGAGCGTGTTTTAGTATCACTTAAGCCAAGAGAAGCAGATGTTGTGCGTTTGTCTTTTGGTTTGAACGGAGAAACGCCAATGACCTTAGAAGAGATTGCGAATAGCCTTGGGCTAACACGTGAGAGAATTCGTCAAATTAGAGAAAAAGCATTGCGTTCTTTGCGTAAGAAAGCAAACTCTAACTTGTTGAAACATTATCTATAAGAACTTAGTTTGATTCTAAATAGTTTTTGAAAATCCCGCTTTAAAGCGGGATTTTTTATTTTTGGATGGTAAGAGAAAGGTAGGAGCGATGGATTTTCTTCTTCATTATGAGCAGCACACATTAAGTCCTAATCACGATTGGGTAGTATTAGTGCACGGAGCAGGAGGTAGTACAAAAACCTGGAAAAATCAGATAAGTGAATTTAAAAAGCACTTTAATGTGCTGGTCTTAGACTTACGCGATCATGGGAAGTCTAAAGTTCGTGAAGCTTTTAAAAACTTAGAGTACACCATTGAGAGTATTGCTCAGGATGTGATTCGTCTATTAGAGCACTTGAAAATAGAGAGCTGTCATTTTATAGGAGTTTCGTTAGGGTCAATAATTATAAGATGCATTGAAGAGCTTCGCCCCAAAATGATTAGGTCTGTGGTTTTAGCTGGGGGTATTTTTAAAATTGACCTCAAACTAAACGTGTTGTTGAAAACCGGAGTGTTTTTAGCGAACATGCTCCCTTTCCATTTGATCTATAATCTCTTTGCAGTAATTCTTCTTCCCAGAGGAAACCATAAAAATTCAAGAAGTATTTTTATTCGTGAGGCTAAAAAAATAAGTCATCAGGAGTTTCTTAACTGGCTAAATATTGTGAGAGACATTAATGCTACATTAAAACGTCTTTTTAGCAAACGCTTAAATGTGCCTTATCTCATTGTAATGGGAGCACAAGATCATGTGTTTTTAAAGCCTGCAAAGGAATTCACTAGAAAATACCGTAATGTTGCTTTAGAGGTAATTGATCAGTGCGGACATGTGTGTAACATTGAAAAAGCACGTGAGTTTAACGAGAAAACAATCTGCTTTTTAAAAGATAAATTTCCTCCACGACAATAATTGTTGCTTTCTTATGCAACGTCTGTATTAAATTCATACTCTTTAAAATAAACATAAGAGTATGAGACTACTAATTCTTTTTTTCATAGCATTCATTTCGCAATCATTCCTGTATCAGGATAAAGAGAAACAAGATTTTTCAGGAGTATACAGTTGTTCATGTGAAGAAGCTAATCCGCTAACACTAAAAATTAACTCTGATAATACATTTATTTATCACGATCCGTGGAACAAAGAAGGTGATATCACAATTACCGGTACATGGAAGGCAAAGAGAAATGTGTTACATCTAAACAGTGATAATCCGGAATTAAAATTCCATGATAAATGGAAGGTTGTTTCGGAGGGGGAAGCTGTGAAGTCCAGAAAAGGGATGACTTTTTACCGATTGGTAGATGCCTCAAAGTGCAATCAATAAATCCTGTTAAAGTAAAACAACAACGGTTTAGGAGTATAGACTATTGGCTAAAACAAGTCATATACATGATGGGTTAATTAATGCCTGTGTCAAAGGAGATCACAAGGCGCAGATGAAAATCTATGAATTGTATTCCAGAGCAATGCTTTTAACAGCAATGCAGATGATAAAAGACCCTATTGAAGCTGAAGAGGCCGTTCAGGAAAGTTTTTTACGAGCGTTTTCAAAGCTTGGACAGTTTGAGGGAAAATCAACGTTTGGAGCGTGGTTAAAAAGAATTGTTGTTCATGAGTGTTGGTCCAGAAACCAAAAACAAGGTGTATTTTTTGATGAGCTGGAAGAAGTTGAAGATCAGCATGAAGAAAAAGAAAATGATGATATAGAGCTCACTCTGGAAAAGGTAAAAAAATGCATGGCACTACTTCCTGATGGGTATAGGCTAGTTCTATCAATGTACTTGCTTGAAGGTTATGACCATGAAGAAATTGCTGAAGTAACAGGTATTTCTGCAGCCACTTCTAGATCACAGTTTTTAAGGGGAAAGAAGAAATTATTGGAAATGTTAAAAGAGGAATCTCATGGAAGATAAATTAACAAGCTTTATACGCTCAAACCGTGAGGAAATTAAAGAAAAAGAAACCATAGAAGGACATGAAAAAAGGTTTGAGAAGAAGTTGTTGGCAGCATCAAAACAAAAAGAAAAGCAGCTAATTAAGAAAAGATTTATTGCTGTTGCAGCAGTAATTATTGCTCTAATCACTTTAGGTATTGGAATAACTCCATCAATTGAATTGCTTGAAGAAGCACCCGGTGAGAACACTTTAGCAGAGGTGTCTTTAGGAGATGTTTCTGAGGAGATGAAGAGTGTAGAGCTATATTACCTCCAAAGCATTAAAGAAGAAAAAAAAGAACTAAATCAACAAATAGAAAAAAGTAATGCCTCCGATTTTAAAGAAATGCTAGATGAGCTGGAAGAGCTTGAAAAAGACTATTCAGCCTTAAAGAAAGCGTTGGCACAGAATAATAACAATGAAAGAATCATAAGTTCTATGATTCAGAATTATAAGCTTAGAGTACAACTATTAGAAGATCTTCAGAAAATGATGGAAACAAAAAACAAAAAGCAAAGATCAAATGGGAACATTAAAGCGTGAAACACTATCAGTATTCTTTCTGTTTTTTCTGATGATTTTATCAGGAACTCTCTCAGCAGCAAGAGAAGAGTATGTAAAAGAATATCACCATGAATTTTCTACAAAAGGAGCCACATTACTAAATGTGATTAACCGATATGGTAGAGTAACAATAACAACTGAACCTGGTATTAGCAACATCACAGTAGACGTAGAAGTACGTTTGGATGCTCGCAATGAAAGTAAAGCGCAAAGCAAGTTAGAGTCAATACAAATTGATTTTGGTAAAACAAGCAATGAACTTTACGCCAAGACAGATATTGGAGATGGATACTTTAATCAACTTGAAATTAATTATCAGGTTAAAATGCCCAGAGAGCTGGCTCTTGAGATTGAAAACAAGTTTGGCGATGTTGTTCTAAATGAGTTAAATGCTCCGTTAAACTTGAAAGTAGCTTATGGGAATGTGAAGATTGGGAAACTGCCGCACACTGAGAATAAACTAAAAATTTCATACGGTAAACTAATACTTTCAGAATCGAATTATCTTGATTTAACATTAAGGTATGGCGAATTCTCTATCAACAAGATAAAGTGGTTGAAACTAGATTCCCAGTATTCAGAAATAGAAATTAAAAGAGTAGGCTTAATGGAGCTTGAAAGTGCCTACGATGAAGTAGAAATAGAGGCTGTTGCTGAGTTAAAGACAGAGATGCGATTTACAGAAGTTGCAATAAATACACTAACTCAAAAAATGACAACAAATACCCAGTATGGAGAACTGGAGATAGATTTTATTGCGAAAACATTGGAAGAAATAAAAATTGATGGAGCCTTTACAGATGTTTCATTGGCTTTTGAGAGCGGATCAAATATCAAGTTAGAAACTAGTTTGT
>CERC01066757.1_pt1 | contig 12554 bp, 7 predicted proteins | sample 530921 | NCBI WGS metagenome assembly CERC01 (sample SAMEA2621099, study PRJEB7988) | marine metagenome | isolation source: saline water (ENVO:00002010), including
TTCTGCTTCATTCTGTTGTGTGTTTAAATATTGGTAGGAAAAGGATCTTTAAACGGTAGTCTTTGTTCAAATTGCTCAAATTCATCTTCTTGCAATAGGCAAGCTTCCAGGTCGGCTATCATCTTGGGTTTGTCAATGTCCTGACCAATAAATACCAACTCGTTCATACGGTCTCCCCAGCGCGCACTCCAGCGTTCTTCCAATACTTCTTTATTGTGTACATAGGCCGCATATCGAATTCTTTCAGAAAACGGCATACTACACCACCAAACTCCGGCTCTTTCCATGCGTGTTGACCCACCGGCTTGTGAAAAGTTCAACGCATCATCTGGGCGAGAGGCCAACCAAAACAGCCCTTTGGCGCGAATAATCCCGTTAGGATATTGTGTGTTGAGGTAATTCCAAAAACGTTGCGGATGAAAGGGTTTTTGATTGCGAAATACAAAGGAGCCAATACCATATTCTTCCGTCTCAGGCGTATGTTCTTCAGCCATCAATTCCTTTTGCCATCCGGCAGACAGTTGTGCTTCTTCAAAATCAAACAGGCCAGTGTTCAGAATTTCATTTGGATCTACTTTACTAAACGAAGAGCGGATGATTTTTGCTCCCGGATTTAGTTTGTGAATGGCGGCTTTCAATAACCCAATAGTTTCTTCTTTTACCAAATCGGTTTTATTGAGAATGATCACATTGGCAAATTCAATTTGATCTGTCAGCAAATTCACAATGGTGCGAAAATCACCTTCCATATCCGTTAAGTCACGATCTTGTAACAGTTCATTGGTACTAAAGTCGTTGAAGAAGTTGTAACAGTCCACAACGGTGACCATTGTATCAATGTAACTGAACTTAGATAGGTCAATACCGTTAGCTTCATCAATGTAAGAGAATGTTTGAGCCACCGGAATGGGTTCGCTAATGCCCGTACTTTCAATCAATAAATAGTCAAACCGCCCTTCGTTGGCCAATTTTTCAACCTCTACCATCAGGTCTTCGCGCAAAGTGCAGCAAATGCACCCGTTGCTCATTTCAACCAGCTTCTCTTCTGTTCTAGAAAGTGTGTTTTCATTTTCTACCAACCTGGCATCTACGTTTACTTCGCTCATGTCGTTAACAATAACAGCTACTTTAAGCCCTTCTTTATTGTTCAATACATGGTTCAATAAGGTTGTTTTTCCAGCTCCCAAAAAGCCGCTCAATACCGTTACCGGTAATTTCTTTTCTGTTGTTGTATGCGCCATTTTATAATTGTCTAGGCGACAAAGGTACGGTGTTATTTTTTAAATGCAACAAGGTTGCATTTATTGTTTTAAAAAGTGTTTTTGGAGAAAAAGGCAGATATGGAAATACAATATCGATTAAGGTTGTGCAGCATTATAACTGTGTGAAAAATGCACATGTGTGCATTTATGGATTAATCTCGAGGTGGAGATAAGGGAATTATTTCTTTTAAATGATGAAATTGTAAAGTGTTGTGCTGTAAAGTTTTAACAAGGTGTTTTTCTACATAAAATCAACACCTGTTTTAGGAAAGTATCTCTGAATTATCGTGTGATTTGCACCAAAATTTGAAGTTCATGAATAGATTGGTGAGAGGAATTGCATGGATGTTAATGCTACTGTCTGGTGCGTATGCACAAAACTACGATGTGGCATTAACTCAGGTAACTAATCCTGTAAAAGGGAGCTGTTCTTATGGTCAGGAGGTGGTGAGTGTTCAGTTGAACAACACCGGATCAACAGCAGCGTCAAATGTGACATTAATTTACGAGGTAAATGCAACTGTTATCAGCACAGAAACACTTACCGGGCCACTAGCAGCAGGTGCAACCACTACTTTTTCTTTTGCTACGACTTACGATTTTTCCACACCCAATGCTTATACCATTAAGGTGTATGTTTCATCGGCTAACGATAACAATGCTTCTAACGATACTGTTGCAACATTTATCGCCAGCGGACCGCTCCCATTGCCTTATTACGAGGGGTTTGAATCGTTTGACGGAGCATGGTACAGTGGGGGGAGTAATTCTTCGTGGGCATACGGTACGCCCAACAAATCAGACATTACAGGTGCCGGTGAGGGAACCAAATGCTGGGTCAATGGCGGATTAACCGGATCTTACAATGCCAACGAAAACTCGTACCTCTACACGCCTTGTTTTGATTTTTCGAATGCGGTGAACCCCGAAATTATTTTCAAATTTATTGTAGAAATAGAATACAGTTGGGACAATGTAATGCTGCAATATTCTAGCAATGGTGGCTCATGGCAAACGTATGGCAACAATTCATCAGCAGTTAATTGCAACAAGCAGAACTGGTACAATTCATCGGGCAGCTGGAGCGGAACATTAACCTCAGGAGGGGGGAGTTGTGCTACAGGGTGTGGTTCTGCTGGCTTTTGCGGCCAATGGACAGAAGCACGTCATTGCCTCTCATCACCTAACCTTGCCGGTGTAGCAAGTGTACAGTTTCGCTTGCGTTTTACAGCAGGGTCTATTTGCCAAGACGAAGGCTTTGCCATTGATTCCGTAGTCATTAGAGAGGCACAGGTAGACCCGCAAATTAACGTGGTAAGTTGCATGAATAAAGTTGTCTCTTTTGAAGATGCTACAGCTTGCTCTTCGTCTAGTCTTTGGGATTTTGGCGATGGAACTACCTCAACAGCTGCTAATCCGGTACATGCCTACAGCCAACCAGGTAACTATACAGTTTCATTGGTTGCTACCGGAAGATGCGGAGCGGTAGATACTGTTACACAATCGTTTGAAATTCCGGATGTGGAGTTGCCTTCAGACACAATGAGCTGCGGAAATTTCGTAACGCTTACAACCGGAACAGGCTATGATAGCTATGTGTGGAATACGTCCCCCACGGATACCCTCAGCAGCATTACCGTAAACTCAAGCGGAACGTATACTGTAACTGTTACACAAGGCGGATGTACGGTAGTAGACAATGCCGAAGTATTTATTTCAGATTCTGTACTAACTACAAACGTGTTGGACGGGGATACGTCTTTTTGTCAAGGGCAAAGCATCAACATTGCAGTGCTTAACCCCAACAGTTTTACAACATATACCTGGCAAGATGGCTCAACCGGATCGAGTTACACGGCATCATCTACCGGGCTTTATTGGGTAGAAGCGGCAGATTCTTGCTACACCATAAGAGACAGTGTTACGGTAACCGTAGATCAGCCAATTACTGTTGACTTAGGTGCCGATACAACGGTATGTGCGGGAGATGTGGTAACACTTTCTGCTGGAGTTCCCAATGCCGTTTACAATTGGAATACGGGTGAAACAACGGCAGCTGTTCAGGTTGTTCAAGCCGGAACATATACCGTAACAGTTTACGCAGGAGCTTGTAGTGCTACCGATAATTTTGTGTTGAGCACGTTGCCTTCTCCGAATGTTAGTTTGGGAGCAGATACCGCTTTGTGCAACGGAGAAAATCAATATGTAGTAACGGCTCCGTTAGGAAATGATAGCTATTTGTGGAATACTGGGGTAACTGCCAATTACATTATTGTTGATCAGAATGGCGATTATTCAGTAACCTCAACATTGGGGAACTGTACCCGCTCAGACACAGTAAACATTGCATTTGGACAGTTCATTAGTGCACAATTTAACGAAGACTATTTTTTGTGTACTGGCGAGAATGTAACAATCGGTCCTTTTGACAATGTAGCTACTTATAGCTGGAGCAATGGAAGTACAGATTCTGTGGTAAGTCTTCACCAAGATGGATTGTATACTGTGGCACTTACCAACGTGTGTGGCACAGTAGAAGATACATTTTATGTGCACCAGTTACAGGAACCTCAATTTACACTGGGCGGAGATACAGTGCTGTGTTCAGGTGATACCTTTTGGTTGGCAGTGCAAACCGATACCATAACCTTTGATGTGCATTGGAATACCGGAGCAGATTCGTCAGCAATTCAGGTTACCGGAGGCGGATATTATGAAGCAGAGGGAGATAACACATGTGGAGTTGCGTCTCAAGGCATCAATGTAGAAGTGGTCTATGGCCCCGAAGATCCTTTGATAGGTGGTATAATGGACTGCTCTGGAACAACTCACTTGGTGAGTGCCGAAAATATGGGTGGTAGCTATTATTGGAGTACGGGAGACACTACGCAAAAAATTATGATAGCCGAGTCTGGTTTGTATTGGGTAGAGGTAGAAAGATGCGGTCTCGCACAACAATATGATTTTGAGTTCAACCTCTATGATTTTTGGTTGTCAGACCAAGTGTTTGCCAATGTATTTACGCCCAATGGAGATGGCGTAAACGATGCTTATGTGGCGAACCTTCCCGAAGGCACTTTAGTCTACAGTTATGAGCTCAATATTTTTGACCGCTGGGGAAAAGAAGTGTTCAAGACGTCAAGTGTTAACGAAGGCTGGGATGGCAGAAATCAGTCGGGCAACGAAGCCGTTGAAGGAGTTTATTTTTATGTAGCTAAAATAGAGAGTGAGTGCGGAAACCAAGAGAAAAAGGGAACCGTGCAACTCCTTAGATAGATTGTAGTTTTTGTTTAAATAGGTAGAGTAGAAAATGATTTGTGGATAGAGTCAATGCGATTCTATCCCAAATCATTTAAATATTTGCTTAAGCTCTCATCTTTGCACAAGCCAAATTTCTTCCGCAATTCATAGCGGTTTCGGTCAACCGATCTGGGATTGATGTTTAGCAAATGCCCAATTTTTTTAGAAGACAATTGTAGCTTTAACAATTGGCACAACTTAATCTGGTTGTTTGTAAGATCAGGATGCTTTTCCAGTAAGATATTGGTAAACTCACGGTGCACATCTTCAAACCTGCGTTTGAACTCTTCCCATGTAGATTCTGTATTAGTACTAATCCGTATCTTATTGATAGATTGAGCAATCGTCTGAGCGCTCTTCTCTTCACATGTGGCTAGAGGAATCGTCTCAAGCAAAACTTTGATCTCAAGCATCAACTCATTTTTTTCAATCAACTGCAGCGTTAAAGTGGTAAGGCGTTTACTGCATATTTCATGCTCATTGCGTGCCTTCATGAGTCTGGCTTCAATAATTTGTCGCTCCGTCTCCAATTTTTGCAAAATTTCGGTTTGGGTAGTGATTCGTTGATTTTGAATAGAAATTGATTGCTTCAATCGGGTATTTTCATCTGTCAATAATCTATTTGTTTCTATTAGTCTTTTATTTTCTTTTAGGTGTTTTCCAAATTTAAACATGAGCAATAGGATATGTAAGATTTTATATTGCTGAAACAGGGGGAAGTATCCTCATATTTATAGGAATAGCGTGGGAATGGTACAGCTAAACAATATAAGGTCTCTCGTAGGTATGTATGTGATGCAAAGCTCATTGTTATGTTAATTCGACTAGGATTAATTCCTATAGCGTTGAGCTAAGTTGTTGAGCAATAGCTTCCGGTAAATACAGCAAAACGATTACAGTAAAAGTGTTTAGGGGAGGCTACCGTGCAATAATGAAGACGGTATGTTATGTAAGGTTTAATAGATGTATAACCTATTGAGAAATAATTAATAAGCGATTGTAGGACTACATTTTGATCTACAAAATGACTACATGAATAACTGCTCTTGGTAGTCCTATATCAGGTTCTTTGTCTTCCGAATTTGAATTTTAATTAAAACTCATGGTGATGACAAAAAACAAACTCTATTTCATTTTTTTACTAATTGCATTGGGAGTAATGGCTCTTCCTGAAAAGTCTTCTGCACAGGCTTATTATTACTTTGGAGATGCAACAGCAACAAGTGGAGGATCAAACTCAACAACAGATCAATACGGATCTATTTTTGCCAATACAAGAGACTCTAGAAAAACACAGCACATTTATACGGGAGCTCAGTTGCAATCAACCGGTATGACCGCTGGAAACATTACCGGATTAGCATTTTACTGTACTTCGGTTCCGGGCGGAAGTGGCTATACGTTTCAAAATGTAGAATTAAAGTTTGGAATGACTACTGCTGGAGGAACAACTTCTTATTCAGGTACTAACCTCTCTAACTTTAGTGGTTCAGGGCTAACAACAGTATTTACCGGAAATGTTACAGTAAGCTCAACAGGATGGGTACACTATACGTTTAATCAGCCGGTATACTGGGATGGTACTTCAAATTTACAAGTACAGTTCTGCAGCCATCAAACTAATAATAGTTCTAATGGTGGAATGGCTTATGAACCAGGGTATAACCAAACAAGAGGAAGACATTCTTCTTCGAACAGTTCATCGTGGTGTAGCCAAACATTTTCTTACAACAATGCATACTTGGCTGATATTCGCTTTGCAATGCCTTATGCCAATGATGCACAGGTGAGTGAGATTGTATCTCCGGTTTCAGGAGCATGTGAGGTGGATTCTAACATTGTTGTTACAGTTGAAAATGGAGGAACAAGTACATTAAACGATGTTGAGGTGCACTGGTCAATAAACGGAGTGGCACAAACAGCATTAAATGTTACAGGTCTTTCTGTAGCCTCAGGAATGGATACAACGCTTACAGTAGCACAATACACTTTCTCTAGCGGAGATAGTTTAAGCGTTTGGACAGAAATGCCCAACAATGTTCCGGATAGTTCAACTACAAACGACACGGTAACCATTCAGGTATTCAACTCTTTGAATGGGTTGTATGCAATCGACCAAACAGGAGCAGGTGACTTTTTAAGCTTTACCGAAGCTGTAAATGCACTGGCTCAAAGAGGTGCTTGTGGTGAAGTTATTTTTGAAGCAGAAGATGGCATTTATCCAGAGCAAATTGACATTACACCTTACATCACCAGCGGAGATAGTTCAACCGTAACATTCAGATCTGCAAATGGAAATGCAAATAATGTAGTGGTGCAATACCCCACGGGATCTGGAGCTAACAACTTTGTTTGGAAAATGAATAACCTGAAAGGAGTTACACTTCAGGATTTTACCCTTAAAAGAACAGGAACATCAACCTATGGGTGTGTGCTTCAATTGCAAGAAGGAGGAAGTCATTACATGTTTGACGGAATGGAGTTGGTTTGTGATAGTTCAGCATCACAACCTTCTCAGGTAACAAAGTCTGGGGTTTATGTAGATAATAATACTTCTAGTGTTTACGATACGGTTAGCTTCATCAACTGTACATTTAAAACAGTAACTGAAGGTATTTATGGTTATGTAAATTCAAGTGGAAGAATCAATGACTGGGTAATTGATAGTTGCGAGTTTTTAGGTGTTTATTACAATGGAATTGATATCGATTATTTCAACCGAATGACCATCAAGAACACATTAATAGATAAGTTTCCACATACAGCTTCAAACTCTAGTTATGGAATCTTTCTTAACTCGGGAGAAGGGACTTTAAACTTGGAGAATAACCAGTTAATTGGTCGCTATTCAACCCGATTTGGCTTTAGAGTTCAAAGTCATGCAGACGACATAAATCTTTACAACAATAAGGTTAGTGTTGGAGATACATTAATTAACGGAAGTCAGTCTGTTTTCCCGATTTATTTTACCAATACCGGAGCATTGAATGCTTACAACAATTCACTAAGAGAAATTGGAGGATCTAGTACTTCTGCAGCATTTTATGTGGTGGGTACTGGTATTTCTACCATCTACAACAACATTATGTTGACAGACAATGGATATGCGCTTCAAGCACAACCAGGAAACTTACAGTACTGTGATTACAACAGCATGTATTCATCAAACCCTACTGTGATTAATTATGGCGGTACTGGCGAGTTTTACAACATCTGGAAAAATGCTTACGGGTTCGAAGCGAACGGTTTTACAGTGGTAAACCCATTCATTAACGATAGCACATTAGAGGTGTGTAACGATACCTTGAACAATGTAGGCTTAGTTCTTTCAGGAATTACAACAGACATCAATGGTGATTTAAGAGATACAATTGCCGGATTTGATCTTGGAGCTGAAATCTTTGTTGCACTTGATGAATTATCTATTGAAGATCGTGAACTGTGCAACGGAACAACAATTACGTATGATTTTACAGGAGTTGACACCTTAATTTGGAATGGGGCTACCAATTCTCCGGTTTATACGGTTACAGACACAGGTACTTACTACTTGTATGCCAATTATGCTTGTGGAATGGTAAACGATACTTTCCACATTGCTGAGCAAGAAATGTCAGTTATGAATGATAACGCTTACATCTGCGAAAATGCATTTGTAACAACGTTATCACCGGGAGTTAGCAATGCTTCTTACTTGTGGTCTACAGGAGACACCACTACAACAATTGATGCTTTCATTCCTGATGTTTACAGCGTAACCATTACTGGTGAGTATTGTGTTGAGGTTGATTCAACAGAAGTAGGATTTACCATTCCGGTTGATGTAGCAGACACTTTTGTATGTGAGGGAAGCAGTGTGGCATTAGACGCGGCTGTTGCAGGAACATACAATTGGAGTACAGGGGCAACTAACCAAGTGATTTTGGTTAACGCAGCTGGAACTTACGGAGTAACAGTTACCGATGCTTCGGGATGTGTGTCGTCTGATAACATAGATGTTGAATTAATTGAGCAGCCAATAGCAGATTTTTCTTATTCTAGAAATTACTTCATTGTAGTATTTCAGAACTTGTCACAAGGTGGTACAAGTTACCACTGGGATTTTGGCGATGGAGCAACTTCAACGGAAGAACATCCTGTTCACGTATTTCCAACAACCGAAGACGACATGTTCTACAATGTAACCCTTACGGTTTACAATGCATGTGATTCAGCAGTATATAACGGACAAGCTTTTGTCAGTGGCAACACCATTTCATCGGTTGATGAAAATGCAGCCAATGCAGTAACATGGAATGTTTATCCAAACCCAACAAACGGAACAGTCTACATGAACTCAACCATGAACGAAGTTCAAGGACAAAAAGTGGTAGTGTACAACGTAGTTGGTGAATTGGTAAGCATAGAAAACTTGAGTAATGTATTGCCGCACACCCTTAAGCTGGATGTTCCATCTGGAATGTATACAGTGCAGGTTCTATCGGCAGAAAATGAAGTGCTAAACACGAGCAAAATTGTAGTGAAGTAGTTTCTTTCTTTAATAGTTAGTGGAGTGAAAAACGATTAGTGATAAGCGTCAATTAATCGTTGGTAAAAGGAGGGTTTTAAACCCTCCTTTTTTTCAAACTTTCACAACTGAAATTGTAATCTTTTCTTTTGTTGATATACGCGATGGAGGGGAGTCAGAAAAGGCTCCCTTTTTTATTGCGTCCAATAAAACCTAGATCTTTTTAAGGTGCTCTAAAATTTCGTCTGGCTCAGCACGATTGCGGTAATCGGCATCTAAAAAGGCATATTGAATGGTGCCGTCTTGATCAATAATGTATGTTGCTGCTAACGGAAGTTCATAAGAAGCATCACCATTGTAGTGTTCGATGTCAAAAGACTCTTGGTAAATTTTGGCTACGTCTTCAGTAAGCTTAAAAACAACGCCATATTCTTTTCCCACTTTGTTACCCACATCACTCAATACCGTAAAATCAAGGTTGTGTTTTTCGCTGGTGTTTAACGATTGATCAGGAAGTTCTGGAGTTAAAGCCAACAACGATGCTCCTTCGGCTTTAAAATCGGGTAAGCGCTCTTGCATGTAGTGCAGCGTAATGTTACAGTATGGGCACCATCCGCCACGGTACCACATTAAAATTACTGGGCCGTTTTCCAATTGGCTATACAACGATACCGGTTCGTTGAGGTGGTTTTGTAGCGTGAAATCAGGAGCTTTTTCGCCAACATTTAAAGCATTGTCTAAAATGCCTGAAAGCGAAACAGCTTCAATTCCTTCTTTGTAAATCTGTTTTTTCTCCTCAGAAGCTTTTTGTGCAAATTCTGTTCTACGCACGTTCAAACGATCGTCTAGCGTAGTAATTTCCGGATTGGTTTTTTCTTCTTGTTTTACCATTTCTTCTTGGTGTTCTTTGTCAGCATTGCCTGTGTTTTTTTCGTTGTTACAACTGGCCAATAGCGCCAAACACAAAGCATAATTCAACATTCGGTTCATATGATTGATTTAAGGATTTAACGAATTAGTTTTTGAGCTACCTCCAATACGTTTGGAGCGATAATTTCTGGCTGTGGAGCAAGAGGAAACAAGGCTTTTCCCGGACGTTGAACAAATGCAGCTCGCCATCCTGCCCAAAGAGCCCCGGCAATGTCCCAGCCATGAGCGGCAACCATAAGACTTTCTGTGGGCAATATGTTCATTTGCTCAGAAGCCCAGTGGTAAACAGTTGTGTGTGGTTTGTATGTTTTAATCTGTTCAACACTAAGTTGGTGCTCAAAGTAGTGGGCAATTTTTGCACTGCTCAACTGTTCAGACATTCCCCTTTGCGATGAATTGGTAAGCGCTACCAAACGGTAATTGTGAGCTTTCAATAACTCAAGTGCTTCGGGTACTTCTGCATGAGCAGGTAATGCCAAAAGTGGAGCTGTTGCTGTTTTTGCTTCCTGATAAGAAAGTGAAATGCCATTGCTTTCGGCCAACAGCATTAAAACATGCGTTCCAATAGTGTCAAAAGTTTCAAATTGCTGTGCTGCCGAAAGCACCAATGAGTAGTGTAAAAGCGATGTGAACCATTGACTAACAAGTTCTGATTTGCCTTCCAAGGCTTGTGTAATGCTGGCTTTTACGGGAGCTAAATCCAGCAGTGTCTCATTCACATCAAAAAAGATGACTTTAGGAGAAGTTTTTTGTTGCATATGGATTTAATTAAAAAACATTCTATATGGTATGTTTTAGTTTAAAAAAATTAACGCAGTTGTTGTATGTATCGGTTTACAGCTTCAAGGTAGTTCTCAAGGATAAGGTCATCATGGTAGAGTTTTCTAATACCACGAACACCTTCAAAAGCACTAATGAGGTATACTGCCACCGCTTCGCTATTGATCTCAAGGTTGATCTGTTGTCTGGTTTTTCCACGTTCTAAAACAGCCATTAACGCAACTTTCCATTCTTCAATAATTCTTCTCAATGCACGTTGGTAGGCAATTTCAGTGTCTCCAATTTCATTGATGAAATTATTAGCAGGACAACCGGCTTGTTTCTCTTCTGTAGAAAACGACTGGATGCGTTGTGTGAAAATAGTTTGCAGCATTTCAACAGTGTCATACTCTTCAGTATATAAAGGTGCAATCATACTGTTGTATACCCGTTGCTGTAGGCGTTGTGTAATGACTGCTACGCCCAATTCTTGTTTGTTTTTAAAATGATGGTAGAAAGCTCCTTTCGTTAATTGAGTGGCCTTCATTACCCGGTCAACACTAGTGGCTTTAAACCCGTTTTTGTAGAACAGTTGAAAAGCTGTGTCTAAAATGAGTTGCTGCGTTTGAGCTGATTTTTGTTGTTGATTCACTGCTCAAATTTAAAAACATTACAATTGGTATGTTTTAAAAAGATGTTAACGCTAAAAAGGCCGAATGCAAGCAAAGTGCTACATCCGGCCTGATCTACAAAACGAAGCGTCAGCGTTTAATACTTTACAAATGGTTTAAAAAGCGTTTCTGTTGGAGTAGAGAGCTTCAGTACGTACGTTCCCGGTGAAAATGAGCTCAGGTCAACCGAGTTAACTCCTTGGTTGTTGTAAATGGTTTTGCCGTGGAGGTCAATAATTTCTAGTTGAGCTTGTGCAAGGTCACTATGCTGTATAATAATTAAACCATTGGTAGGATTGGGATAGAGCTGTAATGCTGTAGCATTTTCAATAGTGTATACAGAAGAAGGGTTGTCGTTTATCGGAACATCTGCCAATGTTTTGATTTCATTGGTGTTTAAAGCCCTGTTGTAGATGTGAATATCATCAACATAACCGAAGAACTTGTTGTGATAATGTATTTGTGATCCACCTTGAGGGGTCGAGTAATTTAAGAACCCGTAATTAATCGTGGTGGTATTTACTGTGTTCCAATTTGGTTTATAAGCTTCTCCTGAAAGTTCTCCATTGATGTAGAGTTTGGCGGTGTCATTGGCGTAAACTGCACATAAGTGTACCCAACTATCAATGGGAAAATCGTAAATAACTTCCAGATCATCTTCGTATCCGGCAAAGATGAGCACATCATTAAAAAAGTTAATAGCCAGCCCACATCCTTTACTTTGAACGATTTGACCGTAAAAAAACAGAAACTGAATGCCCGCCTCATAGTTGTAATCGACAGCCTGCGGTTTTTTTACCCACATACTGAAACTCCTTTCAGCACCTTCATAAGGATAGAAAAGAGGAGAGGGTTGATGTCTGAATATTCGGTCTTTTAATTCATGGGTTTCGAATTCAACAGCGCTATTAGCATTGCCGTACCTGTCTTCAACAGGAATGTGATCTAACCAATAGATGTAATGTAAGTCTGAAGTGTTGCCTGTTGTGTCAGCTAAAGAAACGGTAGCACCTTCCGGGTTAAAGGGGAAAGCACAAATAAGTCCGTTGCTTAAATTAACCGTTTGTGCATTGAGCTGAATGGTGATGAGTAGAATTAAAAAAAGTAAAGTTTTTTTCATGTGTG
>CERC01066774.1_pt1 | contig 12545 bp, 13 predicted proteins | sample 530921 | NCBI WGS metagenome assembly CERC01 (sample SAMEA2621099, study PRJEB7988) | marine metagenome | isolation source: saline water (ENVO:00002010), including
AAATCCTCTTATGAATCACTGTTTACAATAGGGTTTTTAAATGGCCTTTTACCATGTGGAATGGTTTATTTAGCACTGGCAGGAGCTGTTAGAACTGGAGATTGGAATCAAGGAGCTGTTTTTATGCTATTCTTTGGTTTGGGAACTTTACCAGCAATGTGGTCTGCTTCATTTGCCAGCGATTGGATCAGCGTTAAATTCAGAAATAAAATTCGGAAAGCAGTACCTTATTTTATTGCAGTAATGGGAGTTTTATTCATTCTAAGAGGACTCAACCTCGATATACATTACCTCAGTCCTAAAATAGACAGAGTAGAGCTAAACCCCACAACCTGCGAGTAGTATTACCGTATTAGCTGCATTCACATCAAGATTTATTTTAAAATAAACTTTCAATAACTTTTGAAAGTTGAGAAATAGCTATACATTTGAAGCATGGAATATGATGTAGCCAAAGCTAAATTTGTACAATCATGGGGTGTCTTAGGCTCCAATTGGGGAATCAATAAGACGATGGCTCAAATTCATGCTTTGTTGCTCATTAGTGTAGATCCACTGTCTACGGAAGATGTAATGGAGGAACTCAAAATTTCCAGAGGTAATGCCAACATGAACATTAGAGCATTAATTGATTGGGGATTGGTCTACAAAGAGATTATTCCTGGAGAACGCAAAGAGTTTTTCAATTGTGAAAAAGACATTTGGCAAATTAGCATACGCATTCTAAGAGAAAGAAGAAGAAGAGAGTTTGAGCCGATTATTCATGTGCTTGATCAACTTAAAGAAGTTGAAGGTGATTCAAAAGAAGTAAAAGAGTTCAATGTGCGTATTGAAGAGTTGGCTGAATTTACTGGGAAGGTAGATTCTATTTTAGAAAAACTTTCAAAGTCAGATCAAAACATCATGTTGTCTTTTATGATGAAATTAATACGATAAAAAAATTTACAATCAAACTTTCAAAAAATACTGAAAATAATAAAACATATGAAAAGATTTAATTTTATACTACAGCTAATACTAATTATAATAGCTTTTGTTGCCGGTCTGCTTGGTGCAGAAGGAATAATTCTGGTGCTATTGGTTCAGTTTATTCTGGGCATTTATCAGTTGTTCAATGCTTTGATAGCAACCATAAGCTTTCGCAGAATTGAAAAATCAGTAAAAAGTTTAAAAACCTACTGGATAATGGTAGGAGTCTATTTTGCGGGGCTAGCCATAGTTGTTACACTATTCCCAAATGAAAATATATTTGATAAGGTATTGTTGTTCTACATCTTATCTGCTTGGATTATAGCACTCTATTACCTCAGAATAAGCTATCGGATGTTAAAAGAAGAAAAGAGAGATCGGAAGGGTTTTCTCCCCAACTTGGACAGCTACTTTCAAAAGTGAAAAGATGGAAAAGAGAGTTATCATATTTGGAGGAACTGGTTTTTTGGGAATTAGTTTGGCGCATTATTTAAAAGAGTTTGGTTATACTCCAGTACTCGTTGCGCGCAATATTCCGGATAAAGACCATGGCTTTGAAATCGTCAGGTGGGATGCGAGAGAAGTAGGAGAGTGGAAAATTCTTTTGAACAGAGCTAGTGCTATAGTCAATTTAGCAGGTAAATCGGTCAATTGTATTAAAACACCAGACAATTGTGATGCAATATTGCGCTCACGATTAGAATCAACTATGGCAATAGGCAAAGCTTTGGAGCAAATAGCATTTTTACCGAAGGTTTGGGTACAGATGTCTACAGCACATATTTATGGCGATCCTGCAGAACAAATATGTACAGAGAATTCTTCCTTAGGGTACGGATTAGCTCCTTTTGTTGGCAAGGAGTGGGAAAATACATTCTTGAAAGTAAAGCCTAAAGAAATGCGTGAAGTGAGGTTGAGAACAAGTTTCGTTATTGGAAAAGAGGGAGGGGCTCTCGTTGATCTGAAGCGTATTGCAAAATTAGGAATGGGGGGAAAAACAGGCTCTGGTCAACAAGGTATGAGCTGGATTCATCAGGCAGATTTTAATGCAATCGTAAAAAGAGCGATCGAAAAAACAGATATATCTGGAGTTTATATTGTAAGCGCACCCCAACCAGTTTCGAACACAGAGTTTATGCGAAAATTGAGAACCCGGTTAAAAATTCCAATTGGGTTACCCACTCCAACTTGGTTAGCCCATTTTGGAGCCAAATATATTTTTAAAACAGATCCTGAGCTTGCTTTGTATGGACGTTATGTATCTCCTAAACGACTGATAAAAGAAGGGTTTACATTTAAATTTGACACAATAGATCAAGCATTGCAAAATGTCTTAGCAAAAAATGATGTAGAAAAACAGAAAACTTACCATTAGAAGAGGAGAATTCACGGATTTTTCACAAAAAAATCATCTTTTCTTTTAATGCCTTTCGTTATTTTGGCCGCAAACACTGTGTTTAATGATATTTGAAGAGAAAGATCACAAACTATTCGCTGAAAAAGGAATTACTGAGGAGAGGGTAAAAGAGCAGATCGAATATTTTAAAAGCGGATTTCCGTTTATTAAACTAAACAGGCCTTGCATTCCCCAAGATGGAATAATTCAACTGGAAACATCAGAAATAGAACGATTACTGGAAGTTTATGAAGCAGAAGCTGCTGAAACTGATTTTTTAAAATTTGTTCCGGCATCAGGAGCAGCCAGTCGTATGTTCAAACACCTTTTTAGCTATAAAAACGGAGATGAAAATGCTCTGGCGGAATCCTTTATTCAAGGAATAGAAAAGTTTGCATTTTACAATGAGCTAAAAGAAGCACTTTCAAAAGGAGGTTTTGAATTGAACCAGCTGATTACTCAGAAAGATTATGAAACCATTTTTTCATACGTGTTAGAGAGTGAAAAGGGATTGGGGTACGGACAGTTACCAAAGGGATTAATTGATTTTCATTTGTATCCAAACGGTCCAAGAAAAGCTGTAGTTGAGCATTTTGTTGAGGGAGTTGGATACGCAAAAGGAGGAGATGAAGTTGTACGCTTGCATTTTACAGTTTCGGTAGATCATAAAGAAAAATTTGAGACTTATCTAAAACCTTTGATTATCAATCTTAAAGAACGATTTGGTGTCGGTTTTGAAATAGAATATTCATTTCAGTCTCCATCAACAGATACAATTGCTGTTGATATGGAGAATGCTCCGTTTAGGTTAGATAATGGCACTGTTTTGTTCCGCCCGGGAGGACATGGAGCATTGATAAATAACCTAAACGACCTTGATGCTGATGTGATTTTCATCAAGAATATTGACAACATTGTACCAGAACGTTTGCAAGAGGAAACCATTCGTTATAAAAAGGTATTGTGCTCAAAGTTGCTAGAACTGAAAGCACAAAGAGACTACTACCTGAGGTTGCTACAGAATGGTAATGTTGATCAAGAAACTCAAGAAACCATAGCAGAATTTGCCATACATCAATTAAAATTAGATGTTAAAGGAAATCCTTCTGCAGTAGAATTATATGGATTACTGAATCGCCCCATGCGCATTTGCGGAATGGTTAAGAATGAAGGAGAACCAGGAGGAGGTCCTTTTTGGGTGGAAGACAAAGCTGGTAACCTTTCGATGCAAATCGTAGAAAAATCACAGATAGACATTGATAATCCTGAGCAGGCAGATATTTTATCACAATCCACACATTTTAATCCAGTAGATTTAATCTGTGCAACGAAAAATCATATGGGTGAACCTTATGATTTAGTGAAGTTTAGAGATCCTGAAACCGGATTTATTTCACATAAATCACTACAAGGAAGAGAGCTAAAAGCGCTGGAGCTTCCTGGTTTGTGGAATGGTGCTATGGCACATTGGATAACGCTTTTTGTTGAAGTACCGTTGATAACTTTCAATCCTGTAAAAACAGTAAATGACTTGTTAAAACCCAATCATCAACCGGGGTAACAATTTGTTTCTAGAGCATATAAAAAGCCTGTAATTCAAATAGAGTTACAGGCTTTCCTTTTTAAAGAAGTGTATTTCTTACTTTATTGTTTTACAAAACGCTGTGTAGCATTGTATTGATCTCCTGTTAAGTTGAACAAGTACATTCCCGGAGCAAGGTCTTCAATATTCATTACTTGAGTTGTTCCGTTCGTATTAGCGCCCAAAGTTGTTGTTTTAACAACAGCACCAGATAAGTCATAGATTGTAACATACATGGTTCCTTTGTTTACAGTATTGTTTAAGAATAAATCTACATTCAATACATTTTCAGAAGGGTTAGGATAAAGTTTAAACTGAGACTTCTCCAAGTAGATATCACCTGTTCCAGATATATCCCCACTACCATTATCGTTGCTCGTGCTGTCACCAACAACATATCCAACTGTAAAATTATAGTCAACCCCACAGCCAAAGTCTTGTTCAAAACCATGGATAAGGTCATTGGTTACTTTATGTAATCTTACATAACCAGAACCGTCATTATTGGCAAAGAAGTACAAGCCGTCACAAGCATCATCTTCCAAAATGAAGCGGTAACACCCTTCCGGTAAATTAATCGTGTCTTTGTGACTCTCATTAGCTGAAGTAGTACCTGATTGAGCCATTACAAATCCGTTTGGAGTTTCAATTCTCCAAGAAGTTTCTGTTGGAGAACCATTTGATTTCCACCAAACCACAAATTCTTCAGGAACTTGTTCTGTTTCGTCAAAAGCAACTGAAAGTGTGTTGTTTTGGTCGTATTCATCAGCAGAACCATTTACTTCCTGAATACTTACAGTAAATACATTGTCTGTTTTTCCATAAAGGAAATACGGATTCTGATCAAACTCAACTTCAGTTTCTTCCAATGGCTCAAGGCTTCCTGTCCATGTGTAAGAGTATACTTCGCCTCCAGGTACAGAATAGTGGAACTTCACAGAAGTAAGCGTGTTAGCTCCTGAATTTCTGAATTTAATTTTTGGAGAAGCACAAATCGGATTCATTCGATTGTACTCAAAATCATTGTTTGGGGCTAAAATCTCAAGAATTTCAGCATCATTTTGGTAATTCCAATCACCATAGGTAACCAAAGCTCCGTATACAATATAAACAGGATTATTGGTGCCTGAATGTGTAAACGATTGCATATCAACATCTACAGTGTTTTGACCACTAACAGGGCTAATAAGGTCGTGTTGGTAGCGTTTAGCTTTAGAACCAGGGCACCAGTTAGAACGTTCGTATAACCATGTTCCTGCCTGTGGGTAAAGCGGATTACTGCCACATTCATCGTTCCAAATCAATTGTGTAGCAATGGTATTACCATTGAACTTTACATAGTAATTCTTAGGACAGAATTCAGCACAGTTTTCGTTACCACCAAAGCTGTGTCCGGTAGGAGTGTAATGCAGAGCAACTTGACTTTCATCTTGATCGAGTGTAAAGTTATAAGCTGTTAAATGATCTTCAATCGGATCACTAGACTGACCATATTTAAATGAGCCATCGTATAGTTTGATAACACGTTTTGGGTCACGAGGAGGAGTTCCTTCTATAAAATAAAAGTCTAAAGTAACCGTAAAACCATCTTGATAACCACTGTAGTGAGCACGTAGTAATTTATCACCGGTTAAAACAGGTGCAAAGTCTGTAATATCAAACCAATGCTCTTGTGTCCATGAATTCGAAAAATTACCGGCATAAGGTGTAATTAATCGACCTAACTCTACCCAAAATGTGTCATTTTGATCAATCTCACGCATTTTTATTTGAGTCGTATAATCCCATTCACTACAACCAGAACTAGGACAACCAATGGTATACTTCATTAGAATTTTACGGTACGAAGTGTTTGTCGTAGGGAATTGAGCAATGGAATCAAAATTTCCATACCAGTTCATGTGAACGGCATCATGTACTCTTAAATGAGTGGTATCTCCTTCAGCAGCAAAGGCCGAAAGTGAGGCAATAAGCATTAAACAACCAAGTAAAACTTTTCTCATAGTTATTCTTTAAAATAATTCTGATCGAAGATATTTATTTATTCCTAACTTAAGATGTGGTACACATTGAGTTAAAGTAAAAGCGCTTTTCTAATTTTTTGAATGCCCTTTGATTTTAAGGCTGATCGTGTAATTTTGGACAAACCTTAAACCAAACGACAAAATGGAGACAATTGATCAACCACAACGAGAGCTTGTCAAAAGACCTGATTTCTTAACGGTCTTGTGTGTACTAACATTTTTAAATGTAGCCTATCATTTTGTTTCAGGACTGATTGCTATTGGAAGCTCAGGAACTAGTCCAGAAGCAGTGGAAGAGTCAAGAGAGCAAGTCGAAAATATAATGGCAGAAACAGAAGATCTTCCCGAAGGGTTTAGTGCTTTTTTTGATTCAGCTATGGATTCGGCTGCTGCATCAGCAGAAAATGCTTTGGTACTTGGTTTAGGAGAAATAGTGATTTTTTTAGTCATAGGAATAGGAGCTTTTTTAATGTGGAGACAACAAAAACTAGGTTTTCATATTTATCTGGGAGCAAACATTGTATGGTTGTTTTTCACACCATCTATCATAGGTTTTAATATTACTTCAATATTAGCAGCCGGATTCGTCTTTGTTTTTGTTGCTTTATTTGCAGGCTTGTATGGAGCAAACCTTAAACACATGCATTAGATAAATTCATCTGGATGTGAGAGAAATCAGAATATTTAAGTTAGACAAAAGCGAGTTACGCTTTCCACCTGTTGACTTAGCAAACAAAGATGGAATATTGGCTTATGGTGGAGATTTGCGTACCGAACGCATCATGCTTGCCTATCAAAAAGGAATTTTCCCTTGGTATTCAGAAGAAACTCCAATTCTTTGGTGGGCTCCAGATCCTCGTTTTGTGCTCTTTCCAGAAGATTTGAAAGTCTCTAAAAGTATGCGTAAAGTATTGCGCAGTAATGAGTTCAAGATCACTTTTGATACTGCATTTCATGAGGTGCTTCGTAATTGTCAAGTGATGCCACGTGATGGTCAAGACGGAACATGGATTACAGCAGAATTGTTTGATGCTTATTTAGAGATCCATCAAAAAGGATTTGCTCACTCTGTAGAAGTGTGGAGAGAGGGAGAGTTAGTTGGTGGCTTATTTGGAGTTAGTTTGGGAGGAATCTATTTTGGAGAGTCAATGTTCTCCAAAGCCAGTAATGCATCCAAAGCAGGATTTATCACTTTAGTGCAAAAGATGCATCAAAAAGGTATACAGCTGGTAGACTGTCAAGTACATACCAATCATTTGGAAAGCTTAGGAGCAAAACACATTTCAAGAGATCATTTTACACATAACCTGGATGTATTACTAGAAGCAGATACATTTAAAGGTTCTTGGACACCTTGGGCGAAAGAAGAAGCGTGAATAAAGCAGAAGCAATACTACTTTTAAATGTAGCAGAAACAGCACCAGTAGAAGCATGGGTAGATGCTTACAGTGAAAAGTGCTTTGAGATCAGACAATTTATTTTCAGAACACCTTTAGTGCCTAAGTTGGCCATGAAAAGGGCTATGCAATTGATGAAGTTACATGAAGCGGTTCAGTTATTTGTTCCTATAGACGAATTGCCACCGCGAACCGCAAAGGCTTTCGAAGCTCATTTAACCGAACATCAAGAGGCTTTTGAACAGTTCGATTTTTCAACAATTGAAATTCCTTCAATAGATAAGAGCAAGGCCATTTTTAACGCTACTGATGATTTATTAGAAGTAGTGCGCAGCTTTGAAACTCAAGAAGCACATTTGAAATGGTTGTTTTCTGGAATGTATACCGGAGACTGGTTAGGGTATTTTCTTGTTCAGTGGGTTCTACTAGAATTGGCCTTTTACCAGGTGGTTATAGCCATTCTAAGTCCTAAAATAAATGAAGAGAAAGACCATTCAATTCCCAAGCAAGCTGAAAAAATTCCTACCAATCAATGGATTACTTGGTTAAATCAGTATAAAATAGGAGAGGTAAACCTACCTGAAAATCAAATCTTCATTAAAGAAGTACTTCGCATGAAAAAAGCACTGGAAATGGGACTTTAGCTTAATTAGATGTTAAAGAAAAGTCCATTATCCTGAATGTTCAATTACTTTTGCACACAAATTCATTTGCATGCCAAAATTTCACACGCTTAAGATCAAAGATATCCGTCAGGAAACAGGAGATACTGTATCAATTGCTTTTGATATTCCTGAAGGAGAAGAGAAAGATTTCGAATTTATCAATGGTCAATACATTACCCTTCGTGAGTTCATTGAAGGAGAAGATATCAGACGTTCTTACTCATTGTCGAGCTGTTTAAAAACAGACAATGAGCACCGCATAGCTGTGAAAAAAGTACCTGGAGGACGCATGAGTACTTGGTTGAATCATGAAGCTAAAGTGGGCGATACCATTCATGTCATGAGTCCTGAAGGACATTTTCATCCGAACTTTGATGCTGCTGTGGCGAAGAGTTACGTATTGTTTGCTGCCGGAAGTGGTATTACACCAATCATTTCTATCGTAAAAGGTGTTTTAGCCAATGAGCCTAACTCGCAAGTGGTATTGTTTTATGGTAGCAAAACAGAAGAAGATATCATTTTCAAGGCTGAACTAGAACAGCTACAAGCTAATAACGATCGCTTTAAGTTTTACAATATTCTGAGTAGAGCCGAAGAAGAGAAGAAAGGCCTTTCGATCTTCAAAAAGAAAGATGTGTTCAAAGGAAGGTTTGACAATAAGAAAGTGGTAGCATTATTGAACAATTATGCAGACTTATCTGTAGAGAACGAATTCTTTATCTGTGGTCCTAATGGAATGATGGACACCATACACAATGCATTGAAGAACCTACGTGTATCAGAGGAAAACATTCATGTAGAATACTTTGCAACTCCAGATCAGGAAGAGGAAGCAACACCTACTTCAACCGGTGGAGGAGATGCAACAGCGGTGATTCTACTTGATGGAGAAGAAAAAGAAATTACAATTCCTGCTGGTACAACGATTCTCGATGCGGCTATCGATAATGGGCTTGATGCTCCTTATTCATGCAGAGGAGCTGTGTGTAGCTCATGTATGGCCAAATTAGAAGAAGGTGAAGTGAAAATGAAAATGAACTATATCCTCACCGATGGGGAAATCGATGAGGGCTTTATAGTAACATGTCAATCAACTTGTGTAACCGACAAAGTAAAAGTCAATTATGATATTTAATTACAACGTGTGCTTTAAGGCTAAGATGTAGCCAAAGTGCAACCCTTCGTGGTAATTGTTAAAACGAATGGCTTCTTCCACCGTGTTTAATGGTGTTCCAAAACTGGTTTTATAGGCGTTATAGCCTTTGAATTTGCCGTTTTCATAATCCTTTTTGGTCAAGGCCGGAATTTGAGGAAGCAATTCTTTTACAACTGCAATTTCTTCAGTTGAAGCGTAGTCAAGAGTAGGAGCTGTTCCTTTCTTATAGCGATCAATAATTGTTTGATCAATGATTGGTGCTTCGTTTGAATTGGCATAAACCAACAATTGCTGCGTAGCTAAAACGTGCGCTGCATTCCAGAAAATAGAGTTTTTAAACCCTTTAGGAATGAAGTTTAGCGCATCGCGGTCTAAAGGTTCAATGGCCTTTAAAATGTTGCCACGAATAATCTCAAGCGACATGATGTCAAAATCCAGATGATTCATATGAATGATTTTTCTCAAAATTAGAATTCAATACAATATAGCAGGAATGCACGGGTGTTAAGCATATCCTAAAAATTGCCTTTCACGTTTGGTCTCCGACAGCATAGTTTCCTTTAACTCTTGTGATAACGGTAACTGAGCCTCTTCTTTGGAACGATTGATTTCTTTGCTTTTTGAAACGATATGCTGAAGAATATCTGCACTAGAATCAAGTGAAGCAAAGTCAAGTATTTGTTGCATTTCATGCGATAAAGCATGGCGCAAGTTTTCCATTTTAACCAAGAGAATCTTTCCGTTGTACAGAGAAGATTGCATGAGCTTTTGGGTGTACTGAGCAGCATCTTTCCACAGTTGAATCTGCTGAAACGTTTCGCTGGGGCTCCAGGAAATACCTTGCTTAGAAAGTGCTGTTAACGATTCGCAATATCCTACCACATCACGCACTAAAATAATGGCTTTTGCATCCGAAAAATGATCGAAAATATGGGGGAGATAAAACAAGTGACGCGGAGTTTTTTCCACCAATGTTTTTGAGTGATCTGTAGTTTGACTGCTGTAAAACTGCACCAAAATTTGATCAATGATAGATTGAACGGCCTTGCTCAATGCTTCGTGCTCATTACGGGCACGGTTAATCATTTCAACCAAAGCATCATTTGTAACAAAGGCTTTTAATCGGGTGCCGGCTTCAAACGCATTGTAGTCGTCTAACATAGAGAACCAAGCCTCTTCTTGCGAAGAAGGAACAGGAAAACGTTGCTCAAAATAGCGTTTCAACTTGTGCTTGATTTGTGTCATCTTTCCACCTGAACCGGTAGGAAGAGAAGAAGTGCCCAAGTAATCGCCAAATACACTGTAAAGTTTCGATTCTGTTTGTAATCCCACAGTTTGTGGATGTTGTAGTAATAAGTGAAGCAGCCAGTGTGTGCCACTTCTACCCATTCCGGTAATGAATAACTTCGGAAATTGTATGTCCATGTTGTGCTTGAATTGCTCTTGTAGGCGAAGATGTAAATTAATTTTAGAACCTACCTTTGCAGTGTGAAGGAATACAGCATACACGGAAAGCTATACACGGAAAGTGAACTCATCGCTCTAGCTAAAACATTGTTGCAAAACAAGTTTGCCGAAGAATGGGAAAAAGAACTGTTTCGCTTTGTGTTAGAGTGGTTCAATGAAGAAGAATACATCACGGCAAAAACGTCAGGTTCAACCGGAGAACCCAAGCCTATCCAATTGCTGAAAGAGCATGTGTTAGCCAGTGCCAATCGCTCTATTCGCTATTTTAACCTAAAACCAAACCAAACAGCGTTGTTGTGTATGCCGGTTTCATTTATAGCGGGTAAATTGATGGTCATTCGTGCTTTTGAGGCAGGAATGAACCTTATTCCTGTAAAGCCTTCTTCTTCACCGTTGAGGTTTACCAATGCAGCTATTGATTTTGCAGCCATGACGCCAATGCAAGTAGAAGGTTCTTTAGATGATTTGGAACGCATTCAACAGCTAATCATTGGAGGAAGCCCTGTTTCGACTCAACTGAACCAGCAATTACAGATGAAATCAACACAGTGTTTTGCAACTTATGGTATGACAGAAACGATTACTCATGTAGCTGTTCAACAGTTGAATCATCCTTTTGAAGAAACCTATTCAGCATTGCCAGGAGTGGTATTTGAAACAGATGAGCAAAGCCGTTTAATTATTCATGCACCAGATGTTGGTGTTGAGGCGCTTAAAACCAATGACTATGTGACATTGATTGATGACACCCATTTTAAGTTTGAAGGAAGGTTTGATAACGTCATTAACTCTGGCGGAGTGAAGTTGCATCCTGAAAAAATAGAGAAGAAGATCAGCTCATTGATGACCACTGATTTTTTTATTGCAGGAATTTTACACGAGAAGTTAGGAGAGCAATGTGTTTTAGTAATAGAAAATGATTATCCAGGAGAGACAGAAGAGCAAGAACTAAAATTGAAATTGAAAGAAAAACTGGATAAATACGAAGTCCCCAAACAACTCTTTTGGATTAATTCATTTGAGCGAACGACTTCTGGAAAAGTGAAAAGAAAAGCGATTGTAGAAAAAATAGAGCAAGCCTAAACTTACTCTTCATCAATCATAATTTGTTGAATAAAGGCCTGACCATTTTCTTCTTTTACATAAAAAGAAACCCTAAAAGTTCCGTTAGAAGTTTCAAGCGAACCAATGGTGTATTGCAATCCATTGTTCGATTGTCCTTCGTGTAAAATGCTAAAACTACTTACCGGGTGATTTTGAAAAAATGTAGCCAATTTTTTCTCCGCATTGGCTTTTGAATAAAGATCATCTTCTTCCAAAATAGAAAGGTCAACATTCGCTTTGAAATAAGCTGCTAATCCGGCACTATCACCGGCTTTGAATGCTTCGGCAATTTTATCGGAAATGCCATTAAACGCCATCAATAAAAAGGCGAATAACACAAGAAATGGGTGACGAAATAATTTTCGCATTGTGATGGATTTTGCTACTAATTTAATCAATAACTTTTAACTCTTTTACATTTGCGCAATGAAGATCAAACTGATAACGGTAGGCAAAACGGATGCCAGTTATTTAAATGAGGGCATTGAAATTTACCGTAAACGTCTGAAACATTACATTCCGTTTGAGTTGGAAGAGTTGCCAGATGTGAAAAACACGCGCAATAGAACGGCAGATGAGCAGAAGCAAATGGAAGGGGAGAAGATTCTTTCAAAACTGCAACCAACCGATTATTTAGTCTTGTTAGACGAACGCGGAAAAGCTTTTACCAGCAAGCAGTTTGCACGTCATTTAGACCAGAAAATGCTGCAAAGTATCAAACAAATGGTCTTTGTTATTGGAGGTCCTTATGGATTTTCAGAAGAGATGTATCAACGTTGTAATGA
>CERC01065857.1_pt1 | contig 12486 bp, 12 predicted proteins | sample 530921 | NCBI WGS metagenome assembly CERC01 (sample SAMEA2621099, study PRJEB7988) | marine metagenome | isolation source: saline water (ENVO:00002010), including
CGACAGAATGAGAGTATTGACGAAGTGATGAATATGGTGTTCGATATCAATTCGAATATTGAAAATAAGTATGTGGACTGTCATATTTCACTATTAGGTTCTTGGGAATACTATCAATTAATTGATCATTTAATCACAATTGATTCACCACAGGAGGCTTATATAACAATTATTAAAGAGTTTAAATCCAGAAGGAACTATGTTGGTACAAGTATTAAACGTAAAAGACGCATTTGGCCAGTTCTTAAAAAGTCTTGCATATAGTAGGTACAAGAAAGGAACTGTAGGAAGTTGGGTGACAAGATTCAATAATAATGAGTTAAAGATTGAATTCATGCATGATAAGCTTATTGAGAACGGATATATTCGAACTGATCAAGGATATATTCAGCCTCCTGACAAAACTATTGCATTGAATAAGATTAGATCTCTATCTAATGACATTGTAAACCCTCAATGGTTCAGTAATAAAGTAAGCTCAATATTATTATTGAATGAAAGTGAATTCATAGAACTGCGTGATATGTATGTGGAAGATTATGAAGGGATAGAAAATTCTAATTTCCTAATGCTTGAGTACGGTGAAGATGATGTGTTTGTAATTCTTAATAGTGATAGGTTATGAGTAAGTCTATTAATCTTTAACACATAAACTTCCATACCTTTTTGTTGAAGCAACACATTTTCAACAAAAAGACAATTGTTTTTATTCGAAACTAAATTACATCGGGCTAAACGTGAGTTAGCGAGTAGGGTTAGTAATAAATTCTACCAAAAGGATCCTATTGCTTGGTACTGTGATAAGTTCGGAGAGGATATTAAGAATCTAAAATGGTCTGAATATCATTTTTACGATGGCCATGTATGGGATGGTACTCCGGATCCTTTCTATCAAACTTTCGTTTCATTGGCTGAAAAGCGTTGGGTAGGTATTGAATCTGCAACCTCAACCGGTAAAACCTATATGCTTCCACGTATTCTAATGTGGTTTCTAGATGTTTTCCCAGAAGCTTCTGTAATTACTACAGCTCCTAAAGAAGGACAGCTAAAAAATATCCTTTGGAAAGAAATAGGAAGAGCTTATCCAAAATTCAATAGAATACGTCCACATTCAGAACTGCTTACATTACGTCTTAAAGTTGACACCAGAAGAGCTAAAGAGCAATTTGAAGATGAAGTCGTTTACAATCTTAATGTAGGGCATGAAGCTATAGGATTTGTTTCGGGTGTAGGAGCTGGTGAAGAATCAGCAGTTAAAATGCAAGGTTTTCATGCGGAAAACATGCTATTTGTTCTTGATGAAATGGCTGGTATTCATCCAGCAGTATTAAAAGCGATTATTAATACATCCACTGGTTCAAATAACCTTGTAATTGGAATGGGTAACCCGGATAGTCAGATTGATCCATTACATGAGTTCTGTGATTTAGATAAAACGGACCATATCATTATTAGTGGTTATGATCATCCTAATATTGTCAATAAGGAAAAAAGGGAAATTATACCTGGAGCTGTTAGTCAACAATCAATTGATTTAAGAGAATCAGAGTATGGAAAAGAAAGCCCATTTTTCAAGTCTAGGGTTAGAGGGATAGCGCCAACTCAAGGAACTGATTCTTTATTTAGATTAGAATGGCTAGAAAAATGCCTCATTGATGATGAAAAATTCCATGGCAAAAAACGTAGATATGGTTATGATGCATTAGCCATTGATGTAGCACAATCAGAAGCAGGTGATAAAGCAAGTTACGGTGCCGGAAAATCAAATGAGATTTTGTATTTAGATAGTTTTCCATGTCCTAATGCATTGCATCTTGCATTTAACTTTATGATGGAAAACCATGATCTAGATGCTAAAGAATACCATAATTATGATGTTATAAAGGTTAAAGACTTTAATCTGTACTCACACAATATAGGTGTTGATTCTGTTGGTGTAGGTGCTGCAACTGTTGACGGTTTCTTAGAAAAGGGTGTTGAGGTAATTGGTTTAAATGGAGGCCAATTAGAAGATGCTATTCCTTTGGATAATGAGGAAAAGCCTTTGTATCAATTTAACAGCCTAAGAGCACAGATGTATTGGCAATTGAGAATTGATCTTGAAAGAAATGAAGTAATAGTCAATTTACTTTCTCATCCAAATTACATTAACATCATTAAGCAACTGAAAAAAGAGCTTGTTCAAATTAAGTACCATATTAAAAGCGGTAAGATTGGTATTGAATCAAAAGATGATATCAAAAAACGTTTAGGAGGTAAATCACCTGATCTATTGGACGCTTTTGTGTATTGGAATTGGATGCGTCATAACTTCTACGATAATTCAGGAATAGGTATTGTTTCGGCTTAAATTAACGTTGAACTCGTTAATTATTTTCAAATGGCATTATTTCCGGATATTGACACAAGCAACTTAAATAGTAGATCATCAAACAAATCTAAAAATACAGAAGAAGTTGCCAATATTGTTTCAAGTGGTAGGTCTTCTATACCTGACTACCCTACTCTAGGATCAGTAAGTAATAAAATTGAAATTACTCCAGAGTTCAATATCAATATTCTGGAAACCATGGAGTATTTAGCTGTAACAAATGGGAGTTTTACTCAAGCCCTAGACAACATTGTTCAGTTAGGTAACACCGATCATGAAATTGAATTCTCCAATAATGCGTCTGACTCTATTCAAAGAGAAATTATTGATATTCTTGATGAAGCTGAAAATAGATGGTATGAATTTGCAGAAGGTAACCAGTCATTAAAAGGAGATTTACTAGCTCAAATGGTAATCAATGGATGTTTATCTGCTGAATTTATACCAGATAAATTTGCTTTAAAACGAATTGAAAACATAGTTAGAGTAAGACCAAAAAACATTCGATTCGTTTACAATCCTGATACTACAAAACATGACCCTTATCAAAGATTAGGTTTTTCAAGTAGTGAAGTAAATGGATTGAATAAGTTGAATACTCTTACTTATACGTACATAGCATTAAGGCGTTATTTTGAGTCACCATACCCTACTCCTCCATTTTTAGCTTCTATACGTTCCTTAATGATCAAGGATGCAATGATTAACAACTTCGAAACTATCATGAAGATGATGGGGATGTTTGGAATCGTATCAGTTGAGGTTAAAAAGCCACCTAAAAAAATCAGTGGAGAATCAGATGAACAATACTTGGATAGATGTTATCAGCATTTAGAAAACAGGATTAATCCCAATGTTAAAAAAATGCTTTCATCTGGATTTATTACTGGTTACAAGGATGACATGGTAATGAATGTTAATTCTGCAAGTAATAATGCAAAAGGTGCAGCTGAAATGATGAAGCTCATTGACCTAACTATTCTGCATGCATTAAAGCAGGACCCAAACATGAACGGCCTTAATTTCTCTACCACTGAAACATTTGGTAAAATCATCATGGAGAAAATGGTATCACAAACCGGTGAATATCAAAATGCAATTGATGGGTTTTTTAGAAAGGGTTATAAGCTTGAACTTCTTCTTCATGGAATAGACCCACGATTAATAAAAAATGTAAAATCTAAGGCACCTAGAGTAAGAGACGAGAAAGCTAAAGCTGAAGCAGATGAAATTAATCAACGGGTATGGTTGGGAGACTATAATCAAGGTTTAATTGGTCAACAAACTTTAGCTAGATTAAGAGGGTACGACAAACCAGATCAAGAAGGGCCAAGAACTAATGCTTCTGGTACTAACGAAGAAGATCATGAAAAAGAAACGCAAGATGAAGAGGATGAAGAATCAAACATGTCAAGTAGATTCAGAGTATTAACAGAATACCAATATGAAATACCTACTTCATGTAATGATCATGATGAAATTTCATTTGCAAAGGTGTTACCAGGCAATAAAGGTGATTTGTACCGTAAGTATCTTAAAGACTCTTTAAAACACTTCTCTAATGCGATTGATAGTGTATCAGATATTGTAATTGATAATTTATCAAAACTCGATATACTGCCATCTAAAAGTGAAACTGCAAAACTCGTATTTGACACGATATTAAATAATTGGGAAACTCAGTATATCGCAAATCAGGATATAACAACAAGTAATTATATACCTCAACTATGGGACCAGTTTAGAAAGGATAAATCGTGTTTTGGTGTAAAGACAAACTCATTTGCAGAAAACTTTGAAATTCCGGATGCTGTTTTTGATATGGATGATTTCCGAGCAATGCAATATTTCACAGATTCAGATCAGCTCTATTTAGGTAAATTCATCAACGATAAAGCAACCAAGAAAAGATTATATCAATTCATTTTCGATGAACATGTTAATGGATCAATTCCTATTGGAGAAGATCCTAGTGCAAAATTCAAAAATAAATTCAAAGACTTATTAAACGGGGAGTCTTATAAGATCAGTCGCATTATTGATACTACTGCTAATCGAATAAGAAACAATTCTGCAATCTATTACATGGATCAAGCTGGAGTTGAAGATTACAGGATAAATGAGATTAATGATAACCTAACATGTGAGCACTGTTCAGTAATGGACGGAAAGAAGTTTGAAGTTGGTAAAACTAAAAGCAAGCTAAAGGATGTTATGGAATCAAAACCTGAAGATGTTTCAATCAAAAGTCCATTCGCTACTACAATTGGAATAGATGAATTACGTGGAATGACAACTAAGGAAATGGAAAAAGCAGGCATTGACGTTCCTACCTATCACCCTAAATGTAGAGGGTTTGTTACGGCTGTACTGTAAATTACAGTAAACAGCTAATATTTTTTACAATGCCGACAAAAATATCTAAGCTGACCTTATTTGCTCCTCCTAGTAGGTATGTAAAGGTTGGTGAATCAGGAAATGATAAAAATTTCAAACCATCATTCAGTTGGGATAATGAGGATTATCGTCAAAACAAAGTCAATAAGGATGGTAAAGATTTAGCTATTCCAACAGAAGATGACTATGTGAAAATTCCTATTCGTCATTTATCTGCCGGCATTGTGGCTGGAGGTACATGGAGATCAACGGAGTTTCCGGAAAAGATCCTTAAGAAATCTGCATCATTATTGAAGCATAAACCAATGTATGTTAACCATGCAATTGAAATTGGTAACAATGTTGGATTAGTTGGTGATGTTGTTTGGGTGCCTTCTAAGAAAGAAGTTGATAAGGTTATTCCTGGGGGGCTTGAAGCTCCAGCTATTATTGATTCTAAGTTGCACACTGATTTATGTAGAAAGCTTTTAGCATGGCCAGTTCCTCATATTCAAAGCGTGTCTGTAACTGTAATCTATGAATGGGAGCCATCGCACGAATTCAAAAACGCTGAAGGTGACTATGATTGGTTTGAATTTGACAGGCATGTAGGAAAGATTGTTAAAGGGAAAATGGTCCGTAGAATAGCTACTAAGATCATTGATTATATAGAATCATCTTTTGTCTACTTAGGAGCTGATCCATATGCTAAAATTAAAATCGGTGATGATCTATTCAATATCGATTGGCCTTCTGTAGTTAATCCAGAAGCTTTCGAAACTGATTCAACAAGAGAGTTGTACGAAAAATCAGGCCATTACTTTGTTTCACTTGAAAAGGAAAGCTGGACAAGTCATATTTCACATAACTTAAATGTAGAAGGGTTGTCAAAAAATACAAAGACGCCAATAGAACCATTTAAAAGTAGCGATCAAAATATCAGTGTAATGGAAAAAGAAATTTTAGAATTACTATCAAAACTAACAGGTGTTCCACAAGATGAAATTACACCTGATGTGCTTAAAAAGTATTCGTTTATTAAGAAAACATCATTTTCAAGCCTTCCTGAGATTAAAGGGATTGATTCCAATATCACCGGAATGGAATCTTTGAAAACTGCAATCGAAGGTGTTAATGCTAGAATTGAAGCATTAGAAAAAGATAATAAAGATAAATCTGAAATTATCGAAGTGCTAACTGAAAAAGATGCAGAAGGTAAATCACTTCCTTTCACTAAAACTACTGCACAAGAGCTTATAGATAAAGCTAACTACGGTTCAAAGCTTGTTGATTCAAATAAGAAAGAATGTGAGAGGCTTTACAAGGTGTCTGTTGGAGAAGGTAAAGAGGATCCTGAAATTATTAAGTTGATCAATAAGTCAACTCCTGTTGAAGTTGTTTCCCTTTTGAAACAATATGGAGGAAAAGCAGCAGAAGAGTTTAGTATTAAAATTGAAGAAGACGGTAGTCATTCATTCCGTCAATCAACTCCTGAAGGTGGAAATGGTTCTGGTGATGAACAATCCGACCAGTATCAAGCAACTTATTTAGGAGATTATCATTTGTAAACCAAAAAACTTAATAAAATGACAGGATCTATTCATAATGCGTCAGTTACAGTATTCCAAGATCAAAAACATGACGCGTTACAACTTGGATTCACTAATGATAGTGGAGGTGATTTAGTTAAAGGCCAAGAAGTTTATTTAAAGTCTGCTGGTGGAGTGGATAAACGGACGGACGGTTCTACAATACCGTTAGGCGTAGTTATAGTTGGTGCGGAAGATGGTGAAAAGGTTACAGTTAGAACATTTTTCACCGTATCAGTTACCGGTGTAGCAAAAACAAATGCTCTTAATTATGGTGTAGCAGTAGTTCCTAATGGCACTGTAGATTCATCAGGTAGACCGGAGTATGTGGCAGCTGGTGCCTCAGTAAATTATTGTGCAATTACAATCAAAGGTGGTGCAGCCGATAGTGAAATATTGGTGGGTATTTTGGATTCTTTCCATACTACTCCATCTGCTTAATAACTTAAAAATTGAATAAAAATGCCTAGAGTAGAGAAGGAGAAGTTGAAGAAGGTGTTCGAGCACAACCGTAAAGTTGCTGCTGGATCAATGGGTAGTATGAAGCCTACAGAAGTTAGAGATATCGTTGAAAAAGATATGGAAGACTTGAGTAGATTAGTGCATTTGACTAGGTCAGGAAAAGCAGTAGATTCAAAAGGTAATCAAGTACCTGCAGATGATGTTTCATTGTCAGTTGCTGTTAAGAATCGATATGGTTTTGATAGTGTAAATCAATATCTTAAATCAATCGGCATTTACACGAATGCAATGACTTTGAACCAGGCAGCAAGACAACTAGGACATGATAACTTAACAGAATCAAGTCTTGAAAACTTGTTGATTTCCAATTCTAGTATCGCTTTGGCAAGTGATACCTCGGAAGTACCATCAGAATACAGATTTATTATCCCTGAGTTATTCATGGAGGCCATTCGTATTGGTTATGAACATTCAAGTTTAAATCAAAACTGGATTGCCAATACCATTCAATTGACTCAAAAGGATGTTAAAATGCCACAAATCAAACGTGGTAACATGACACCTAGAAGAATTGGTGAAGCTGAAAGTATCCCATTTGGTTCATTGCAATTTGGCCTTAAATCAGCATCTACTTTCAAAATAGGTATTGGTTATAAGATAACTGATGAGTTGGTTGCTTCAAGTAGAATTGACATGATGAATCAATCATTAAGAGAACTTGGAAATGATATGTCTATTGCTGCTGATGTTGAAGCAATCAATATTCTTATCAATGGTGAGCAAGAAGACGGTTCAGAAAGTGCACCAGTGATTGGAGTTGAAAATACAACAAACAACATTGCGTATGTTGATTTGATTACTGCCGTTTCTCGTATGAGACGTCTTAAAAAAGAACCGGGTAGATTGATTACCAATGAACAAGATTCCATTGATATAAATTTATTGGACGAGTTTAAAGGTTTTGATGGCGTTGCAGTACTCGCATTGATGAACAGCATCACAAAGAAACTTCCGAAATTTGAAAACGATTTGTTTTTAATGCCAGAAGATCAAATCATGTTGCTCAATAAGGCAACTGCTATGTCTAAGTTTAAATGGATCGGCATGAAAATGGAAAAACGTAGAAATCCACAAACACAAGAAGATGAGATGTTTGTTAGTGATTATCTAGGTTATGGCATTATCAATAGAGATGGAAGATTGATTATCGATGGATCTCTTGCTTATGCATCTAATGGGTTTCCTGACTACATGGATGTTGATTCCAGAATTAACCAACAATTTAAAACTATCAATTAATTGAGTTATGGCTAAAATTTATGTAAAAAACGCGGCTAATTCACATATGTATTATGAAGGTGGTGTTAAAGTTGCCGGTAACAATGTGGTTGAAGTTGAAGAAACCGATTTAATTAAAAAAGCTTTAAAAAAAGGTAGACTGGACAAAACAGATAAAGCTGATTTTGAAAAGGCTAAAAAAGCTAATGCAGGAAAACCTGTTGATTCAGAAACATCTTCTTCAAATACTATTGTTAAGGAGGTGGAAGTTGAAAAAGAAGTTGATCTTACTTCATTTATCAAACTTGTCAAAAAAGGACTTGAGTCTGGTACTTTGAAATCTGAAAAAGGTGGGTGGATCAAATTAGATGACCTCAACCTTGGTAGAACAGAAGAAGAAGCCGCTAAAAAGGTTTATTCAGATCCTTCATTATTTGAAAAACTAGCAGATTCATTTTCACTTGAAAAAAGTGATAGTTAATAAAAATTTGTCACCTAATCTCTCTAAAGGTGTCATTTGTGTGTAATAAAAGCCGTTCATTTTGAGCGGCTTTTTATATTTGGTACAATAACTGATACAAAAACAAACCATGAAAATATATATCCTAATAACGTTAGTATTATCTCTGTTGACAATAACATCCTGCGTATTAACCGGAGAAAATGATGTTGTGATAAATGAGTTAGAATTGAACCAAGAAGTGAATTTAACTTTAGGAGGTTTTCAAGGGTTGACAAATGTTAGAATTAATTCAGTTTCCGGAAATAACATTTATATCGATGCTTATACATCTGAAGATTTATCGAAAGAATCTGCAAAAGAGTTGGGAGATTCTGTTATAAGACAATACATCATGAATGCTGAACCAGAATCTAAATTAGGTAAGGAGTTTGGTCCTACATCTTACACCTACATTGTTCGCGTATTTGATAATGGTAATGATATCATTGTTAAAGGTGAGAAAAGAAGATTTAACGATGTTATAGATTGGGACTGCTCTATCTGTTAGTTGTGTATATTAAGTGAAACACTCACTTAATATTACAATGGCAACAACATTTGATGTAAATAATCTAGTATATTCAACATTACCATTTCTAGTTAATAGTACAGAGACTGATGATCTAATCGAAGTATTTAAGACCAAATCAATAAGTCTCATTGAGAGTCAACTTGATTTAGATGATCCTTATGATGAATCAAGCTATTCTAATCTTCAGATTTCTTTTATTTCTGAATTAACATCCTATGAACTTGTTAACCGCAAGATATTAGAAAATACTGGCGGTATTAATGGTGAAACAACTACCGGTGCAAAAGGTGTTAAGAAAGCTAAAGCTGACGTAGTTGAGGTGGAATATGAATTCTTCAAAACAGGTGTTAATTTAACAGAAGAAGCATCTAAGATAGTATCAAGACTATCAAAATCAATTTGCCAAACTGCTACAGTTTTAAATATATCACTTCCTATGTGTTCTACTCAAGATACAACAGGAGGAATATTCATGTTTAATACTTTCAACTAATGGCTGAATTATTCGGTGATAGTGTATTCAATGACATACTTAGTAGTGTTGGAGATGTTATGGATTCTTTTGCTAAAAGAGATGTACATATAGAGTATTCAACTGTTGCGCAATTCTCAAGGGATGGTAGGGATAATACTAACGATTTAAACGTGACCTTGCCAGCAGTTATTAAGTGGGAAAATAGCTCTGATACCGGTAAATCAAAGATTGACAAGAAAGGTAAGATTGACGATTATGATGGTTATTGCCTTATTGATTATGCCAAGTTTAAAGATAATGGTTTAGTTGAAGATGGTGCAAAATTCATCATTGATGAGGGTAACTCAAAAATAACTGTAGATAGTAGGATTTGTCAAATACTATCTATTATTCCTGTTGGGCACACTGGAGATACATACGCGTTGATTAAAATTTATTTTCAAAAGTTAATCGATGCTTAGTGTTGGTAAAAGTGGAGATTGGGCCAAAGCAAAGCTTTTAAGTACTACACTTAAAAGCACAATGAAATTAAGTGCGGATCCGGGTTTTTCTTCTCTGGCATTGAAAGGGGAATCACTGATGAAAAGGTATATACGTAAACAACCTACTTCATGGCCAGCTTTAAGTACAAAATATAAACAGGGTAAATTGAGGCAAGGTAAGTCTGATAAGATGTTAATCAGAACCTCATCAATGTTGCTTTCCATTAAAGGATTTTCAGCCAATAGTAATGCTTACATAGGTGTTAAAAGAAATGCAGAGAATGATGAAGGAGAAAAGTTAGCGAACATCGCTGCAATTATGGAAAAAGGGTCAAAGGTTAGAAACATACCTGCAAGACCTTTTATAGAGCCAGTTTACAAGCACTTAATAAGAAGAATAGAAAAAGATGGGTTATTCCATAAATATCTTAAGATGGAAATGGAGCGTAAATACGGGATAAAGCTATGAGAGTTTCAGTTAAACAGGTAATTGATGGGTTATATGAGACAATTAGGTTGAAGTTGGTTGAATTAGGTAGATTGCCAGATGTTAAATCATACCTTCCTTCAAATCCTGTTGGCTACAAAACAGAATTGGACACATTACGTGAAAATGGTGAATTAATTTACATAGTGAATGATTCTCATCACACTGAAAGAGGTAAGGTAAAACAGAATACAATTTTTATTTCCTATAAAGATTTAGAATCTGCAGATAATGGACGTCTATCTGATTACCTATTTACTAAAATAGAAGATTCTAGTGAGGATTATCACTACGAGAAATACAAGACACCAAATGGAGTTTATGATGTGTTAATAGATGTTAGATTTGAGACATACAGTACAACTATAAGTTACTTCATAGATGAATTATTAATTGATTTGTTTAAATCTCAAATTGTTAAACCTTACGATATGGATAGTGATGTGTATTTAGAACAACATCTTGAATGCATTAGAGAAAACCCATACAACGTAAGTGATGTTAGCTTCATTGAAAAAGGTTCTCAGTATAGGGTAAAAGATGTTGACATCATTGGAAATGTTCTAATAAGAGATGATGTTGCTGTTACTTCTGATTTCAAATTATCAACAGATCCTCAAGTAGATTCAATAGAAGATTAGGTAAATTATTGTCACGGTATTAATAAAAATCAAAAGTAAACCATGGCAAAACAAAATCTTGCAGGTGCACCAGGTACTTACATGCAGATTGTAGACCTGTCTCAAATACAAGCAAACATTCTTAAGGGTATTATTTGTACTCAAGGAATTACAAGCCGAGGCGAACCCGGCAAGAACTACTTAATAGGTTCATGGGCTGAATACAAAGCAGAGCTTGGAGGGTATGTTGAAGGTGATGACTTCGCTAAATATGCTAAAAGAGCAATTCAAGGAGGAGCAACATTAAGAATTACACCAGTTTATCATTTTGATGACATTGATGATATCACCTCTATAGAAGGAGTTAAGGCTACTGGAAAAGTACTAACAACAGCTGAGGTATTAGCAACCACACCAGGAGAAATAACAGCTATGGGTACAGCTGGAGATTCTGTAACATTGAGTGTTGATTTAAATGATGGTAATGGAGCTATACAAATTGGAACGTACACTAAGTTGTCAGGAGATTCTGAGTCAGTAACAGCTGCTGCATTAATCCAAAATGTTAATGACAATACAGCAACTCATGGTTTTACCGGTAGTGTGAATTCTGCTGAGTTTACAATTACAGCTCCTTCTGGTACCGGTTCATCAGGTAACACTTACGATGCATCAATAGTAGTTACGGGTACATTAACAGCAACAGTAGTGCAAGATTTCACAGGAGGAATTGATGAAGAGTCTATTGAATTTGAAGCAGTTGTTCCATCTGAGGGTTATAATGGGACTACAATTGTTGTCAGTGATGCTAAAAGTGGTGATTCATCAAAATGTGATTTGAAAATCTCTTTGTATGAAAGCCCTATTTCTCAAGAAATTTTGAGTGTGAATAGAACGCTTACAGCTCAAAATGTAACTGACCTTAACAATAAGTTGAATCAATTAAAAATCACTACTGCTCAAGGTGGACCATTAACAAATGGAACATATTCTATGTCAGGTGGATCTAGAACTATTAGTAATGTAACTGATGTTGACTGGAAAGGATCTGATATTACAAAAACAGGGTGGCATGCATTTGATGATGTTGAAGATTCAATGAGAATTGTTCTTTTCCTAGATAATAATGCGAATAGAGAAGCAGATTTAGGAATCTACCTCACTAATAGAGGAGATATGGTAGCACATGTACCGGTTCCGTTAAATCTTAGCATTTCAGAAATAAATGATTATCGCGATGGTACTGGAGCTTATGCGCATTCTCCTTTGAACAATGAGTTTGTTAGGATGGTGGTGTCTGATATGGATATTT
>CERC01134267.1_pt1 | contig 12445 bp, 5 predicted proteins | sample 530921 | NCBI WGS metagenome assembly CERC01 (sample SAMEA2621099, study PRJEB7988) | marine metagenome | isolation source: saline water (ENVO:00002010), including
TGTACCACCACAATTTCGTCTTTGTATACTGTAGCCTGTCCGTTCATACCTATTACAACTAACTCAACAGAGTAAGTGCCCGGAACCATGTAAGTATAAGTGGGGTTAAAACTTTCGGAAGTGTTGCCATCACCAAAGTCCCAAAAATAGCTTTCGCCATATTCAGAAAGGTTAGTAAATGAAACAGTTAACGGTTCGCAGCCTTCACCACCGCCTAAAAAATCTGCAGTAGGAGGAGGTGGCATAATGACAATAGTTTGCACAGCCGTATCATTGCAATAGCCATTATCAATAACCAATTGAATGTCAAACTCACCCCATGTAGTGTATTCATGTCCTGTAATGCCGGAAATGGTTGAAGTGATTCCATCGCCAAAATTCCAGGTTGAATTCCATTGGCCAACAGTAAGGTTGTTGATAGCTACAGATGTGTCGGGATAAGTTTGTAAAGCCGGAGTTGCAGTAAATAGCGCATTAGCATCAGGCAAAACGGTTATGGTTGTATAAGCTGTATCTGAACAGCTATAAATAGAAGTTGCCACCAACGAAATCGTGTAAGTTGTGTCTTGATTCCCTGAGTAAGTAAAAGTTTCATGTGGAGAGGTGGCTACTGAATTATTGCCGTTTCCAAAATTCCAATAATAAGCTACAGCTCCTGTTGATTGGTTGTCAAAATCAACTTCTAACTGACTACAGCCAATGGTGTCAGCATCAAAAGCAGCTACAACGGGTGGAAAAACAGTTAATGTTTGAATGCTGGTGTCATTACAGCCTTCGACAGTTTCTCCAATCAACATAATGCTGAAATCAACAGGAGAAGAAGTTGTATTGGTGTAGCTTCTATGAATTGTTCCGGCATTGGAAGTAGAGGTTGTTCCATCGTCAAAATCCCAAAAATAACTGTCTGCACCGGTGGTGGTGTTAATGAGATCAACCTCTGCTGGGGTACAAGCCTGTGTTTGGCTTAGTGCTAAAGTGGTGTTTGGAGTATTGTGAACAGTAATGGTTGTTGTTATAGTGTCTGTACAACCATATTGCGATGAGGTTACCAGCGTTACAAAGTAGTTAGTATCAGGAATTCCATTATTGATAAAGGTTTGTGAAGGGTTTTGTGTTACTGCAGTTAATCCGTTTCCAAAGTCCCAATTGTAAGTGTTTGCACCAACAGATTGATCGTTGAAAGTAACGGTGTGTGGACTACAGCCTACAGTGTCTGTAGTAAAACCAGCAATAACTTCAGGGTAAACCGTAAGCGCTTGGTATGTAGTATCATTACAGCCTTCAATTGTTCCGGCAACAAGCTGAATGTTAATGTTCAAAGGGGTACTGCCTGTATTGGTGTAACTATGTGTCAAAGATGTTTGTAGAGTTGATGATGTTTGTCCATCATCAAAATCCCAGAGGTAACCATCAGCACCACTTGAACTGTTGGTTAGGTTAACCGTAATAGGAGAACATCCGGCTTGTTGGTCAATACTAAGGTTGGCTACTGGTGTGTTGTAAACTGTAATGGATTGGCTGGTTGTATCAGCACAGCCGTATTGAGAAGAGGCGATCATCTCAATGGTATAATTGGTGTCTGGGATAGACAGGTTGTAGAATGTTTGAGAAGGAGTTGTTGAGGTAGAATTTATACCTGTTCCAAAATCCCACATGTAACTCGAAGCTCCGGTTGATTGATTGGAAAACTGGAGTGTTAATGGGCTGCATCCATCGATAGCCCCTGAGAAATTGGCAATAACGTCTGGAAAAACGGTAAGTGTTTGTGTTGTAGTATCATTGCAACCTTCAACGGTTTCAGCAATTAATACAATGTTGTAATCTTCAGGTGAAGATGTTGCATTCACATAACTGTGTGATAGCGTTCCAATACCGGCAGAATCAATTGTTCCATCGTCAAAATCCCAAAAATAGCTGTCTGCACCATAAGAATTATTCTGTAGATCAATGGTAATTGGAGTACATCCTTGTAGGCTCGAAAGATTAAGAGTTGCAATTGCTGTGTTGAACACAACGATGGGGTATTCAGTTGTGTCTGTACATCCATAATTACTTTCTGCGGCAAGCAAAACACTATAAGTTGTGTCATTAATGCCGTTATAGATAAAAGTTTGGTTGGGGTTTTGGCTAGTGCTGGCAAAACCATTTCCAAAATTCCAGTAATAGGTGTTGGCAGCTAATGATGTGTTATTAAAAGCAATGGAGACAGGAGAGCAGCCTTCGGTATCTGAGGTGAAATCAGCAATAACCCTAGGGTAAAGTGTTACTATTTGGTTGGCAGTGTCTGTACATCCTTCTGGCGTAAAAACCAGTAACGATACATCAAAATTGATTTGTTGCTGAGATAGATTGTCATAAGTGTGTGTAAATTGTGGTAATCCTGTAGTATCATTACTTCCGTCACCAAAGTCCCACTGGTAAAAACTTGCTCCCATAGAATTATTAGCAAAAGAAACTTCGAGCTCCGGACAGCCAATGTTATTATTCAATGTAAACTGAGCATCGGGATTGGGAAATACTACAACATCGCGGTAAGATGTATCGCTACAACCAAAAGCAGAAGTAGCTATCAACTCTACTGTAAAGACTTGGTTATTGGTGGTGTTATTCACAAAAACATGTGTGGGAGCTTGGCCTGTAGTGGTGGTTCCATCTCCAAAATCCCATTGGTATTGAACAGCTCCTACCAATGCCGGAAAAGAAACCGTTAATGGAGAGCAACCTGAGTCTGGATTCGTATTGAAAGGAAAGTCTGGCTCAGGGTAAACCGTAATGATTTGACTGGTTGTATCCGTACACCCGTTAGGAGAAGTAGCTACCAATTCAACATTATAATTGGTAATAAAAAGCGTGTTGTTGTTAAACACATGGTTAGGGTTTTGAAGTGAACTTCCGGTGCTATCACCAAAATCCCATTGCCAAGAGATAGCTCCTTGTGAGGCATCATTAAAATTAACAGCTAAAGGAGCACATTGAGGGGTTGCATTTTGAGTAAAATCAGCAATAGCATTTCCAAAAACAGTAATGTTTTCAGTCATCGTGTCTGTGCAACCGAACTGTGTTTCTACAATCAGTTCAACTTGATAAACCGTATCGTTCAGCGTTCCGTTGGTAAAGGTGTAACTTGGGTTTTGTTGATTGCTGGTGTTGCCACCGCTAAAGTTCCAGTTGTAGGTAGATGCTCCTGATGATTGATCGGTGAAATTAACAACTAAAGGTTCACACCCCGAAGTCGTAGAAGTTAAGAAATCGGCCACGGGTTTAGGTGGAACAGTAATGTTCATAGAAGTAGTGTCTGCACAATAAGCTGTGTTTACAATCAACTCAATGGTATATGCTGTACTATTCGCATATGTATGTGTAGGATTTTGCAAAGAAGCATTTGACCCATCTCCAAAATCCCAACTCCATTGTGTAATCGGATCTCCTGGATAGTGAGAGGACAGATCGGTAAATGTAGCATTTGAATTTTGGCAGAAATTATAAGGCGTAAATGCGGCTACCGGACTTTGTTTTATTTCAACTTGTTTGGTGATGGAATCGCGGCAGGTATTGGCATGCTCTACTTTTAACTCAATAGTATACACCCCAACACCACTGTAAAATTGGTTAGTAGGGTTTTGAAGTATTGAGGTGTTACCGTTGTCAAAATCCCATTCCCATGTTAAAGCATTTTGTGTGTTCTCAGTAATGGAAACTTCCATAGAGTCACACCCTATAGTTGGTGATAAATTAAAATCTGCAACCGGACTGGGTTGTACGTATACATTGCCGTATGCCGTATCGTAACAGCTAGCCGAACCACCAGAAATATTTGCTACAAGCTCAACCGAATAGTTGCCAGTTGTATTATAGGTTTGATATTGGTTTCCAAATCCAGTATTGACATAGTTTCCATTATTGTTAAAACTCCAATAGAAATTATTTGCTCCTTGTGTTGATTGGTTGTAAAAAATAACCGTTTCACCGGCACAAATGGTGTCATCACTAATCGCAAGATTTGCAATGGGCTGCTCTACAATTTGAATGGTAAGTACAGCGGTATCTCGTCCGCAAAAATTAGAGTCAATAAGCATTACATCATAAGACCCAATTCCCGGATAAGCAATAGTGTGACCAGGTCTTGCAGGCGGGTCAAATGGCTGCCAGTTGATAATAGAATCATAGCCTTTCCCCCAATAATCGCCAAAGTTCCAGTACTCATAGCGCTGTGAAACATTGCCTTCTTGCAAACAGTTTTTAATGGTACTGTTTTCAAAGTGAACAATTGTATCGGGATAGCAGAGTAAAATAGCAGAAGCATTAATTGCTGCGGTGTCAACATCCCAAACCTGAATAGGGTAAAATTGAGCTGTAGTTGGGCTTCCAAAAGAACAGTAATTTTCTGCTGTAAGGGTAACGGCAGTTTCACAACTCACAGTGTTCTTCTGGAAAGTGTGTGTTAAAGTGTCCCCAAGGTTTGAGTAATCAAAAGTAATAGGGGGAGTGCCGTCTCCAAAGTCCCATGTAAACGTTGTAGTTGGAGAAACGTCTGTACTGGAATTGACAAATTCGATGTCACCGGGAGCACAAATTTGTGTTACGCCACCAATTGGAATTTGAATGGAAGCATTTACGGGTTCTTCCATTACTACAGTTCCTGTAACAGTGCATGAAGGATTGGTTGTTGTTAGCGTCACAACAAATGTGTCAATTGTTGCAGTATAGGTATGGCTAACATAGTTTGGGGGAATAATACCAGTACCTGAAGTTGTTGCAGAACCATCTCCCCAATCAATCGTATACGTACCAATCGTATCATCAGATTGAATGAAAATAGTATAGTCTCCGCCAGAACAACTGACAAAGTACGGATTAGGATCAGGTGATCCGAAACCATCGTTTAATATAGGGCATTGCGCATTAGCAAATGGCGTAATAAGACCCAGTCCTACGAATAGGACAAAGTATACTAATCGTCTCATAATGTTGGGGTTTGAGATGTTAGTTGCTAATACGTTGACGCGAAAGTAGTCAGAAGAGTTGTTTCCCTAGGTTAATAAAAGTAGAATTTTATTTTACATAAAAGCTAAGGCTAAAATTAAATATCAATTTTTAGATTAAAATGAAGTAATAGTTATAGCATTTGATGTAATATGACAAACGTCAACTAGATATGGTACAATTTTGAAGCTTCTTCATAGATCGTGTCTCTATGCTCTGGATGAGCAATATCAATCAAAGCTTTAGCACGTTGAACAATACTTTTTCCGTAGAGGTTAGCTATTCCATATTCTGTAATTACATAATGCACATGTGCTCTAGTAGTAACAACTCCTGCCCCACGTTTTAAGAAAGGAACAATTCTCGATTCTCCGTGATGAGTAGTAGAGGGTAATGCAATAATTGGAACTCCTCCTTCAGAAAGTGAGGCGCCACGCATGAAATCCATTTGTCCACCGACACCAGAATATAGCCTTGATCCAATAGAGTCTGCACAGACCTGTCCGGTAATGTCTACTTCAATGGCACTATTAATAGCAATTACCTTAGGGTTTTTACGGATAACATTCATGTCGTTTACAACGGCTACATCCAACATATTAATGAGAGGGTTGTCGTCCATAAAATCATATAAACGCTGAGACCCCATAGCAAAGGTTCCGATGATTTTTCCGCCAAAAACAGCTTTTTTACTATTGTCTATTACTTCGCGTTCAACCAGATCGATAATACCGTCTGAAAACATTTCTGTGTGGACACCAAGATGTTTATGGTGTTTCAATTGGCTTAATGCAGCATTAGGAATTGCGCCAATTCCCATTTGTAATGTAGCTCCATTTTCCACTAAACCGGCAATGTGAGCACCAATACGCAATTCAATTTCTGAAGGCTCTCCTGTAATGTGCTCGTGAATTTGTTCATCAACCTCTGTAAAACGATCAATTTTTGAAATATGAATTAATCCGTCACCATGTGTTCGAGGCATTTTAGGATTCACCTGAGCAATGATAATACGCGCCATTTCAATAGCAGCCTTGGTTGCATCTACAGAAACTCCAAGAGAACAATAACCATGTTGATCAGGTGGTGAGACATGTATTAAAGCTACATCTATGGGTAATATTTTGCGTCTGAAAAGTAACGGAACTTCACTTAAAAATACAGGAATATAACTGGCATTTCCACTTTGAGTAGCATGGCGTAAATTGGGGCCAATAAAGAGGGAATTGACCTGAAAACTTTTTGCATATTTCTCATGGGCATACGGAGCTTCGCCATCGATGTGTAAGTGAACAATTTCAACATCTCGTAACTCATCAGCCCTTTCTGTCATAGCGTTAATAAGAACCTGAGGAGCAGCAGCAGCAGTTTGAATAAAAACCCGATCTCCGGAATGAATCAATTGAACGGCAGTTTCGGGTGATACGGCATTGTACATGTAGTGCAAGGTTTTAAGTTCCTTTCAAAAATAATCTACCTTCGAGGTATTAAAAATTTTTTAGTAGTGAAATGGGAGAATTTCCAGATAAAATAACATTGTTTTTTCAGCAAGATAACCCCGTATCTCCGCTTGGAGCATGTTTAAATGAATTGAGTAGAATGCCAAGTGAAAATACAATGAGTAAAATCTACTTGATTTTTAGCGCCTTTGATTTGTTAACCCAGTTTCACTATGGGGCATTGGATAAAAAACAGGTGGCCAAAAGGATCAAGAAATTTTGGGTGAAGTACGGTAAGCTATCTGCTGGGAATGCCGAATTATTGTTGCAATTTAGAAATGCAGTTATTCATAATTATGGACAACTGGCGTTTGATATGCGCACAAAAAGAGAATACAGGTTTATTAATGAGCCTGCTGAGAAGCTAATTGAAATGTACTCTAGATCAGTAATTAATATTGATGTAAATCGGTTAGAAAAAATGTTACTGAGGTGTGTAGAAAACTACAAGACAGATTTGAAAGATCAAGACATATTACAGCAACATTTTGAAACGTGTTATCGAAAAATGGGTCGATTATTTCAAAAGAAGCAAGAAGAAATATAAACCACAAACAAATGAGCTTACGAAGAGATTTTTTAAAAAAGGCAGCTGCATTTGCGGGCACAGGGTCTTTTTTAGCCCTTGCGAATAAAGCAATAGCTAAAGATGTTGCTGAAGCATTGGTGTCGTTAGGAGAGAGAACACCGGAAATGGCAATGTCAGATGAAGATTTGTGGAGCAGGATACAGCTAGCATATACTGTAGATCCCAATTTAATTAACCTGAATAATGGAGCAGTTAGTCCACAGCCAAAAGTAGTTCAGGATGCTGTAGACCGCCTTTACCATTGGTCGAATGAGACTCCGTCTTATTACATGTGGAGAATAATAGATGAAGGCCGTGAACCACTTCGTGAAAAACTTGCAGCATTGGCAGGTGTATCACCTGAAACCATAGTGATTAACCGAAATGCTACAGAGGGTTTAGAGACCGTTATTTTTGGGTTGGAGTTAGAGAAAGGCGATGAAATTACAGTGTGTAACTTTGATTATCCTGCAATGAAACATGCCTGGAAGCAACGCGAAATGCGAGATAAGATTAAGCTTAATTGGGTAAAGCTTGATTTGCCTGTAGAAGATGAAGATGAAATAGTCAAACAATACATAGCGCAGTTCACTCCAAAAACCAAAGTGGTTCATATTACACATGTTATTAACTGGACGGGACAGGTTCTTCCGGTAGCTAAAATATGTGCAGAAGCGAATAAGAGAGGTATCCAAACGGTGGTAGATGGGGCGCACTCTTTTGCTCATCTGGATTTTAAGGTAAATGATTTAGACTGCGATTATTATGCTACGAGTTTACACAAATGGCTTTGTGCTCCTTTTGGAACAGGGATGTTGTATGTAAGAAAAGAACGCATTAAAGATTTATGGCCAATGTATGCCGCAGAAAATCCTAAAGATACTGATGTGCGAAAACTTGAACATTTGGGAACAAGGTCGATCCCGAGTGAAATGGCCATTGGCAATGCAATTGATTTTCATAATGCTATAGGTGGAGCAAGAAAAGAAGCCAGATTGAAATACTTAAAAGATTATTGGGTAGATCAGGTAAAAAGTCATCCCAAAATTTCATTCAATTCGCCAACAAATAAAGATTTATGTGGAGCCTTAACTCATTTTTCAATAGAAGGAAAAGAGGGCAAACAGATTGATAAAAAATTATTCTATAAGTACAGAATTCATGCTATACCCATTAAATATGAACACATAAATGGTGTAAGAATAACGCCAAATGTTTATACCAAGTTGAGTGATTTGGATAAGCTGTCGAGAGCAGTTTTAGAAATAGCAGATCAAGATTGATAAGGGATTTGTATTAGAACTTCAGTTCCTTGGTCTTCTTGGCTGTTCACTACAATTGTACCTTGATGCATTTCAACAAATTGCTTCATAATAACCAGTCCAAGTCCGGTACCTTCAATGTTAATGGTGTTTTTGGCTCTGAAAAAAGATTCAAACAGTTGATCTTGCTCATCATCAGGAATGCCTATTCCATAATCTTTTACACTAACTTTAAACTGGTTCGTCTGAAAGGATAATGTAATTTCTGGAGAAGGTTTGCCTTTAGAATATTTAAAAGCATTAGAAAGCAAGTTATTTAACACATGCTCCATTAAATTAGAATCTACAAATACCAATCTAGGAGAGCCATTAACGGTTAGAAGAGCAGACCTCCCATCTTCCCAAGGGGCATAATCGCGTTTTAAAATGGCATTAATTAATGCTGTTAGGTTGGTTTCTTCCGGTTCAAATCGCATACGGTCTGCTTCGGTTTTTCCAACAACAAGAATGTTATTCATTAATTGAGATAACCGGTCAATTTGAGTAATGATTTTTTCGAAGTGTTTTTTGAATGGGCCATTGAGTTTTTCTTCAAAATCTTCGGCATACATTTCCAATAACTCAACACTTGACTTTATACTGGTTAAAGGGGTTCTAAACTCGTGAGAGGCCATGGTTATGAACCTAGATTTTAATTCGTGAAGTTCCTTTTCTTTTTGGAGTGCTTTTTCCATTTCAAGTTCGGCCTGTCTGCGCTCAGAAATATCACGAGAAACACATAAAATAGACTCTATCTTTTCTCCTTTCTTGATTGCTTGTGTTACGGTTTCAATCCAAACAACAGATTTATCTTTTCGCAGAAAACGTAGAATAGATATTCCTTTCTCAATTTTCCCTTTCAAAAGAGGCTGATGTGTGTTTTGGTAGAAATCTTCCTGATCATCAGGATGAATGATCGAGTAAGGAGTATTGCCAATAACTTTTTTAGGGTCATAACCCAACATTTCCTGAACAGACGGAGAAACATAAAAACAGGTGCCATCTGTTTTGTGAAGACTTGTAACATCAGACATGGTATCTGCCATTAGTCGGAATTTCTCTTCACTCTCCCGCTGGGCAATCTCGGCCATTTTTCTTTGGTGAATGTTTGTAATGGTCCCATAAGAACCAGAAACATCTCCTGCGGCATTAAATACCAGAGAAATATAAACTTCAACCCATTTATACCCGCCAGAAGCAACTAAAGATCTGATTTCAAATTCTTTGTTTAAGACACTGTTGGGTGATGATTTTATATAAACCTCTTCTTGAGCGTTAACAAGATCATCTGGGTAGATATAATCTAATGAAGAAGTACCTAAAGATTGTTGAGCATTGAATCCGGTAATTTCTTCCCAAGCGGGGTTAAGAAAGATGAAAGCACCTTTACTATCGGTTTGAAAAATAACCTCGTGAACAGCATTAATAAGGTTACTATACTCTTTTTCTTTTTCCTCAATATTTCTCTTATAAGTTACCCTTGCCGAGATATCAATATTTGTTCCTACCAGAGTAGTTGGGCGCCCATTTTCGTCTTTTTTGACATAGGCTTGTGTAAGAATCCATAAGTATGAACCTGTTTTGTGACGCATGCGGTATTCATACTCAAACGTTCCTTGATTGGCTCTTAAGTATGGATCCATTGTTGAAAGAACAAGGTCTCTTTCATCTGGATGAATTAAAGCTTCTATGGTCTCAAAACTGTTGATGAGTTCACCTTCTTGATAACCTAACATGCTTTTCCATTGCTTGGAGAGATAGACTTTATTTTCAAGAAGATTAATGTACCAAAAACCATCATTTGAGCTTTCGATGGCTACTTCGAGCTGTTGATCCTTCTTAACAATTAAGTTAGTAAGGTTTTTAACATTTATAGCAGTACCAATGACATGAGAAAAATTACTAAGCATTAATTTTTCTTCTAAAACCCACGCGCGGTCTAATTTGCAAGAATCAAGTCCAATAAATCCCCAGATAGTTTCATTGTTAATGATCGGGGAAAAGATGAAAGACTTAATGTCTTGTGATTCCATTAGGGTTTTAAAATCATCATCTGTAAGATCAGAAACACTAGCACTGAAAATTTGTCCTTCAATAACTTTGTTATAAGCTGCAGAAAAGTGAGCAACGGGTAACTCTTGAAGTTCTTGATTGTTAATTTGTGCAGGAATACTTCCTCTTACCCATTCAGCAACTTGTGAAACAGTCAGCTCATCTGTTTCTCTTTGTGAAACGTTTGATTTAAACACATAACACCTATCAGCCATAAAAAGCTCACCGATAATACTCACAATCTTTTTTAACTCTTCAACAGGCGATTGAGCCTTATTCAGAATTTTTAAGATACGATTGAGTCCTTCTCCACAATTCTGCTTGAAATTAGTATTATTTTGTGCTGCGTTATTTGTCGTTAAAGGGTTTTCCAAAAGCTGCCTATATTTGTGTAATTCACTTGAGGATAAAAATCAATATATTTTCTCAATTATTTGGTGATTGATGGCGCTGATTTTAGTTATAGAAGACGATATTTCTGTACGTGAAAACCTTGAAGAGATATTACAATTTAAAGGTTTTCAGGTAATTTCTGCAACAGATGGAGTTGAGGGATTGAATTTGGCTCATGAAAAAGAGCCAGATTTAATAATTTCAGACATCATGATGCCGGAAATGGATGGTTACGAATTTCTTAAAAATGTTCGTCAATCTCCCAAAATATCCAACATTCCTGTTATTCTATTAACGGCAAAAACACTTACCGAATCGAAAATAAAAGGACTGGAATACGGAGCTGACGATTACGTTACAAAACCTTTTAATGCAAAAGAACTTATTGTTAGGGTTTACAACTTAATTGACTTGCGTAGGAAAATAAAAGCCTCAGCTTTTCTTCAGTCAAGAGAAGTTAAAGTTGAATCTTCAGAAGATGCCTTTATGCGCGAACTGTTACGCTTGTTTTCAGATAATATGGAAGATTCGCATTATGCGATTGAAGATGTGGTGGATGCGATGGGGCTAAGTAAATCAACTTTACAAAGAAGAGTAAAGCACATTACTGATAAGACGTTTAATCAACTTTTAAGAGAGTTCCGTTTAGAACAAGCACGTCAAGTCCTAGAGCAAGGAGGTGGAAATATTTCAGAGGTAGCCTACTTGGTAGGCTTTAACAGTGTTTCTTATTTTTCTTTCTCGTTCAAAAATTACTTCGGGTTTCCTCCAACAGAAGTAAAACCCGAAGATTAATATTGTTTTTACAAAGCAGTTTGCTTCAAATGCTTTATACGTCTCTGAAGAGCATTTTCACTTACAGAGATGTTGTATTTCTCGCGGATTATCTGTTTCAATTCTTTAGTGTCTAGATGAGACTTCGACAGTAAATCCACGATAGCGTGATTTAAAATTCCTAAAGACCTATTCATAGTTACATGCGTATTTCACACAAAAATAACACACTTGGTAGGGCTTAATTAACACAATAAGGTCAAACTGTTTAAAAATTGAAGCGATCTGTGTTTTTGTTTGTAAGTAATTGTTTTTTAAGTGTTAGTGGGTTGTATTTTATTTGAAACATTCCTAAAGTTCTTGGTTTGTTGGTCTGGGTTGTAAGTTGATGTGATTGAGCTATATTTGATTAGTGAAGATGCGTTATCGAATAGTGTTTTTTGTTCTGTTGGTGATTTTATGCAGTCGTGGTTATGCGCAAGAAATATTGTTCAATAGCCAAACAGATGAAATTGCTAAGGAAGAACAGAAGAGAAATAGATCGCTACATTTCGATACACCTCAATATCAAAAATCTCCAATAGATTTAAAATGGATAAATGCCCATTTTTGGGTAAACCCTTCTGAGCACTATATAAAAGGTCAGGTGCTAATTCGGTTTGAACCGTTAGAACTAACAGACTCATTGGTGCTCGATCTAAGCGATAGCCTTCAGATTGATTCCGTTATTTTCCATGGTAATAATCTTACAGTAGAGCATAGCAATTACAGGGTAAAAGTCCAGTTTCCTCAAAACATAGTTCCTGCAAATTTAGATTCTATCGAGGTACATTATCACGGAGCTCCCCCTTTATTGAATAATAGAGGGCTTATTA
>CERC01066708.1_pt1 | contig 12357 bp, 9 predicted proteins | sample 530921 | NCBI WGS metagenome assembly CERC01 (sample SAMEA2621099, study PRJEB7988) | marine metagenome | isolation source: saline water (ENVO:00002010), including
ATGCCTCTCAAAAAATGGATCCTCATTTTATGAACCAGATTAAAGACATGGTTTATGATGGAAAAATTGATGCTGCTAAAGCACTATGCAAACAACAGAATACGGCATACTCTCGTATGATTGAAAAAGGATTAATGCGCATTGGCAAACCGCTTCAAGACATTACTACTTCTATTGAAAATGTAGCAAAACTTGAAGTTTACAACTTAGAGAAGTCACTTTCTACAATGGGAACAATTGCCGGTGCTGCTCCAATGATTGGTTTCTTGGGAACAGTAATTGGTATGATCTCAACTTTCCATGCAATGTATACCTCAGGTAACAGTGTTGAATTAGACCAATTATCAGGAGGTATTATGCAAGCAATGGTTACAACGGCTGCCGGTTTGGTAATTGGTATTGTTGCCTACATTGGTTACAACCTTTTGGTATCAAAATTGGACAACGTAACCTACAATATGGAAGAGATTACCATTGAGTTTACAGACATGTTACAAGAACCTGCATAATTATGGCTATACGTTCAAGAAATAAAGTAAGTGTAAGTTTCAACATGTCTTCTATGACAGACATTGTGTTCTTATTGCTTATCTTCTTCATTATTGTTTCCACCATGGTATCGCCCAATGGATTAAAAGTTTTATTACCAAAATCCTCTTCAAAAACAACGGGAAAACAAACCATTTCGGTTACAATTACTGAAGACTTGCAATATGCTATTGGTAATGATTATGTTCCTTTTGAGCAATTGGAAGGTGAGCTTCAAAGACGTTTGGCCGGGCAAGAAAAGCCAGGAGTTATCTTACGATCGGATGAGACTGTTGATGTAAAATACGTTGTCCGCGTAATGGAAATTGCCAATAGAAATAAATACGAAATGGTATTGGCTACAAGAGCTAACTAATTTATGGATATACTGGATAACAAATACAAACGGGAAGGTATAATGGCCACAGTTCTTTTTCATGTGGTGTTATTGCTTTTATTCTTATTTGTCGGGTTGACACATATGGTGCCTGCTCCTGAACAAGGTGTATTAATCAATTTCGGAAATAGTGAAGTTGGTTCAGGAAATGTACAGCCCGATCAAAGCGGAACTCCTGATCCGGTTGCCCAGCAAACAGCCCCTGAAACAACTCCACCTACCCCATCAGAGCCTACTCCTACAGACCCTGTAGCAACTCAAGACAATGTAGAAACTGTTGAAGTTCCCGAAACTAAGGAAACACCATCGGAAACAAAACCTACTCAAGACAAACCCGTTGAAGAAGAACCCATAAAAGAAGAGCCTGAGCCAGAACCTCAAATCTCAAATCAGCTGAACAGTGCCTTAGATAAGTTCAAAAAGTCATCTAACCAAACCGGAGGTAGTGAAGGCGATGATCAGAATCAAACCGGAGATAAGGGTCAAGAAAACGGAGTTAAAGAAGGTGGAGCCTATAGTGGAAATATGGGTGGAGGTGGAAACGGAGACTATAACCTAGGTAACCGCAAGGCATTAACAAAACCTCGTCCATCTTATACTTGTCAAGAAGAAGGTGTTATTGTTGTAGAAGTACGCGTAGATCGTAATGGAAAAACGCTAGATGCAAAAGTGACTAAAGGTACAACCAACTATGCCCAATGCTTAACTAGCCAAGCTATAAAAGCCGCGATGGAAACCAAGTGGCAATCAAAACCTGACGCTCCTTACAAACAAATTGGTACGATCACTTATCGTTTTATGCTCAATTAATGAACTATCAGGAAGCATTGGATTATCTGTATGCACAGCTTCCCATGTTTCAACGACTGGGAGTAAAAGCATTTAAAGCAGACTTATCCAATACGCTTGAGTTGTGCAAGCGTTTAGACCATCCCGAACAAAAATTCAAATCCATACATGTTGGAGGCACTAATGGAAAAGGAAGTGTTTCACATATGTTAGCTGCCATATTTCAATCTGCTGGCTACAAAACGGGGTTACATACCTCTCCACATCTTAAAGATTTCAGAGAACGCATCAGAATTAACGGAATACCAATTTCAGAAAATGATGTGATTCAATTTGTAGAACAACATCGTGATTTGTTGCAGGATATCCAGCCTTCTTTTTTTGAATACACTGTAGGAATGGCTTTTGATTACTTCGCCAAAGAAAACGTTGACATTGCCATTATTGAGGTTGGCATGGGTGGAAGATTAGATTCTACAAATGTCATCACACCTGAACTTTCGGTAATTACAAATATTGGCAAAGACCACACAGCTGTTCTGGGTAATACCTATGCAAAAATTGCAACTGAAAAAGCGGGAATTATTAAAGAAGGAGTCCCAGTTGTTATTGGTCAAACCCATCCGGAGACAGTAGCAGTATTCAATGCAAAGGCATTGGAGAATAATAGCCCTATTCAATTTGCAGATCAACTTCAATTGCCCAACTACGAGACGGATTTACTAGGCAGTTATCAAAAGCACAATATGAAGACTGCGGTTACAGCAATTAACCGTTTAATTGAAAAAGGATATGCTATTTCCGAAGCGAACATTGCCCATGGTCTTAATCATGTTCAAGCATTAACAGGCTTAATGGGAAGGTGGCAACTATTAAATAAAGAGCCTTTTACTGTTGCTGACACAGCACACAATGTTGATGGGCTAAGTTACACCATGAAGCAATTCCAACAGGTTTCTGCGAAACAACTGCACATTGTTTTTGGAGTAGTTAATGATAAAGACCTTGATGAAATTCTTCCTTTACTTCCAAAAGATGCCATTTTTTATTTGTGCAAACCAAATGTCCCAAGAGGGTTAGATGAAAAAATCTTAAAAGCTATTTTCGATGCCAACCATCTAAACAACAAAACATATCCATCAGTAAAACAAGCACTTGAAAATGCTCAGCAAGCAGCTACTATAGATGATGCTATTTACATTGGCGGAAGTACGTTTGTGGTAGCTGAAATTTTATCGTGATATTTTTCAAAAAACATTTGGCAAATAAAAACCTTCACTTATATTTGCAGCCCTGTTACAGGAAAAGGGGCGATTAGCTCAGCTGGTTCAGAGCACCTGCCTTACAAGCAGGGGGTCACTGGTTCGAATCCAGTATCGCCCACAAAACAAAAAGCTTCATCGATTTGATGAAGCTTTTTTATTTTTATTACACCCATTCATACCTTTTTCAGCTATACTGTTGTCTTTTTTTCTCCACCCTTTTTCATAGACTATACATTTCTGAAAACAAAAAGTGCACCTCCCGAAAACGAAAAGTGCACTTTAGTATTAATCCAATTTTACTGAAAAATAAAACTACTTTGTCTGTTTTTTATACTAACCAGTTTAAATTCAAATAATAAGAACCTGCAGAATTAGTAGAAACATCTATTTCTCCTGTTGACCTTACAAAAACATAACACCCATCCCCTAAAGAATTTGTTCCACTTGTTACAACAGTTCTGTCTGGACGATAGTCTTGAGGAATATTAAATAAAGTCAAGTTCCCTGTTCCATCAGAAGTTACATGCAATGAAAATGTAACATTACCAAGTGCATCTTTTGATATATAACAATTACTATTTACGGTCCATCCAGACACAATCAAACTTGAAATATCATTACTATCAAGTTCCGTTCTCAAACTCTTTAAGCTTGGTACTAACAATGAAGCCATTACATCCTCATAACGCGGAATAGAATCCAATGCTACCATATTGCTGGGTGTAGAGCTGATTGTTGTAACCATAAAAGACACACCACTAGAAGAATGAATATTTACCCCACTACCCAATTGGGTAACTCGGTATCCTGAAGAAGCATACGAACTGTCAAAACCAACATAAAAATATATTGGTGTGTATAAATAACCCGCAGATCTAGATGCACAATAGTAAATTTCTCCATCATAAAAAATATATCCTTCACTTAAAGTAGCACTTGCTCCTGTTCCTACAATTTCACACCCTGACAAAATACAATTCCCTACCGGGGATAAAATTCCTTTAATGGCATCTATAAGGCCTTCTTGCATAAAATTAAGGTCATCCCATTTAAAGGGAAAACCACCTGTTTTTTCGTTGCCCTGACTGTCTAATAACTCGAGTTTATTCATGATTTTTTGTGTTTAGTGGAAAAAAATTTAATGTTTAATAATATTCTATGGAGTATTGCTTGCTTGCCTGTCTGTAAAAATCAATTTTCTTGCGCATTTCAATTTCTTTTGAAGACAAAGAGAAACTACTTGGCACTTTTACTCTAAAATGGTAAGCCACATCGTACTCTGATCCGAAATAGACTATCGGTTCAGTTTCTGCTTCACTATTGAAGTACGTTACCATACTTGAAACTTGTTCAATTTGAAAGAAGGTAGTATTGAGCGGAAGAAAATCAATGGTTTGAACACTTATGATGGCTTCATTGTCGATGTCATTTTGCCGCACTGCGGGTGAAGCATTGTAGCTATAACTGTATTCATTATTGAGGTAATGTTCCAGATAAATGACCTGAAATGTAAATTTCAATTTCCAATCAATTGACTCCTTAAATGTTTCGAAGTCTGCATACTTCTTATTCAATGGTTTTGCTAACTCATACAGGAAAGACAGCATTTTAGGCTTTCTCCATTTCCTGTTCATGTAACGATTAACCAATTTTGATAAATCCCAACTGTACATAATTAAGCAGTTATATAGTTAATGGTTGAATTTGCCGTATCTAATGCCATCCAGCCGGCAAAACTGTCGTAATATTTATCTACGTCTTCATAAGACAAACCTCCATAGGTTGCTTGAATTCCGTTTAAATCTACCGAAATCACCCCTTCAGCTGCCTGGATTGCATCCACAAATTTATCCACCCAAAAACGCCCGTTAAAATCGAGTGACTTGTTGTAGGTTTCAATTGCTGCATCTACCGGATAAGGATCTCCCACAACATTGATCAACATTCCAGAGCTTTCTAAAACCAATGGATCATAAATAATGTCTAATTCAATCTTTAAGGCATCTGCATCCTGACTGATAATGGAAAAGTTTGTTCCGGGAGCAATCAACAACTTCCAATACGTTTGTAATGAAGTCTGCTCAGCTGTAGTTAGCGGTTCATATACTCCTCCATTATCTTTAACAGCTTTAACGTAAACCGTTCCATTTGAAGTTACCACTGCTGCCTGACCAATAATTTGGTTTGCTGTATTTATTGTTGGATAAGCATATTTATCACCATCCCACACCAACTCATCTCCATTTTGAAATTTTAATGTTTGATTGCGCATCCAACGTTCTGTTTGCGGAATGGCCGTGTTGGCGATGTTGGTTACATCCGTTTTGAACGCATCAAATATGACTTCTAACGTATGAATGATATATGAAACGCCATAAACAAGGTGCCTTGCCGGCTCTACCCTACTGTTTGACGTAACATCTTCTGAAAACTGTTCAAAATCATCCGGAACCGGAACAATTCCATTTAGAACAGAATAATTACTAAGTTCCGTAATAATTAAATCATAAATTTCTTGAGTTGACCTTGCCATTATTTTTTGTTTTAGATGGTTATGGAATATTATCGTGGTTAAGTTTTGAACTTAAGAGGCACTATCATCCTATAGCACCTCTAAGTAGAAACACTGTTATTTTTTTTGCAATTCGTTATTTTGAATTAGAGTTCCGAATCAGTATAGGCCATCATGCGTTTTGCAAAATTCCCAACTGTATTTGTCTCACCTTGATTTTCAAGCTCTCTTACCGTTATCGTTTCTGTTGACATTTCAAATGGACCCGAATATTTAGCAGGTTCTTTTGAAGTATTGTCAACAGTAAGTTGATGAATCTGAACCCACTGATCTACATTATTTTCAGAATTACCTGCGGTCCTAAAAACGATTGTATCAAAGTATTGTAACGTTCTCTCATAATTAGAAAAGAAACCATCACTACCTCCTCCTCCAGCCTGAGTCGCCAGCACATTATTTAAGTTTAATTCTAGTTCGTATAATGTACCTGATAGTAACACTTTATTTAAGGAACCAAAATGCCTTCTGATTAAAGCATTTCTACCTGTTGATGTAGATTGATATACTGCATCATCATACAACGCTTGCATAAAATCAATAGAAGTAGACTCTGTTAACACCGCATCCAACAACTGCCTAAGATCTGTGGATGTAACCCCTGTCATTCCAAGTGTTGTTGAGGGGTAGGTATCATCTACCCCATTGGGAAAGTTAGCTCCGGAAGTAGCTGCACCTCCATTCAACCCCTTAAATAATTCATCTATAATGGTTAAATAATCAAACGGGTTATCTGTAGTTGAAAAGTACGATTGGTAAGCTTCTATAAAATTATCTGCTATGGTATTATCCTGAATTTCTATTACGTTAAACGGATCTCCCGCTAATATATCTACCAAAACATATATTCTACCAGATGCAAATCCTGTGTCTATTGACATGAACGTTGACCCTCCCATTTCTACATCTACCTGAGAATTCCCCATGTAGATGTTAAGCACTTCATTAGCGTCAATAGTAACAAACCCTTGTGAGTCTCCATTGGGATCATTTACTGTTGCTCCAGTACCGCTTCCATCAGCCTCCATAAATACCCTGTACAATATTCCATCATCTGAATACCTGAACCTGGCTAACCTATTCGCAGATGAATCTGCTGTTACCATGGCCTCAAACTGATTTGAGTGATCAATACTCAGACTTTTTCCATATGCGTATCCATAAGTAGAATTGTAGGCTATTCGTGCTTGTGTTGACCATGTGGGGTTACTTAAAGTTCCTTCTTCCCCATTTACCAAAACATTGTAAAGCACCGAACCATTTGATTCGCTGCACGGATACCATTCAATAAGATCTCTGGAAGCATTCAAAACTTTAATATTAAAGATTGTACCAGAAGATATGCAAGTAATTTCCCGTGCTCCCAAATCGATGTTCACTTCTGCTGTTCCTAAATAAGTGACAGAGCTCCATGTATTTGATGAGTTGAAGGTTATCATATCTGCGCTCACCATAGCAACACACGATTCATCTCTTTTTAAATGTTGTGCTAAAACAAAATCTTCTGCAGTATTTTGTTTTGAACGAACAAACAATGAGCTGCTTATTTTATTTTGAATTTCAGCAACAGAATAGCTCATCGAAGGGTTTATTCCTGTTGAGCGAACAGCCGGACATTCCGGAAATTGAACTTTGGTTTCTACTTTAGTTAAAAACTGTCTATTGTACTTATAACCTTTTAACTTCTGTGACGTTACGCCTGTTGTTGTGTCTTCATGCGTAGTATAATACATTAGTTCAGCCATTACACACCTCCATTATCATTAATTACCCAAGAGTAGTTGTTTATTAAATCAGTTCTTGCTGTTTCTGCGGCTCCACCTGTTGTGTAAGATGCGTTTACATCTAGAGTAACTCCAGACTGCACAGCTTGTGCTGCCAATTCAATCAATAGAGCATCGTAATTAGCTGTAGAGTAAGCATTTGTTGTTAACAAAGCATCTTCCATATTCTCTACTGATTCGAAACTTAAACTTGTTAAGTCTTTATCAAACTTGGTATTACGAAATAATTGTCCCACGTCTGTCACACCATCCATTGTCAACATACTTATATCTTGACCATACTCGGTAGCACCATCAAAAACACCATACATGTCGACCATTAATGATGATGTACTCCATTCTATTGGCGTTGTGAACGAATCATTCACCTCTCCATTGTTAAATGCTATAGCATTAAAAAATGTATTATTACATCTTTCTAGTAAAGGCAAATTCCAATTTCCTACATATTGATTGAAAGAATTTGCGCTATAAAACATCGTGTTGATGGTATTTACTGATGACATGTCCCACGGATCTATTCCATTAGGAGCATATAGTGGCTGATTAAACGCATTACAGTTTCTAAAAGAAGATCCAAAATCTTCAATATTTCCAGTTTCCCAAAGTAGTGGCTGAGTTGACATCCCATAAGATTCTCCATTATTAAAAGAAGTAGCATCAAACAGTACTGATAATGCATCAATACATGATGTTAAATTCCATGCATCATATGTACCGTAACTATTTGTTACTGATTTTTGAGATATGTTTTGATTAAAATATGAATTATCCTTAAACAACCTTTGTATACTAGTTACATTTGATGTGTCCCAATCTCCTATATATTGGTTAAAGATCGAGTTAGAAAACATATACCTTAGATTAGTAACTGAAGACATATTCCAAGGATCTATCCCGTTAGAAGCTTTTAATTCTTGGTTAAATACTACAGCCGTATCGAACATATGACCAGAATTTTCAAGTGATGTCAAATCCCATAATAATGGTTTCGTATAAGACCCTATCGCCTCTCCATTATTGAACACACTCGTATTATAGAACATATATATCATCGAAATAACACTTGACACATTCCAATCACCTACATATTGATTAAATGCAGTATTAGCAAACATGTAATCAAGTATTTCAACAGATGACACATCCCATGGATCAATCCCATTCTGAGCTTTTAGCTCTTGATTAAAATGTGTTGCGCTTTCAAACAGACTAGAGAGATCAACAGCATTGCTTACATCCCATGTTAATGGAGTGGTATAACTTCCGTGAGCTTCACCGTTGTTAAACCCAGAACTTTGGAAGACTCTATTGAAACCGTCTATACAAGAAGAAACATCCCAAGATGACAGATTGCTATTGAAGAGTGTACACCCACTAAAACATCGATCAAAGGCTGTAACATTACTCACATTCCAACCGGAAACATCTCCTGTAAATGCTGCGCAATCAGCAAAAGCAAATGTCAAATTGGTCAACCCAGAGGTATTCCAATTATTGACACCTGTACCCTCAAAGCTTGAACAGCCCCAGAAAGTGCCTGTTAGTAATTCAACTAAAGAGGTATTCCAATTACTAACATCTAAATTAAAAGGAGAGTCTTTAAAAGCATATTTCATATTCGTTACATTCGACAAATCAATATTTTCCATTCCAGCACCATCGTACCCTGTTCCACGGAATATATTTTCAATATTTGTTACAACACTCCAATCCCACTGATCAATATTAGGCACAGTAGTTAAAGCCGAACAGTTTTGAAACACTGCAACGGCATCAGAATTAATTTCAGGAATATCTATAGCTTCAATCGTTAAATTTTCACAATCCCTGAACTGGTGCCAGCTCAACCTTGTATTACCCCACTGTTTAACCTTTAAAACTTTTTTCTGGTCATATTCTGAGAAAACACTTCTAATAACAGTGCTTGAAACTCCATAAGGATACACTTTTATTGTTTTCACTCCACTTGTAGCATACTTGTGTACTTTCGGACCTCCTTTGATTACATCTGAAGAACCATCTCCCCAATCAGCAATCACATAATAAGCAGAAGTAGTAGAGCCTGGATCTATGATATATGAATATTCATCAGTATAACCAGCTTCAACAATTGAGGTATCAATTTCAACAACTAAAGCATCTGCTTCATTTACCGTAAGTTTATTTTCATAAAACCCTTCGTATGCGTTCCAATGAAAGACATTCTGTTTTCCCCAAACATCAGGATAAGTACCGTTAATTATTTCACCAAAGGCATCACCTTCGGAATTATATATTAAGTTCCCTGCCCCCTCGCTAATAGGAACAACAATGTCATCATATAATACTAGATTAAATAATTTACAGGTAGTAATGTCTATATAAGGATAATCATGTCCCCCTATTTTATTGTATCGATTGGTTGAAGAGCTACCATTATCATCATAATTAATTTTCCAATTTTGAGAATGGTTATACAAAGTTATACTACTAAATATACCACCTTGATCTAACTGCGTTATCTCAATTTTTAAATAGTCTCCTGTTTCTAGTTTATTAGGGAAGTTTACTGTTTGTATGTCACCATTACACCGATAAGTTAGTGACTCATCTGAAGAGTCAATTCTTACAAAATAATTATCATTTCCTACTTCTACATTATCATCTTCATAGCCAAATATCGATTGGTTAGTTCCACTTACATTGTAAATCAGCTCTATAGATTTTGGATAAAAATTTTGCTGATTAACTTCATAAGTATCAATTACAGCAATCCCATTTCCTTGAAAGCAATTGCTCTCTACTAATTGCAAGGGGTAATTTACCTGCCCTTTATATTCTAGGTCTGCCCCTGTAGCATCTTTAGTTTGATCGATAAGGTTAATTGGAACTTTAAACTCTTCTTGAATAGAGAGCTCTTCAATGATCATTTCTTTTAATCCTGAATTTGCTCGAAATATTATATTATCAAGTTGCCTAAACTTCTGATTGATATTCCCGCTGAAATAATCATCCATATAACCAGTCAGGCCACCTGTAGGAATTTCATCTGCGAGGTTAATCGTAACCAATATATCATCTCCAATATTTCCGGTCCATAACGATAGTGTTTTAATCGGAATAAGACTGTTGTAATATGGTGTTAGCGTCCCGTCAATCAACACTTGCGATTCTAATACACTTAGCCACGAATCAACATCATATACCCCTGCTGATGTTAGTGCAGCTCTGAATTCAGTAGATGTTTGCCCACTTCCCAAAATCTGATTTGGGTAATTATCTCCATATGTAGGATGAGTGCCGGAAACAGCATAAAACCAATCTTCTATATCACTAAAAGAGGTACTGTCGATACCTAATAACACAAATACTTGCTGATATATACTGTAATCGCGAAACGTTGTAGTTACTGAGTCTACCCCTGTTATTGATTGGGCTTTAAGTTTTAATATTGATGCTTTGTACTCACCTGAGCTTATCGCAAAAATACTAGAGTCTGTATACGATAGATAGTAATTACCATTCAACCATCCAGCAGTTTGAAGAGTGCCATTAAAGACAAAGTTAGATCCATCACCATCATGGTATAGGTACAGATAACTATCATCTATTTGTGAAACCTCATTCCTAACTGTAGTAGATGAATAAGTAGTGTTTAATACACTCAATAAACTTTCAGATAATTCCAGTCCTTTACCATCACTATACCCTAATTCATTGAGAAAACTATAAGGTACATCTGTATTTATTGTATGAAAAACAGATAAAGTAATGTTTGTTAAAATTCCATGATTTAAGCTTCCAGTAACATCATATGCTATGGTACCGGCACCGTCTTCACCCAGATAAACAGCAACTAACTTTCCATTACTATAAACATGTAATCCGTAATACAAATTACCATTTGTTAGAGCTATGTGTTTATTTACATCATCTACCTCTGTGGTTAACTCAATTTGAGGGTTGGTAGCCTCAATAGGGTTGACACTTTTTACAATCGCATCAATTGCGTTATAGTCTAAGCTCTCGGCATGAACAGTTCCATTTTCTTTTTTCCACCAACATTTTACAGTTAATGTTCCTGTAACAAAACTGCTTACATCAATGTAAGCCCCTGTTTCTCCCTGGTAACATCTACCAGCAAACACTTCTCCTGAGCGTTGCCCAACATGACTTTCAATGCGACCATTAATAGCAGATGTGTGCCATTTCTGCGAAAACCATTCGCCTATAACGTTATCTTTATGTGGTGTTAGTGGATTCATTACATTCCCGGACTTTCGTGAATTAATACGTATTTATTGTCTTCCAGAACAACTACCTTAAATAGGTCAACATTTCCTTCTGTTGCAGAGAGCAAAGGCAATACACCATCTGGCATCAAGATATAATCAATAAGATCTCCGTTTTGGTAATCGGCATCAATATCTACGGTGGTATAATCGCTTACTACTTGGTAAACTCTCCTCCGAGTGACAAAGCCCCCATTATCAAGTGATGCATGAATGTATTTATCTCCTTCGGAAACAATTGTTCCGGTAGCCGGGTAATCAGCTGCCAACTCCATTGTAAAGTTTCCTCCAACACCTTGTATTATGGAAAAGAAGTAAGTATGTCCCGGCTGCCCTCCATAAAATTCAAACCCAGTGATGTTGGCATTTGCAGTAACATTTAACATTTGCACTGTGGCAAAGTCAATGCTCATTACTCCATCTGCATCGTGTGTAGTTGATGAACTGGTATAAATACTGAGTTTATTATCCAGTGCTGCCTGCGTAGCTGTTGAGATGGGCTTATCAATATCACTGGTATTGTCAACCAGGTCTAACCCCACCTCATTCGGAGTATGGGTATGAGAGACATCTGATTTACTGTCTGCCACATCTCTGAGTATTTCATTGACATGTGCTCCGGTAATTTCATTGTTACCATTGGTGGTAATCAACTGCCCGATCTTCTGCTTGAGCTGTGTTGTACTTAAAATAGACATTTTAGCTAAATTCTTTAGTCGTTAATATTGCTCCTCACCCGAATGAGTCGGAG
>CERC01134264.1_pt1 | contig 12327 bp, 10 predicted proteins | sample 530921 | NCBI WGS metagenome assembly CERC01 (sample SAMEA2621099, study PRJEB7988) | marine metagenome | isolation source: saline water (ENVO:00002010), including
CGGGGAAAGAAGAACATTGAAGTTTTTAACCGTACTATTTCAAAAGATTTACTCTTTAGAGCGTTTGCTACATTTTTATTTGCGATCTCAGCGGTTCTGGTCGGAATTTTTGTTCTTTCCATTACTGAAGGAGATATTTTAGCTCAGGCAGATAGAAGTTTTACTGATTTGGTTTTTGAAGTCGTATCAGCGTTTTCTACCGTAGGAATGTCTACCGGAATAACCTCGTCACTTTCGGTTGCCGGTAAAATCACCATTATCATCTCTATGTTTGTGGGTAGAATTGGAACATTAACCATTGCTTTTGCGTTATCGAAAAACATTAAGTCAACCAATTATAAATATCCTGAAGAGCACATGCTCGTTGGATAATTTTATTTCCGAATGAAAAAAGAAGTCGTAACACCCTATAATAAAGAATCATCTAAAAAAGAACAGGTTGCCGAAATGTTCAACAACATTGCCGGTAATTATGATTTTCTGAATCACTTTCTTTCAATGGGAATCGATATTCTCTGGAGAAAAAAGGCCATTCGGATTTTAGGAAAAGACAACCCACAACACATTGTAGACATTGCTACCGGAACCGGTGACTTTGCATTGGAAGCACTTTCTATTGCTCCTCAAAAAATTACAGGAATTGACATTTCTGAAAAGATGCTGGAAGTTGGGCGTGAAAAAATGAAAAAAAAGAAGGTAGATCATATCGTTGAAATGAAACTAGGCGATTCTGAAAACCTTCCTCTAGCATCTGATTCTGTTGATGCAGTTACAGTGAGTTTTGGAGTGCGAAACTTTGAAAACCTTGAGAAAGGATTGGCAGAAATGCATCGTATTTTAAAACCGGGTTGCAAAACAGTTATTATTGAATTCTCTAAACCCGAGAATTTTCCGATTAAACAGCTTTATAACTTTTATTTCCTGAACATTTTACCTGCAATCGGTAAACTAGTTTCAAAAGACCCTCGTGCATACACTTATCTTCCAGAGTCTGTGAATGCATTCCCATACGGAAAAAAATTCATCGGAATAATGGATAAAGTAGGGTATAAAAATGTGAAAGCAATTCCACTAACATTTGGCATTGCTTCTATTTACATTGGTGAAAAATAACCAACCGGATTTTGCGTTTGCTAACTTTGCCTCATGATGTCAAATTATAAATCGTACGTACTTCTTTTTTTAACGACTGTGCTTATGGCTCTTTCGTGTGAGGTACTTTTGGCACAAAAAAGCAAACCACTCAATTTACCGAATTTCGACCGCAAACGCATCCATTTTGGGTTTACTTTAGGAATCAACAGCATGGACTTTAAAATGGATCAAGACCTTAGAAAGGTAGATTCGTTAACAGCTCTAAAAACAGACTCTCAAAGTGGATTTCACATCGGGATTATTTCCGCACTGCATTTCAACAAATATTTTTCGCTGCGCTTTCTTCCCACCCTTGCATTTGGACAACGTAATCTGGAATATACCTTTGAGGGAAATGAAGGCAGATCTGTAGTAATTAAGCAAGTGGAATCAACACTTATTGAATTTCCTTTCAATGTGAAATACCGCTCTGCCCGCTACAATAACTTTGCAATGTATTTAGTTGCCGGAGCCAAATATAGCTTGGATTTAGCATCAGATAAATCTACCGATAACGATGTTCCTGAATTAGAACAACTCGTTAGGCTACAACAAAACAGCTACTCTTGGGAAGTTGGTTTTGGTTTCGATTTCTTCCTCGAATATTTCAAATTCTCTCCCGAGCTTAAATACTCAAGAGGGTTTGACAATGTACTGATCAAAGAAAACACCATTTGGTCTTCTCCAATCAATAAGCTCCAGCCAGCAATGATTATGATCAATTTTAATTTTGAAGGATAATCAACTCTTTTTCAAACAGGCACATATAATTCCTGCAGCTACTGCAACATTTAACGATTCAGCTTCTCCAACCCTAGGTATTGTTATTCTTTGGGCCAAAGCTCTTATTTCATCACTAAGCCCATGTGATTCTGACCCCATTATTAAAACTCCTTTTTGCGCAGTAACGGTATAAACAGAATCTCCTTCCATATCTGCAGCATAAATGGCATGTTGAGGAAAAGTAGCTTTATAACCATGAAGAAAATGCTGTAAGTCTAAATAATGCACATTCACTCTAAAAACAGCCCCCATGGTTGCTTGCACCACTTTGCTATTATACACATCAACCGTATCTTCAGAACAAACAATATTTTTTATTCCGAACCAATCTGCAATGCGCAACAACGTTCCTAAATTTCCAGGGTCTTTCACTCCATCCAATACCAATATCAGATCATCGCTAAATTCTTGCAAGTCATAAATCCGTTTAGGAATCTGAACAGTTGCTATTACTTTATTAGGAGTTGAGAGCTGTGAAACTTTAGACAATTCATTTTCTGAAATCAGCTCAACACCATGATCTGGGATGGTTGAGAAGGCCTTCACCACATTAAAATTACTTTTTAAAAGTTCTTCGTAAAGCTTTTCTCCTTCAAGGACAAACTCTCCGGTTTTAATCCTGTTTTTTTTTAGTCGAAGCGATCGAATGTGTTTAATTTCAGATTTCGAGATCATACCGCACAGAGTTGCATAGTATTTGAATAGTTTTGCAAACTTAGTCAAACACCGGGTTAGAAGATTGGTAAAACAATTAACATATTTCTTTTCATTGTTAATGCTGGTGGGCACATTGTTCAGCTGTAGCCCCACCCGAAACCTTTCAAAAGGAGAAAACCTACTGGTTGCCAATAAAATTGTTTTCAAAGATAAACATGAACGCAAGCACCTGAGCGAGGATGACATGTCTGGTGTTATTCGCCAAAAACCAAACAGAAAAATACTTGGGCTTTATCGTTTTCACCTGCAGGCTTACAATGTTGTCTCTCCACAGAAACTAGAAGAAAAAAACCAGAAGAAAAAAGCACGTATTGATAAGCGTAATACACGTAGAATAGCAAAAGGAAAAGATACCCTAGAATACAAACCGCATTGGTTAGACTGGCTTAGAAATACAGTTGGAGAACCTCCTGTTATTTTAGATACGGTTTCAACACAAAAGTCGACTGATCAATTAGAGAAATACCTTTTCAACAAAGGCTTTTTCTTAAACGAAGTTGATTATGACGTTCAATACAGGCATAAATTTGGTTACATCTTCAAAAAGCTTTTTCACGACTCTTTACCAGATAGTGTTGAAGTCAATGCCCGTACTCAAAAGGTAGTTATCCACTATAACATAAGAACCCGCTCTCTATACACCATCAATAAATTTCAATTTACAATTGATGACCTTTTACTCTTGGATGACGTTAAGAAAAGTGTAAAAAGTTCGCTCATTATTAAAGGAGCTCCTTATGATGTAGATAAGATTGAAGCTGAACGCGACCGCCTTACTTCCAGTATGCGCAATAAAGGATATTACCAGTTTCAAAAACAATTCATCTATTTTGAAGTTGACAGCTCTCTTAATAAACACGCTGTAAACATTAAAGAGATTATCACCAATCCCGCATCAGAGAACGAAGCTGATAGTGTAAAAATTCACCACAAAAAATTTCGAATTCGAAATGTGTATGTTAATACCAGTTATGATCCAAAATCGTCTTTTGTGGGAGCAGATACGCTCTATGCGTTGGACATGTATTTTCTGAATTTCGAATTACTCAGGTATAGACCGGAACTTATTGCAGATAACGTGTTTATTAAAGCCGGCCGTTATTACAACGAGCAAGCCGAGAACTACACCTACACGCGTTTGGCAGGACTAAAAAACTTCAAGTTCATCAATATCGATTTTGAAGTTATTCAAGGTGCTGGAAATGATACTTTGGGTTATTTGGATTGTACCATTCGTTTAACTCCCTCTGATAGGCAAAGCCTTGCTTTTGAAACAGAAGGAACAAACAGATCTTCAAACCTTGGTATTAGTGGAAACGTAGCCTATAAAAACAAAAATATATTCAGAGGTGCCGAGCGTTTTGAAGTCAGGCTTCGTGGTGGTCTTGAAGCACAGCAAACGTCAAACGTAAGTGTCAGTTCTGATGATGCCAACCAAACAGTTAGTGAAGCCCTACCCTTCAACACCCTTGAATATGGTGGAGAATTATCACTTTATATTCCTGAGCTGGTTTTTCCTAAAAAAGTCTATAACTCATTTCGATTACCACGCTACAACGAACCAAGAACGAACTTAAATTTCAACTATAGTTTTCAGCAACGTCCTGATTATACACGAACTATTTCCAACACCTACATTAGTTACTTGTTTTCATTAACCACCAAAAACAGAAACAATTTTATTTTCAACCCTTTTGACATTTCCTTTATCCGAATTGATAAATCTACTGCATTCCAGGAAAGATTAGACGAAATCAATAACTCTTTCTTATCGGCTAGTTATAATGATCAATTAATTACTGCCACTAAATTTTCTCACATCTGGTCCAATGAACGCCAACTAAGAAGCAACTCTACTTCTATCATGACGAATTTAGAGTTGTCCGGTAACATACTCTCTACCATTTATGACGTAACCAATCAACCTAAAACAAATGGTGAGTATTACGAGTTAATGGGAAATCGATTTTCTCAATATACTCGCATTGATTCTGATATTCGCATCAAAAAATTCCTCACAAAAAAGACTAGGGTTATTTATCGCTTTTTCGGAGGTATAGGTATTCCCTATGGTAATTCGGAAGTGCTTCCGTTTGTAAAAAGCTATTTTGGTGGTGGATCCAATGACATTAGAGCATGGCAGGCCAGAACACTAGGCCCAGGCTCAGTTCCTGATTCCCTTGATCAGGGAATTGATCAAATTGGAGACATTCTTATTGAGGCCAATGTTGAATATCGTTTTCCTATTGTAGACTTTGTAGAAGGTGCTGCTTTTGTTGATGGCGGAAATATTTGGCTGCTCAATGAAGATGAACAGCGTCCGGGTGGTAAATTCGAATTTGACCGTTTTTACAAAGAAATTGCTCTTGGTGCTGGAGTTGGACTCCGCTTTGATTTCAGCTTTCTACTTATCCGAATTGATGGTGCTTTCCAAATTCATGACCCTGGATTAATTGAAGGCGAACGTTGGATCTTCGAACCAAAAGATATTTATTATCAAACTCATGGCAGAGCATATCGCCCTACTTTTAATTTAAACCTTGGTATTAATTACCCTTTTTAGTTTGGAATTTAACCTTAACGAAAACTGGATATTAAGCTAAATTCATTTTTTTCTATTTCACTTTATAATTAGATTTGCCGACTTACATTTACCTGTAAAAACCAAAAAAATGGCAGGAGATATTCAAAAAATTGAAGAACTATTAGGAGATAAAGCCGAGAGCCTTCTAACGCATAAATGCGAAACTATTTCTAAGGACATGCTGCACCTTCCTGATGCAGAATTTGTTACTCAATCTTTTTTAGAATCAGACAGAAACCCTCAAGTACTACGTAGTATTGAGCAACTATATAATCATGGAAATTTAGCGGGAACCGGATATCTATCTATCCTTCCTGTTGATCAAGGAATAGAGCACTCAGCTGCTGCTTCATTTGCTCCTAATCCAATTTATTTCGATCCTGAAAACATCATTAAGCTAGCGATTGAAGCTGGTTGTAATGCTGTTGCATCAACTTTCGATGTACTTGCTGCTAATGCGCGCAGATACGCACACAAGATTCCATTTGTTGTGAAAATTAACCACAATGAATTATTAACTTATCCTAACACATTTGACCAAATCATGTTTGGTTCTGTAGAACGTGCTTGGGAAATGGGAGCTGTAGCTGTTGGTGCTACTATCTATTTCGGTAGTGATGAGTCTAGTCGTCAGATTCAGGAAGTTTCTGCAGCTTTTGAAAGAGCTCATGAATTAGGAATGGCAACTATTCTTTGGTGTTACACAAGAAACAATGCTTTCAAAAAGGATGGTGTTGATTATCATACTTCTGCTGACCTTACCGGACAAGCAAACCACATAGGAGTTACCATTGGTGCTGACATTATCAAGCAAAAACTAGCAACTAACAATGGTGGTTTCAAAGCTGTAGGCTTTGGAAAAACTCATGAAAAAGTTTACACTGAATTAACTTCTGAGCATCCAATTGACCTTTGTCGTTACCAAGTAGCAAACTGTTACATGGGAAGAAGAGGCTTAATCAATTCTGGAGGTGCTTCAGGAGGTGCTTCTGACCTTGCTGATGCTGTTGAAACAGCTGTAGTGAATAAGAGAGCTGGTGGTTCAGGACTAATTCTTGGACGTAAAGCTTTCCAGAAGCCAATGAACGAAGGGGTAGAAATTATCCAATCAGTTCAGGACGTATATTTAACTGAAGAAGTAACAATTGCGTAGAAATACATTCTCTCTACAAGTGCGCCATCAAATGATGGCGCATTTTTGTTTTTTACGCACTAAAAAAACAGCTTGCCGATGAGTTGGTTTAAGCGAATCAAAAAAGGGATTACAACGCCCACGCAAGAAAAGAAAGAAACTCCTGATGGCCTTTGGTTCAAAAGCCCTCAAGGGAATATAGTTGAAATCAGCGAGTTAAAGGAAAACAACTATGTTGTTGCCGCTGATGGCTATCACAAACGTATTGGGTCAACAGAATACTTTGACATCTTATTCGATGATCATAAATTCACTGAACTCAATCCGGATATGACATCTGAAGATCCGTTGGAATTCTTTGACACAAAGAAATATACCGACCGTATTAAATCATCACAGAAAAAAACAGGCTTAACCGATGCGATTCGTACAGCACATGGAAAAGTATGTGATAACGATTTAGTGGTTGCTTGTATGGACTTTGCCTTTATTGGTGGTTCAATGGGTTCAGTAGTTGGTGAGAAAATCGCTCGAGCTATTGATTACTGTATTGAACATAAATATCCGTTAATGATTATTTCAAAAACGGGTGGAGCCAGAATGATGGAAGCAGCATTTTCGCTAATGCAAATGGCTAAAACTTCTGCCAAATTATCTCTACTGGCGAAACACCAATTACCATACATCAGTTACTTAACTGATCCAACAACTGGAGGTGTTACAGCTTCATACGCTATGCTGGGAGATGTAAACATTGCTGAGCCTGGAGCATTAATTGGGTTTGCAGGTCCTCGTGTCATTAAAGAAACTATTGGGAAAGATCTTCCCGAAGGATTTCAAACTAGTGAGTTTTTGTTAGAGCATGGTTTTCTTGACTTTATTATAGACCGAAGAGAAATCAGAGAGAAAATAGCTCAAACGCTCCAACTCTTTAAAAATTAATCACAAAGACAAAGTTTTATCAATTTAATTGATACCTTTGCAGCCCTGAAAATCAGGATACATAACAATCATTAAAAACAATATTGAAATGTATTTATCATCAGATAAAAAGAAAGAAATCTTTAAACAGTACGCAGGATCAGAAGAAAACACTGGTTCAGCAGAGGGTCAAATCGCGCTTTTTACTCACCGTATCAAGCATTTAACAGAGCACATGAAGATCAACCGGAAAGATACCGGTACTAAAAAAGCTCTTATCCGCTTAGTAGGAAAAAGACGTAGCTTACTTGATTATCTTTACGCTAAAGATATTGAGCGTTACAGAGCGATAATTAAAGAATTGGGCTTAAGAAAGTAATAGCCCTCAGAAAAAAGGCAATTGACTTCAATTGCCTTTTTTTATGTTTATAGTGTACACAACAATAGAGATATAGATGAAAATTGGAATTGAACACACCTTCAATACGGGAGGTGTAGAAACAACGCTAGAGACTGGAAAACTAGCAAAACAGGCAGACGGTTCTGTCGTACTAAAACAAGGAAACACCATGTTATTGGCTACTGTAGTTTCGGCTACAGAAGCAAAAGAAGGTGTTGACTTTTTACCTCTAACGGTTGAATACCGTGAAAAATTTGCCTCAACAGGTAAATTTCCCGGTGGTTTTATCAAAAGAGAGGCTCGTCCTTCAGAAGATGAAATCTTAACTGCTCGCTTGATTGATCGTGCTCTTAGACCACTTTTCCCAAGCGATTATCACGCTGAAACACAGGTTGTAGTTAACCTTATTTCTTCTGACAAAGAAACAATGCCAGATGCACTGGCTTGTTTTGCTGCTTCAGCTGCTTTAGCTGTTTCAGACATTCCGTTTAACGGTCCTGTTTCAGAAGTACGTGTTTCTCGTATCAACGGAGAATTTGTTATCAACCCTAAGCTTTCTCAATTAGAAGAAAGTGATATTGACATGATCATTGCTGGCTCACAAGAAAGCATTGTAATGGTTGAAGGTGAAATGAGTGAAATTTCTGAAGAAGAAATGCTTGAAGCAATTCTATTTGCTCATGAAGCCATTAAAGGACAATGTCAGGCACAAGCTGACCTTGCTGCTCAAGTTGAAAAAGCTGCTGTAAAACGTGAATATTCACACGAGGTTCACGATGAAGAACTTGAGAAACAAGTCTTCGAAGCGCTTTACAAAAAATTGTATGACATTGCTGCTGAACCAAGCTCTAAGCAAGAAAGAAGCGATAAATTCAAAGAAGCTTTTGAAGAGTACAGCACTCAATTCTCAGAAGAAGAATTAGAAGAAAAAGCTGGCCTGATTGGTGTTTACTTTAACAAAACCAAAAAAGAAGCTGTTCGTAACCTTATTCTTGAAAAAGGTGTTCGTTTAGATGGACGTACAACAACTGATATCCGTGACATTTGGACTGAAGTTGGCTACCTACCGGGAACACATGGTTCAGCAATCTTCACACGTGGTGAAACTCAATCTTTAACCAGTATTACGTTAGGGACTAAATTAGATCAACAAAACATTGACGGTGCTTTCATTCAAGGAAGCCAGAAATTTTTGTTGCATTATAACTTCCCTCCTTTCTCAACTGGTGAAGCTCGACCAATTCGTAGCACCAGCCGTAGAGAAATCGGACACGGAAACCTTGCTATGCGTGCATTAAAGCCAATGGTTCCTGCAGATTTTCCATACACTGTTCGTGTGGTATCAGATATTTTAGAATCTAACGGTTCTTCTTCAATGGCAACCGTTTGTGCTGGTTCTCTAGCACTAATGGATGCTGGTGTTACCATGAAAAAACCAGTTTCAGGTATTGCGATGGGATTAATCACCGGAAAAGACAACTTTGCAGTTCTTTCTGATATCCTTGGTGATGAAGATGCATTAGGTGATATGGACTTTAAAGTTGCTGGTACAAGAGATGGTATCACAGCTTGTCAAATGGACATTAAAGTAGACGGAATTACTCGCGAGGTATTGCAACAAGCTCTTGAGCAAGCAAAAGCCGGTAGAATGCACATTTTGGATAAAATGTCTGAAACAATTAGCGAGCCCAATACAGACCTTAAGCCAAACGCTCCTCGTCTGGTACAGATTAAGATTCCTAAAGAATTAATTGGTGCTGTTATTGGACCTGGCGGTAAAATTATTCAGGAAATTCAAAACACTACAGGCGCAACTGTAATGATTGAAGAAGAAGGTAACTTTGGTATTGTTGATATTGCTGCTGACAATAAAGAATCTCTTGACGGTGCTTTGCAACGCATCAAAGCGATTACAGCTCAACCTGAAGTTGGTGAAATATACATGGGTAAAGTAAAAGCTATTGCTCCTTATGGTGCTTTTGTTGAAATTATACCTGGTAAAGACGGACTACTTCACATCTCTGAAATTGATCACAGCCGTGTTGAAAAAGTAGAAGATGTACTAAAAGAAGGTGATCAAGTAAAAGTTAAGTTGATCGCAATTGATGACAGAACTGGAAAAATGAAACTTTCCAGAAAGGTTTTGATAGAAAAAGAATAAAAAGAAAATAATTTTCATTTTTTTCAAGCTAAAAGCCCCGAATATTCGGGGCTTTTTCATTTTTAACATTATTTCTTTCGAATTAGAGGAAACATTTTGAAGGTATTTACGTATTAATAGTTATACAGGAAAAAACCAATCATTAGCCTTCATTATGAGACAGTTAAAAATAACCAAACAAATTACTAACCGCGAGACCGCATCACTTGATAAGTATTTGCAAGAGATTGCGAGGGTTGACCTTATCACCGCTGAGGAAGAGGTTGAACTGGCAAAAAAGATTAAGGAAGGGGATAAACTCGCGTTAGAAAAGCTAACAAAAGCGAACCTTCGTTTTGTGGTTTCTGTCTCCAAGCAGTATCAAAACCAAGGGCTAAGCCTCCCCGATTTGATCAATGAAGGAAATCTAGGTCTCATTAAAGCTGCTAAGCGTTTTGACGAAACTAGGGGGTTTAAATTCATTTCCTATGCCGTCTGGTGGATTCGCCAATCTATTTTACAGGCTTTAGCAGAACAATCGAGAATTGTTCGTTTACCACTCAATAAAATTGGGGCAATTAATAAAATTAACAAAGCCTATTCACACTTAGAACAAGAATACGAGCGCAGCCCCTCTTCTTCTGAAATAGCTGACATGCTAGAACTTTCTGATGCAGAAGTAAAACAATCTCTTTCTAACAACAACAGACATGTTTCTATGGACGCTCCTATTGGAAGTGACGATGAATCCAGAAACATGTACGATACCATGTATGATGACGAACTTCCGGATCCGGAGTATGAACTCATGCGTGAATCGCTAAGAAGAGAAATTGAGCGTTCGTTAGCTACTCTTACAGCCAGAGAAGCCGATGTTATTCGACTTTATTTTGGATTACAAGGTTCTCAACCTTTGACATTAGAAGAAATTGGTGAACAATTTGACTTGACAAGAGAACGTGTGCGCCAGATTAAAGAAAAAGCCATTAGAAGATTAAAACATACATCGAGAAGTAAATTACTCAAAGCCTATTTAGGGTAATCAAAATTATTTCAGTGATACAAGAAAGGCCGCGATATGCGGCCTTTTTTGTTTCTTTGCAAAAATTTTAACGCATGGAAAGAATCATTGCCCCATCTATACTTGCTGCTGACTTTGCTAATCTTCAAAAAGAAGCCGAAATGGTCAATCAAAGTGCGGCTGACTGGTTTCACATAGATGTTATGGATGGAGTTTTTGTTCCGAACATATCATTTGGTATGCCCGTAATGAAGGCGTTAAAAAAACATGCTCAAAAGCCATTTGACGTTCACTTGATGATTACTCAGCCTGAACGTTACATCACAGATTTCAAAGAGGCTGGGGCCGACATTCTTACTGTTCACCTTGAGGCCAGTACTCACCTTCACAGAACCATTCAAGAGATAAAAGCACAAGGCATGAAAGCCGGTGTTGCTATTAACCCACACACTTCTGTATTCTTACTGGAAGATATTTTGGCTGATATAGATCTTGTGTGTCTAATGAGCGTTAATCCAGGGTTTGGTGGACAAAAGTTCATACAAAACACCTACAACAAGGTGCAAGATTTACGTGAAATGGCCAATGAATTGAATCCCGAACTTTACATTGAAATAGATGGCGGTGTAAATGCAGACAATGCAAATACATTGGTTGAAGCTGGAGCAAATGCCCTCGTTGCCGGGAGTTTTGTTTTCCGTTCAGAAGATCCTATAGCAACTATAGCCGATTTAAAAAATGGGAATTAACTTATTTCCCATCTACATAATCTTGTAAATACGCATATTTCGGTGTGAGTTTACCATCTTTTGTCATGGTTGCTCTTTCAAGGATTTCATCTTTATCTCCGTTAAAGAACTGCGGCAAAACCTGATTAAGTACTTCTTTTCCAAAATCTTCAGAAGCATCTTTAGGCAACTCACAGGGTAAGTTATCTACAGCCATTACAGTAATAACATCATCTTGCTGAAAGTCTGCTTCGGTTTCCGTTTTAGGATCATATCCATAAATTGGATTTTCTATCGTAGATGGTTTTATTGTTGAAGCAACAGGCCCATCAATATCACAACTAATATCTGCGACTACTTTAATTTTAAATTCGGCTTTTTTCGCATCTTCTCTTGTAAACAAATAAGGAGAACCTTCGGCATAGAAATGTCCTGCTATAAATAAATCTGTTACTTCGGCAATTTTCATAAAAGCAGACTCATATTCATGAAAGTTTTGGAAGAAATCATCTTGTGTAGCAGGCTGACCATCTTTACGTTTATTATAGTCTTCTACTCCAAACTGAGCATATACAGGATGATTAAATGTTTTGCTTAAATAATCTTCTACACTTACTTGCTGTATGTTAAGATCATTCAATACTTCAATGGCGCCAGAAGCGACTCTGCCTTTCCCGGTTAGAGCAATTTTAATGGCCGGCAAATGTATTTTTTTGTACTCACTCTCCATTTCAACACGGTCTAAACACGCATGAGCTGGCTTTAAT
>CERC01134263.1_pt1 | contig 12298 bp, 5 predicted proteins | sample 530921 | NCBI WGS metagenome assembly CERC01 (sample SAMEA2621099, study PRJEB7988) | marine metagenome | isolation source: saline water (ENVO:00002010), including
ATTGAAAATATGGATAGAATAAAAAAAGCGGCCTGATTTCAGGCCGCTTTTTTTATTATTTGTTAATTCCTTCAAGATCAAAAAGGAAGGCGTATTCCAATGCAATTTCTTTAATGCGCTCAAACCTGCCGGAAGACCCCCCGTGTCCGGCAGACATGTTAGTGTGTAAAAACAACTTATTCTGATCGGTTTTCATTTCGCGCAATTTAGCTACCCATTTGGCTGGCTCCCAATATTGTACCTGTGAATCATGAAGTCCGGTTGTTACCAATAGGTTGGGATAATCTTTTGCCTCTATGTTGTCATATGGAGAGTACGATTTGATGTAGTGGTAGTATTCCTCATTGTTAGGATTTCCCCATTCATCATATTCTCCTGTAGTTAACGGAATAGAATCGTCTAACATGGTGGTAACCACATCTACAAAAGGAACAGCAGCAACAACACCGTTGAACAATTTTGGAGCAATGTTAATTACAGCTCCCATTAACAATCCTCCGGCACTTCCGCCCATGGCATACAAATGCTGAGGAGAAGTGTAACTCTTATCTACTAAATATTGAGCACAGTCAATAAAATCGGTAAAAGTGTTTTTCTTTTTCAGGAGCTTACCGTTTTCGTACCAAGCTCTTCCCATTTCTTCACCACCACGAATGTGTGCAATGGCGTATACAAATCCTCTGTCTAATAAACTCAAGCGGACAGAGCTAAATCCGGGATCTGTGCTGTGGCCATAAGAGCCATAAGCATAAAGCAGCAATGGATTTTCTCCATTTTGCTCAAAACATGCTTTTTTATAAACCAATGAAATAGGCACTTTAGTGCCATCTTGAGCGGTAGCATAATGACGTTCGGCATGGTACTCTTCAGCATTGTAGCCGCCTACGACTTCTTGCTGCTTTTTCAACTCACGTTCTCTGGTCTTCATGTTATAGTCATAAACAGAATCAGGAACAGTCAGAGATGAGTAAACAAAACGTAACGTGTCTGTTTCAAACTCAACATTGGTTGAGGTATAAGCTACATAGGTTTCTTCATCAAAAGCAATGTAATGTTCATCTACTGCATTATCCCAAGGCAAAATACGAATGTGCGTTAACCCGTTTTTACGCTCTCCAAGAACCAAGTAGTCGTTGAAAATTTCGATGTCTTCTAATAAAACCTCAGAACGGTGAGCCAAGACTTCTTCCCAATTTTCTTTGGTTGAAGCATTCACCGGAGTTTTCATCAAACGGAAGTTTTGAGCTTCCCAATTGGTGAGGATGTAAAAATGCTCTTTATAATGTGCTACTGAATATTCATGGTCGCGTTGGCGGGGTTCTAAGATTTGAAATTCAGTATTGGGTTGATCTGCCGGAATAAAGCGGTATTCGCTTGAAACTGTAGCCCACGATCCAATAAAGATGTAATCGCGCGATTTAGATTTGTAGACAACACAAGAAAAGGTGTCGTCCTCTTCGTGAAAAACCAATTCGTCTTCATCTTGAGAAGTGCCTAAAACGTGCTTATATATTTTATGACTTCTAAGTGTTGTGGGATCTTTAACCGTATAGAAAACTGTTTTATTATCGTTTGCCCATGCAACAGAACCAGTAGTGTTTTGTAATTCATCTTCCAAAAACGCTCCGGAATCCAATACTTTGAAGCGAACGGTGTAAATTCTTCTTCCCAGTTTGTCTTCGCCAAAAGCCAATGTGTTTTTGTTTGAGCTAAGGCTTAATCCGCTCACGGCATAGAAAGAATGTTTTTCTGCTAAATCATTAACATTGAGCAAAACTTCTTCTGGTTCATCCATAGAATTCTTTCTACGGCAATAAATCTCATATTCGCTTCCCTTTTCATAGCGGGTATAAAACCAATCGCCATCTCTTTGATAGGGAACAGAACTATCGTCTTCCTTAATTCGCCCTTTAATCTCATTAAACAGCTTATCCTGAAAAACTTCAGTGTGTTGCATGAGTGCTTTTGTGTAATCATTTTCCTTATTCAGGTAATCAATTACATCAGGGTTCTCACGGTCGTTAAGCCAGTAGTAATCGTCTATACGAAGGTCTCCGTGTTTCTCTAAATTATGTGCAATTTTTTTTGCTCTTGGAGCTAAATCTGTACTCATCTATCTTGGGTTTGACCAAGCAAATGTAATGCAGCAAGCCATCAATACCAATGTTAGTTTTGGCTATACGTAAAAGCGGTTTTTGAGCTTGTTGTAGAAGTATGTCGAGTTGTATACGCCAACGGCATCTGCCAGTTCTTTTTTGCGAATGTTAGGCTGATTTTCAAGAATCTCTCTGGCCTTTTGCAAACGTGCTTCACCAATTAACTCATTGGGAGTTTGACCAAAATATTGTTGCGTTTTGCGGAACAAACTGCTTCTCGATAGCTGGATGAGTTCTGCCAACTGATCAACCCCAAAACTCTTATCGCTTAAATGCTCTTCAATCAATCGAGTTACATTCAAACAAAATTCTTGCTCTGCATTTGGCATCGCTACGCGCTCTTCATCAGGCACTTCGCTTTCGGTTTTCTTCATTTTTGAAAATAACTTTAGCGAATGTTTCAAGTGAACCAACAGCTCTTCTTCTAAAAACGGTTTGGTCATGTATGCATCAACACCTAGGCGCAACATATTTAGTTTGGCCTTGTCATCGTTTCGAGCTGTAATTACAATAACCGGAGTTGAAATTTGCCTGTTCTTCAATTCTTGAATGAAAGCGTGACCATCCATTACAGGCATCATATAATCAGAAATAATGGCGTCAAAAGATTGATTTTCAAGAATAACCAGCGCTTCTTTTCCATTTTGAGCTTCGGTAACATCAAAATCACTCAATACCAACTTCAGGTAGTTTCTCATCTCTGAATGATCTTCAACTATGAGAATGCGCTGCTTTTCGGACTGTGAATTAACTTCTACTTGAGTTTGACCAATAATTTCAGATGGATTGGAGTTATTCAGTATAAATCGAAGTGGAATGCCAATTGTAAACCTCGTTTGAATTTCTGGCTCGCTTTCCACATTCAACTGGAAACCGTGAGAAACCAAAATATTTTTAGCAAACGATAACCCAATCCCACTTCCCTGGCTGGCCGTTATGTGATTTTTTGATTGATAAAAACGCTCAAAAACCTTTTCTAAATCTGCTGCAGGAATTCCAATTCCGCTATCGATAAATGAAATTTCTAGCTGCTCTTTTTGATCTACTATAATTTGAACATTTCCATCTTCAGGTGTAAATTTCAAGGCATTATTCAACAAGTTGTGAATGGCTTTTGTAAAGAGGTTGATGTCTAGCTCAAGTGTTGTGCTCGCAATGTTTAGCCTCAAATCAAAATCGATGTTCTTTTCTGAAAACAACGCTTTGTAATCGGTGTAGATTTTAGTGATGAACAACGAAACATCAACCTGCTCTAACCTCAATTGCAAATTGTTCGACTCTAGTTTACTTAGATCGAGTAAGTCGTTTACAATGCTTTCGATGTTGTTGGTTTGCTCTTTAATGATCTGCAATTTGCTTTCATTTTCCGAAAAGCTTTTGGCCGTATTAATCCTGTTTGTATAACCTTTTATCAGCGTAATTGGAGTACGAATTTCATGAGCTAAGTTGATGAAAAACTGTGATTTGAATTCATTCAATTCAGCCAACTCATTACTCTGCTGCTCCAACATTTCTTTGTCTTTGAGCACCGTTTCTTTCTCTTTTTCAAGCAGTACTTCGTTTTTATCGTTCTGGTTTTTGAAATAGGATACGATGTAAAATGAGCCTACGAACAGAAACAACACATTGAGGTATCCGAAATACTGATCGGGATAGATATCCAAGTATTTATTTGGCAGATAAAAAGCTGCAATAGATGCAACCAAAAAACTGTAGTGCACGATCTTACGATCAAAGAATATCAGCGAAAGCAAGGCCACAACAATGTATTGATACTCACCATAAAAACCCTTAAAAACAAAATTACTGTGGTAAAATAGGTTTAAGAATACAGCTATAATAAAACTCCATCTGGCAAGGTTTACCCAGCCTCTATGCTGAAGAAAAAGAACTGAACTGTAAATAAAAATCTCAGCACAAAGTGTAGCAATTCGTGAGGTATTCAATGAACTACCCAATAACTCGAACAACAGAAAAAAAGCAGCGTGAATCAATGAAATCCAAACAGCAATGTTGAGCACACGAACCTTCTTTTGCTCTCTGGTTGTAATTACATTGTTGATGCCGATATTGGCTAATGATGAAAACGATGCCATGAAAATATGGAGTGCTTTGGGGTTACCTTTTGAGATTTCGGCTTCGAAAATAGGTGGTTCTTCCAACTTTTTGGGTTTAAAAAAGAAAGTATTCGGGTTTTGAGACGATACGAAGGTTTTGACACTTTTAAAAGTTTTTCACCTCTGTATTTGAGATGTTTAAAGCCTTTGTGAGATTATCAAAAATTAATAGCGATTGACTTTTGCGCCATGAAAATCCTTGAATCATTAATGCAATCGTTATGAAGAAATTTTTATTGACATTACTGGCCAGCGCCAGTCTAACCACTTTCGCCCAAACTTACGAGCTAGTTGAAGACATCAACAAAGATGGATCGGACTACAGCTTTAGCTCAAACATCAGTCAGATGATTGAGTTGAATGGAAAACTGTATTTCTCTGCCCGCAATTTTGAAAACGGCCAAGAGCTTTTCAGCTTTGATGGAACCAGTCATGAGATAGCCGCAGATGCGTTTCCTGGAGCTCATGACCATTTGAATCCAAATCATTCAACACCAATTCACCTTACTGCCTTTGGAGACGAAGTATTCTTCATGGCAGATTTGGGTCGAGCAAATGAAGAATCTACTCTTTGTAAATACAACACCGTTGATGGCTCTTTTGAAGTGGTTGACAGTTTAGACTGCACGCACAACGCTGCCGCTTTCTCTACCATTTTTACGTATGATGGCGAACTGTATTATGGTGATTTAATTCCGAATACCAATTTTTGGCAAATTCTGAAATACAACGCAGGAAGCGCGTCTACAGTAGTAAGCTCTACAGGAATGAGCACGGCAACATCTCTAATTCCGGTTGGTGAATTCAATAACAAGTTTTACTTAGCCGTGGGAAACTCCACTCACGCAATGCATGAGTTTGATGGCACCAGTTTTTCTCCCGCACCAGGCACAAACATCCTGGCATATGTGCATAGAGGCGTTGTATTCAACAACACGTTTTACATTTATGGACGAGACAACGCGATTATAACCGGTGGCGAATTGTATAAATACGATGGTGTTAATGCACCCACACTGGTACACGATGTTTTCCCTGGTCCGAGTAACGCTAGCATTACCGGCCTTGTTGAATTTAATAATCGTTTGTATTTCTCCGCTGCTTACTCTAGTAATGAAATGGAACTTCATTACATAGACGCCAATGAAAACTTAACTACAATAGACATTAATCCTACTGGTTCAGGCCGTCCATCCGGAATCACTTTATACAACAACAAGCTATACTTTAGAGCTGTTGAGCCTAATGGAAATTACTCGTTATACGAATATGATGGGACGAATAATCCAACGGTAATAGATGCAACATCAACAGGATACACAAGCTGGCCAAGTAATTTCATCGTGTTTGATAATAAGTTGTTTTTCTCAGCCGAAAACGACAGCGTATCTAATGAGCTACACAGTTATAATGGAACTGAAATTACTCTAGAAGCAAATATTTTTGACGGAAGTCTTGGTTCGGACATCGCCCAAATAGTTGAGTTTAAAGGCGACTTGTATTTCGGTGCAACCGGTATCTATGGCAAAGAGCTTTATAAATATGATGGAACATCTGTTTCTCTAGTAGCAGATATTGACACGAGTCACAGTGCCTCAGGACCAAACAGTAGTAATCCAATCAATTTGTTCATTTATGATGATGAGCTGTATTTCCGAACTTATTTTCAGGGTATCGGATATGTAATGTACAAATATGACGGAACGAATCCACCCATTGAAGTTCCACAAATGTCAGGATATGCAAGATCGTTTAGAGTTTACAAAGACAAGTTATACTACTCAGGAAGACTTGCTGGAGATAATGAAGTAGAACTATTGGTGTATGATGGAACAACAACTTCTATGGTTCATGAGATTAACCAAAACGGGAGTTCTTACCCATTATATCTAATGGTTTTTAATGATAAGCTCTATTTTGCGGCTTATGACTCAGTAGCAGGGTATGAATTATTTGTTTATGACGGTGTAAACACTCCGAGTATAGTTGCCGATATTTATAGTGGATCAGAAAGTTCTTATCCTGGAGGTTTGGTTGAGTACAACAACAAACTCTACTTCACTGCTATGCCAGACAGTCTTACCGGTTCAGAAATGATGGTTTACGATGGCGTAAATCCGCCAACTCTAGCCTTTGATTTATTTCCAGGTATGGATCCAACCAACCCCAGTTACGCCAACGATGGATATCCATTCAATAAAGTAGTTTATGGAGATAAGCTTTACTTCTGCTCTGCTGCTGAAAATGTGACAGGAAATCAGATCTACTCTTATGATGGCGTAAATAGCCCAACTCAAATTACCAATTACAATATTGCTAGTGCATCACATCAATTTCATGGATTAGGAGTGTATGATGATAAGCTTTTCTATTGGGCAGATGAAGGCAATGGATATGGGTCTGAGCTATATATCTATGACACACTCGATGCTTCTCCCGTTATGGTAGATGAATTGGCTCCAGGCATAATGAACTCAAAACCAAGCTCTCCATCTAACTTTATTGAGTACAACGGTTACATCTACTTTGCTGCAACTGAAGAGCAATATTCTAATTCAGAGTTATATAGAATTCAAGGAGCTCAAGATTCTACTATCTCTATTGCCAAGATTAATAAAGGCGAAACACAACTTGAATTATATCCAAACCCAACAACTGGTGAGGTAAACATTAAAACCAATGAGAAAGTAAACAAGGTTGAAGTTTATGATGTATCAGGTAGTTGTGTTGGAATATATAATGATGCTCGTTTTTCACTATCCAACCTCAGTAATGGATTGTATTTAATTCGTGTTTATGCTTCTAACTCGGTTAAAACGAGTCGAGTAGTAAAAGAGTGATTTGACCTCTCAACAGAACGAGACAAAGGCCGATGAAGATTTCTTCATCGGCCTTTTTTAGTTACTAGGCTATTTATAGTGGCCTATACGTATTGCTTTTTGCTTAATTATTTTGTGAGGTTTCTTTTTTATTGAAGGAGGTTTCATATTCTTGCCTTTGGATACAAAACTATAAGATGGCTTTCACAGATGACTGTTCTAGGAAAAATACCAGATAAGTTTTTTAGGAATTTTTCAAAATATTAAATCAGAAAACTATATTTGTATGCGTGCATACTTTTTTAGGAATTTTTCCATGAATACACATTAAAACACGCGAAAAGATATGCCAAGGGAGAAAACAATACATAATATTATGCGAACTGCAGCCATCGCGATAATTCTTGCATTATCGTCATTTACAGCTTTTTCACAAGGAACAATTAAAGGTAAGATCTTTGATAAGACTACCGGAGAAACAATGATTGGAGCCAATGTGATTGTTAAAGGAACAACCATTGGAACAACTACAGATCTTGATGGATCATTCGAGTTGAAAGTAGATAAAAACCCACCCATTGTTTTGGAAATTTCTTTTATCGGATATGAAAAAATAGATTATACCGTAGAAGATTTCAATAAAAAAGTGAACGTTAAACTCGATCTGAACAGTACGGTATTAGAAACGGTAGAAATCACAGACACGAGAATTTCCGAGAAACAAAAACAAGCAGCATTAACAGTAGAGTCTCTAGATGTTATCGCTATTAAAGAAGCACCTTCGGGCAACTTTTACGAAAGTTTAGCCAACTTAAAAGGTGTTGATTTAACAAGTGCATCTATGGGTTTTAAAGTCATCAATACGCGTGGATTTAATTCTACTTCGCCCGTTAGATCGCTTCAATTGATTGATGGTGTGGATAATCAATCTCCAGGACTAAATTTTTCATTAGGAAATTTTCTTGGTTCTTCCGATCTTGACGTTATGAAAGTGGACATCATTGCAGGAGCTAGTTCAGCTTTTTATGGCCCAGGGGCATTTAATGGTGTGGTAAACATGACGACTAAAGATCCATTTATGTTTCCGGGCTTAAGTGCTTCTGTAAAAGTTGGTGAGCGTAACTTAAGCGAGTTTGCTGTAAGGTGGGCACAGGTATTGAAAAATAAAGACGGGAAAGAGAAGTTTGGATATAAGTTAAATGCCTTCTACATGAGTGCCTTAGATTGGGAAGCAGAAAACTATGATCCTGTTGAAGATTCTGATGTGCCAGCATCAAATCCTGGAGGTTACGATGCTGTAAACATTTATGGTGATGAGGGAACATCTGCTTCTAACAACGACTATAGCGATGGGATTTATACCAAACATGATAATCCTGGTTTGGGGAAATTTTACCGCACGGGATATCAAGAGGTAGACCTAGCCAACTACAATACAGAAAACCTGAAATTAAACGGAGCTTTTCATTACAAGATTAAAGATGATGTACAGGCCATTTACAGCATCAACTACAGTACAGGAACAACTGTTTATCAGGGAGACAACCGTTACTCTCTAAACAATATCGAGTTTTTACAAAATCGCATTGAGGTAAAGAAAGAAGGAAAATGGTTTGTGCGTGCTTATTCAACGCATGAAGATGCAGGAGATTCTTACGACATTGTAACAACAGCGATTCGAATGAACGAAGCATCACAATCAGATTACGACTGGAACCAGTTGTATACAACAAGAGATGGTTTTGCTTCTTATTACAACATGGTAAGAGGATTAGAGGGTTACCCAGATGAAAGTGATTACCCCTCTGATGAATGGGAAGAAGCCTATGATGCATTTTTAGCGCAGCCAGCTGTGCAAGATTCGTTAACCAAATGGCATCAAATGGCGCGTACGTCTGTAGATAAAGACCCTTCAAGTGGCGAAGCACGTTATGAGCCAGGAACCACCCGTTTTGATTCAGCATTCAGCAGTATTCGTTCTAAGAAACTATCTAACAATGGTTCTTTGTTCTTTGATAAATCGGCTCTTTATCAAGTACAAGGAGAATACCGCTTTCAGCCTAAGTGGGCAGAAATTATTGTAGGAGGTAGTTACCGTTTGTATACTCCAAATTCTGAAGGAACTATTTTTAGTGACACTTTAGAGTATACGCGTGTACAAACAGATAGTGGAACAATGATCACAGATTCATCTTATACCACGATTACGAACCAACAATTTGGTGTTTATTTGGGGATAGAAAAGAAATTTCTGGCAGAAGAAATTAAAGTTAATGCAACAGTAAGGATGGATAAGAATGAGAACTTCGATTACCTGGTTTCTCCGGCAGCATCATTAGTATGGACTCCGGAACCGGAACACATTTTCAGAGTGTCATTTTCATCGGCAATTCGTAACCCAACCTTATCAGATCAGTATTTGTACTATGATGTTGGGAGAGCAACATTGTTAGGAAACCTAAATGGATATGATTCTTTGGCAACATTAGAGTCGGTTGAAGATTACTACAACTCATCAGGTAATAGAGATACGATAGAGTTTTTCAATGCAGATGCCATTCGTCCTGAAAAGGTGAAAACTATTGAGGTAGGTTACCGCGGAACACTGGGCAAAAAAGTATATGTTGATGCCTCAGCATATTACAGTTGGTACGAAGACTTTATTGGATACGTAATCGGAGCAGATGGTAATTTCCCCGATGGTTCTTTATTTAATAATGAATTTGAAGTATACAGGGTTGCTGCCAATGCAGAAGGAACTGTTACAACACAAGGGTTTAACTTGGGAGTAAATTATTACTTCATAAAGCATTACTCACTTTCTGCAAACTACAGCTACAACAAATTAACCTCAGGAGATGATGATCCGATTATTCCGGCATTTAATACTCCTGAACATAAATACAATGTGGGAATCGCAGCGCGCGATATCACAATTCCGGTCATTAACCTTAGACATGTAGGTTTTGGAGTAAATTACAAATGGGTTGATGGTTTCAGGTTTGAAGGCTCTCCGCAATTTACTGGTTACATTGACTCATACGGATTGGTTGATGCTCAGGTAAGTGTGGAAGTACCTAAAATACTATGTACATTCAAAGTAGGAGCAAGCAATTTACTAGACAATCAGGTTTACCAAGTCTATGGAGGTCCTAAAGTAGGTAGGCTTGCCTATGCATCTGTACTTTTTGATTTAAGCACACGATAAAATCATACTACACAACACATCTAATTTGAAAATTTAAAAACTAGACAAAATGAAGAATTTTTTACGAAACACATTAACGGCACTTTGTGCGGCAGGAGCAATTACAGCTTCGGCACAAACGCGCTATTATGAAGAGATTTTTGACGATTCAGAAATCGTAATTGAAAAAGACGTTATGTATGGTATTAATGTTGATTACATGTTAAATACCAACTTATTAGATCCAGATTTTATTTCATCAAATGCAACTCAAATTGCTACTGAATCAGCAGATTTGAAAGCAGCTGTTCAGAATTCTGGATCAATTCCAACATCGCATTATAACCCATATTCTGTAGACCCTTCTACAATTGTTAAGATCTCTAATTTGACGATGGATGTGTATTCTCCGGATGCTGGTGTTGACTCATCAACTGAAAGACCGGTGTTATTTTACATTCACACAGGTAACTTTTTGCCACCGGTAATTAATGGTGGACCAACAGGATCTAAAGAAGATTCTTCAGCTGTAGAAATTTGTAAGCAATGGGCAAAAAGAGGCTATGTAGCAGTTGCGCTAAACTATCGTCATGGATGGAACCCAACAGCAACAGGAACTACAGGAACTCTTGTACGTAGAGCAACATTGTTGAATGCAGTATACCGTGCTATTCACGATGTGAAACAAGCTGTACGTTACGTTAAAAATGACGCAATCAACGGATCAAACAACTGGGGCGTTAATACGGATAAAATTGGTATTTACGGACAGGGATCAGGCGGTTACGTAGCATTAGCATACAATACGCTTGATGAGGTTGAAGAAACTGAAATTTCTAAATTCATTAATCCTTCAACAGGTTCGTCTGTTATTGACCCTACAATAGTTGGGGACATTGATGGTTACGGAGGTTTATTGAACCTGTATTATGATATGGGGATCTCAGCAGACATTAGTGTTTGTGTCAATGCTGGTGGAGCTCTAGGAGATATTTCATGGTTAGACGGTAATGAAGCACCAATGATCTCGATTCATGCTATTCGTGATCAATATGCACCGTTTGATACAGGTACTGTAATTGTACCAACAACCGGTGAAGATGTAGTAAATGTAAACGGTCCTAACATGTTTATTCCTGCAGCAAATGCTTTAGGGGTAAATGATGCCATCAAAAACTTTACACCAAACAGTTCTTTAGGTTATGACCCATACACGCAACGCGCTCAAGGAATGTATGGAAAACAATATGGTGATATTCCGAATATCAATATCTATGCTCCTGTAAATGTTTCTTACGAGGCAGAAGGATTATTCCCACTAGAGTTAGAAGAAGGTAACGGAGCACCATGGGAATGGTGGTCTTTTTCTGATTTACAAACTTATGTTGCTGGTGTTAATGCATTAACCGGTGGTAGTTATGATGCCCAAGATATTCATGATGATGCCATTGCTGACAACCCATCAATGTCTGAAACATTTGCAAAAACATACATTGATTCTATCCAAGGGTACATTCACCCAAGAATTATGGTAGCAATGGAAATTGGTGATTGGACTCCATTGAATACAAATGATGTAGAAAAGTTAGATCAAACGGTAAGTATATTTCCAAATCCGGCAAATAATGATATCTTAGTATCCTCTTCTGAAGAGGCATTAACAGCAATTAAAATTGTTGACTTACAAGGTAGAGTTGTTCGCAACGAAAAATTAGGAAATGCTTATAACTACTCTGTTAATGTTTCTGACCTTCCAGCAGGAATTTACTTGGTTCAGTTAGAAGCGGGAGAAGAGACAACAATTAAGAAACTTGTTATCCAATAAGTTTATATGCCAACTTTATAAAAAAGGGGAGTTATTTAACTCCCCTTTTTTTATTGGTTTAAAGCTTGTTGAGCAGCCTCCACCATTTTCTTAGAACTACCCACAAAAATGTTATTGTCAACAATAATTACGGGGCGCTTTAGAAAGGTATATTCTTCTAAAATAAGATTTTTATAATCTTCTTCCTTCAAATC